>Ga0169931_10012323_pt1 | contig 11878 bp, 6 predicted proteins | sample Kivu_15m_20L_FD_129675 | JGI IMG/M metagenome (GOLD analysis project Ga0169931, IMG submission 129675) | Freshwater microbial communities from Lake Kivu, Western Province, Rwanda to study Microbial Dark Matter (Phase II) - Kivu_15m_20L... | ecosystem: Environmental > Aquatic > Freshwater > Lake ...
ATTTTTCCTCCGCTTCGATTTGTGAAACTAAACGCTGTTCGGGATTACTTTGATTTTGAATTGATTTTTGCTCAACAGAATGAGCTGTTTCTAAATCCTTGATTTTATTTTGAACACTCGGTTTTTCTTGGGTGGTATTGTTTTGTGCAACTTCCGCCTGACATTGGTTTTGTTCGGTTTTCAAAGTAGCCAAACGTGCATTGGATTCCTGAATTTTTTCGTCCAACAATTCTTTTTCCGATTCAGAAATTTCGCCTTTTTTCAAGTTTTGTAACTGTTGCACCAATTTTTCCTCCGCTTCGATTTGTGAAACTAAACGTTGTTCGGGATTTTGGTTTTGGATGGAATTTTGCGCTGCGGAATGCGCTGTTTCTAAATCCTTGATTTTAGTTTGAACAGATGGCTTTTCTTGGGTGGTGTTGTTTTGTGCAACTTGCGCTTGAAGTTGATTTTGTTCGGTTTTCAAATTAGTCAAACGTGCATTGGATTCCTGAATTTTTTCGTCCAACAATTCTTTTTCCGATTCAGAAATTTCGCCTTTGCTTAACGATTCTAATTGTTGAAGTTTATTTTGTTCAGCCTCAATTTTTGCACTTAATTTTTTGTCAACATCGGTTTCTTTTTCAATAATCTTCTCTGCTTCTTTCGTTTGATTAACAATATTTTCAAGTGCATGATTAAGAACGTTTTGTTTTTCAGTTTTTTGACTATTAAGCGCGTTCAACTCTCCTAATTTTTCATTCAAAACAGTTTTCGAATCGAAACTGAGATTGGTTTTTTCTTGTAAGGACTCATTACTAAACTGTTCGCCAATTCGTTGCCATTCAGTTAGAGCTTCAGTGCTTTGTTGGTAGGCAGACTCACGCGTTTTTAATTGTTGCAACTGAAAATTGGCATTCGCCACATCCTCTTTTTGCATTTTTATAAGTCTGTTTTTTTGCGTGATTTGGAGTTCAATTTCTTCTTGTTGCTTTTTGGATTTTCCTTCTTTTGAAGCATCTAATTCTTTCAATTGTTCGTAGCTTGTCGCAAGTTCTTTTTCTACTTGTTTTGCGCGATTTTCAGCAATTTGAACCTCACGTCCAATTTGTTGCTGCGTTTTGGTGATTTGTGCAAAAGAATTGTTTTGTTTTACTGCCTTGATTTCATCCAGAACCGATTTTTGTTGAAGAAGAAGTTGGCTTATTTCAGCATCTTTCCCGTCGGATTGAAGACCTGCTAATTGTTTATTAATGTTGTCAATTTGAAGCAAGAGATTTTGAAGTTTTGCCAATTCTGTATCCTCTTTCACCGCTTCCATAATGATAATCATGTACTTTAAATCATTGCGTTGACTTTTCAAAAGTTCTTCTTTTTCTGAACCGTTTGCCGATTGTAAAGCCAATTCCGTTTCTTTTAATGATTTTTCGATTTCGTTAAAATCTTGACGTATCGCAAATTGCAGACGAACTTCATTTTCCAAGTCAATTTCCAATTCCAATATTTCATCTACAAGTTCAGCTGACTTTTTGCCATTCGAACTATTTTGAGAAAGGTTGTTGTTCTCGTTTGTTTCTTGCGCTTTTGAATTGGCATTGATATCCATTTTTGAAATGAAATTCAACTGTTCTGCAAGTGCATCATCGTCAAAGGTCTCGGTTTCTTCTTTGGTCAAAATCGTAAGGTTTTCGCGGTTATTGACCATTTCGTAAATAAGTTGTTGTTGGATTTCTTTTCCTTCTTTGGGTTTGGAAATGGAAACCTTGTTTACAAAAGTTTCATTCGAGCCAGTAATTTTTACACTGTACTCGTATTCTCCGGCAGCAGGAATTCCAATCTGAATTTTTCCGTTGGAATTTGTGTAAACAGGTCCGAATTGTTCGTTGCTCGACACGTTTTTAAAACGCAATTCCAATTCTGTATTTTTCGGGTCAATCAAATCAGAAAATTCACCTTTAACGAAAAAATATTCTTTGTTGGTGAGGTTTTTTTCAACGGTAAAAACTTCCACTTTTGCCACATTACCGTTCCGATTTGATCCAAAAAAAGCGAGTTTTGAGTTAAAATCTGGCACGTACAACAAATCATCATCCGGCGACGAGTAAGGAAACCCTAAGTTTTCAACCGCCTCTGCTTTCAACGTTTCAAGGTTGAATTGTGCACGGTATAAATCGTAACCGCCGATGGAATTATGACCTTTGGACGAAAAATACAATATCCCTTCTTTTTCGTCAAAAAAAGCATAATCCTCATCTAGAGGGGTATTGACTTCCTTGCCTAAACGAACGGGCTTATCCCAATTATTTTCTGCGTTTTTCATTTGAATAAACAAGTCTTTTCCTTGATTATCATCTGTGTAACTTGCGAAAACACGGAATTTTTGTCCACGAATAAAAGCGTAAACTGGTTTGTAATTTTGTTTTGCATTTACTTTTTCAAAGGCATCATCAACAGTGTAGAAGGTGTATTTTCTTTCCGTAAAACCGTAATGCATGTAGAAATCCGTTCCAGGGTGAATGGACTTTGCAACGGTTTTTAGTGCTGTCGGTTGACGAATTTGTTTAATAGCCTGCTCACAAGCAATGATGGCATCGTTTACATCGGAAAACTGTTCCTTCTTCGGTTTAAGTTCTTGGTATTTTTTGTAGTGATTTATTGCTTTTTGAAAGGCGTATTCATGTTGAAAAATTCGAGCGCGGTAATAATAAACTTCTGGAGGAAAATCACTTTGGCGAAGGAGATAATCGTAGTATTTTCTGGCTTTTTTGATGTCGTCGGTGTGGAAAATACATGTTGCATATTTGTAATTAAATTCCACACTTTTAGGGTTTTGTGTTAAGAATTGTTGGTAATCCTTGAAAACTAAAGCGTATTCACCTTTCTCGAAACTTGCATCTGCTCGTTTTTTCTGATTGGGGTCAATTTGGGAATGTATGTGCTGAAAAAACAGACATATAAGCAAAGTGAACCCGAAATTCTTAAACAGGTTTTTCAAGCGTTTTGTAAACTAAAAATGCCTTACTTATTACGCCTTCTTTTTAAAAAGGTTCATTTTATTTTCCTCGCCACGGAGGAGTCGTCCAATGTTTTTAACGTGTGCTGCGATGACTAAAACCGCAAGAACTAAAGTGAATCCAATCATTGTTGCATCACGATTCTCGAGAATGTAATAGTTAACAACTGGAAAGGCTGCCGCCGCGATTATCGCACCGAGTGAGACATATTGGAAAGCTAGAAAAAGAAGAAGGAAAATGGAAAAACAAATAGCGGCCGCAACGGGATTGATGCCAATTACGATTCCGAGTGAAGTTGCAACTCCTTTTCCACCTCTAAATTGAGCGTAAAGTGGAAATATATGTCCTAAAACAGCAAAAAAGGAAGCCACGAGTTGAGCGGACAATTCGGGTAGATTGGTTTCAGGAAGTTGTGGAAGTAAAAAAAGAGGAAACAATGCGCATAAAGCTCCCTTTGCGACATCAACCAACAACACAATCCAGCCTGATTTTTTACCTAAAACACGGAATGTGTTGGTAGCACCCGCGTTTTTACTTCCATGTTCACGCACATCAATTCCGTGAATTTTTTTGCCTACCCAAACGGCTGTGGGAATGCTTCCAATTAAGTATGCAATTGTGGAAATAAGTAGAATTGAGGTTATCATTCGCTTGAAATTGAATTACGAAAATACATCAATCCTTACAAGCTCAAACTTTAATGTTTCGTTACTTTTGCCACATGTCAGAAAAAAAGACGATAAATCTACGTCTGTTTAGTCGCTTGGTCGCTTATGCAAAACCGTACAAAAGTTATTTCATAATAGCTGTAACCTGTATTATTTTGCTTTCCTTTCTTGGTCCTTTGCGCCCGAAATTAATTGGTGAAATGATTGACCAATTTCTAGTGAAATCAAAGAATGCGGATATGTTGCTTCGATGGTCACTAATAATTTTGGGAATTTTGGCAATGGAAGGAATTTTGCAGTTGGTAGGGTCTTATTATTCCAACTTACTCGCACAATCCGTCATTCGTGATTTGAGAACCAAAATTTTCAAACATCTTACTTCATTTCGAATGAAATATTTCGATGAAACACCTGTGGGTGCAACGGTTACACGTGTTGTTTCTGATTTAGAAGCTATTACAGAAGTTTTTTCCGCTGGCGTAATGGACATTTCAGGTGATTTGATTTCCTTGTTCTTCATTCTTACCTTAATGATTGCTACAGATTGGCAATTGACTTTAATGACTTTAATTCCGATTCCATTATTGATTATTGCAACGCGGATTTTTGCCAAAGCCATGCACTCCTCTTTTCAATTGGAAAGAAAACAAGTCACGAAATTGAACACTTTTGTTCAAGAACAACTAACTGGAATGGCTGTAGTTCAGTTGTTTAATCGAAAAAAACAAGAATTCGAGAACTTTCAAGAAATCAATAAAGGTCACCGACAAGCACACATTAACGCGGTTTGGGCAAACTCGATTTTCTTTCCCGTTGTGGAGTTGTTGAGCTCCCTCTCCATTGCGTTTTTATTGGTTTGGGGTGCACTGAAAGTTGGAGGGAAAAATCAAGCCGAAATTCGTGAGATGTACGGACAAATCATCGCATTCACACTCTGGATTTATCAACTTTACAGACCTATTCGACAACTTGCTGATAAATTCAATATTTTACAAAGAGGAACGGTTCGTGCTGAAAGAATTTTTGAGATTTTGGACGAGGATAAGCAAGTTCAGGCGGACGGAAAACTGACAAACGTAGATTTCAATCAAAAAATTAAGTTTAAAAACGTTTCTTTCGCCTACAAAGGAGAAGATTACGTTTTGCGCGATATTGACCTCGTTATTCAGCCGGGTGAAACTGTAGCTTTTGTTGGGGCAACTGGTGCGGGAAAATCAACTATCGTGAACCTTTTAGGTCGTTTTTATGAATACCAAAAAGGTGAAATTACAATCGGCAAAACCAAAATTGAAGACATTGATTTGAAGTTACTTCGTGAAAAAATCGCCATCGTTTTGCAGGATGTGTTTCTTTTTTCAGATTCCATTCACAACAACATAACTTTATCCAATCCAACTATTAGTAGAGAGGAAGTTATTACAGCTGCAAAAGCGGTTGGTGCACACGATTTCATAATGCAACTTCCTGAAAATTACGATTATGTAATCGGAGAGCGAGGCGGAGTACTTTCAGTTGGACAGCGACAACTTTTGGCATTTATACGTGCTTATGTTTACAATCCTCAAATTCTTATTCTTGACGAAGCCACTTCAAGTGTGGATAATGAATCCGAAATGTTGATTCAAGCTGCTACGGAAAAATTAACCAAAGGAAGAACGTCCATTGTTATTGCTCACCGTCTTTCTACCATTCAAAATGCCAATCGAATTGTTGTTTTGGAAAAAGGAAAAATTATCGAAACGGGAACTCATCAAACACTTTTACAACAAGACGGTTACTACAAAAGATTACATGAAAAACAATTTATCGACTAAAAATTCAAAGAATGAAAAGATTTAAAATAGGCGGTGTACCTGAACATTTTAACCTGCCTTGGCGACTTGCAATTGAACAAGGGAAATTTGCGGAAGAAGGTATCGAGTTACATTGGTCGGACATGACAGGTGGAACAGGTCAAATGATTAAAGGACTACAAACCGGGACTTTAGATATTGCTGTTTTATTGACAGAAGGAATTACCAAGTCGATTTTACAAGGATTGGATGCCAAGATTTTGAATATTTACGTTAACTCTCCTTTACATTGGGGAATTCATGTACCTTATCACAGTCCGATTCAAAGTTTTGATCAATTAAAAGGACAAACTTTTGCCATATCGCGTGAAGGTTCAGGTTCTCATTTGATGGTTTATGTCCGCGCTTTACAAGAAGGTTGGGATTTGGAACAACTGAAATTCAATGTGGTGGGTGATGTTTACGGAGGTTTGTGGGCACTTCACAACGACCAAGCACAAGGATTTCTGTGGGAAAAATACACCACCTTTCCATTCACCGAACAACGTAAATGTAAATACATTGATGAGGTTGTAACCCCTTGGCCATGTTTTGTAATTGCCGTTAGAGGAGACCTCGTTAATCCTGAAAATTTGGATTTATTCAATAAAATTTCCGAAATCGTTCAAGCAAAGGCATGGGAGTTAAAACAAAATCCACAAGCACACGAAATCATTGCTTGGCGTTATAATCTTCGTCTCGCGCAAGTTCAAAATTGGTTGATTGAAACCGACTGGAATTACAAAAACCATCTGAACAAAGAGATTTTCAAGACGACGATACAATACTTAGAGCAAACCAATCTGATAACAAACCTTGATTCAGAAGGGTGGGAAAGGAAATTATTTTTCTAATCTAAAAAAGCTCTATTCCTTAAAGTTTAATGAAAAGCCCTATTTGAGCAAAATCACGACCGGTTTCGTCATTGATTTGATAATCAAATTGGTGTAGGTAACCTAAATAAACAGATAATGACTTGTTGACAAGAATTGTTGAACTTATATTCACTCTATTTCTCTCGAAATAGGGCGATTTGTTTCCGAAAAAAATCTCTGTCCCTGCCTCGAGTTTAATGGGTTCTAATCCTTTAAATACTTGGAATTTATAATTAACTGAAAGCCTATACCTTGCTCTAAATCTGAAACCATTTGGAAACCAACGCAACTCTGCCCTGTAACGATGATCTATTCCTAATTTATAAATTTTCTGTTTCAAAATTATTTGTGGCCACAAACGCCATTCATCAGAACGTTTAGGTGTAATAAAATCTCCTCCCGACTGATACGTGTCATATTTGCCGAAACCAAAACCAACATTGCAGTTTTTTTCTATTTGATACAAGGCTCCAACTTTCCATTCATGGTAGTGAAAGTCATTGTAAAACCCTAATGAACGCAATTGTGCTTCACCGAAAAACGTTAGTGAATCAGATATAGAATAGCGCAAGTTGAGAATATTCCACGAACCAATAACATTGCTTTGCCCGTAAGAAATAGGCGATAAAAAGCAATAAATAACAGTAAAAACTGAAAGGATTAATGACTTCATCATTACGACTATTTACATCTTACTTGCAATTGTCCAACCAACAATTTTAGCGCGTTGTTTTGCCGTTTCAGCATTATCCCCTTCAAAGTTTTCATCCACTGTTTCATTGAAAAGTTCAAGCCATCGGTCGAAGTGCACCTTTTCTAAAGGCATATTAAGGTGTTTGTCTGTTACATTAGTCGTGTAACCAGAAACATCCAATAAAACAAAACTCCAGAAATGTACCATTTTTGGTTTGTGTTGTTCAAAATTGAGGTGCTTAAAAAATGGAGAGAGTAGTGAATCATTCAATACTTTTCCATAAAACAAATCTACCAGCCGAACGATATCATCGTTTGTTTCAATTTTTTTCATGTTGTAAAATTCGGGATTATTCCATTCACTCCTAACTTTCCGCTCTCAACACTTCCGTTCTCGTGAATCAGTTTATCCCTTCGGCGACGCTCTCTCTCTCTCCGCCGCGGCGGATCTCTTCTCTCTTCACCCGATGGTTATCGGGGGACTACACCTCTTCTCCTCTCTCTTCTCTCTTCACCCGATATTTATCGGGGACTACACCTCTTCTCTCTTCTCTCTCCGCCGCGGCGGATTTCTCTCTTCACCCGATAGTTATCGGGACTACAACTCTTAACTTGAATATCCTTAACTTAGGCACGTCAAACTTTTTTCCATGCAGAAGTTGCTCTCAATTTTCACCTTTCTGATTCTTTTAAATCTTTGTTTCGGACAAACTTATACTGGTAAACAACAAGTTAAAACACCACCTGCGAAAGCTGCTGGATGTGCGCCACCAACCACAACCACTTATCTCGAAATCAATAATGTTCGGGCAATGATTCATACCGCAGGAAATTTGTGGCAAGTACCGAATCAAAATTTTTCCATGTATGAAGTACCAAAAAATTCTGGAATAATGGCTTTGTTCACTGCGGCGCTTTGGTTAGGAGGAACAGACTTTAATAATCAATTAAAATTGGCTGCTTTGCGTTATCGAAACGGTCAAGATTATTGGACAGGACCCTTGACTAATGTGACAGCTGAAACCACCTACGAAAATTGTCGCAAATGGGATCAACATTTCACAACAACGCAAGACATGGTGCGCGAATTTAATGCATGGTATGAAGCTGGAGTTTATGACGGACAAAATGGAACAAACACACAATCAGAACTTTTTCCGAATTACAAAGTTCCTGACATTATTAAAAATTGGCCTGCTCATGGTGATGTTTCACAAGGTCAAGATTATTACCTCGCACCGTTCTATGATTTCAATGGCGACGGTAATTACAACTGGCAAGACGGCGATTTTCCTTGGCATGATGTAAAAAAAGATAAAGATTGCAATACGGAAAGAAAAGTGTCTTTGTATGGCGACATCAACTTTTGGTGGATCATGAACGACAAAGGGAATATACACACTGAAACTGGTGCAGACCCAATAGGAATGGAAATTAGAGGCCAAGCATTTGCTTTCTCTTCGAATGATGAAATCAACAATATGACCTTTTATAACTACGAATTAATCAATCGAGGAACACAAACACTTTTCAATACTTATTTCGGTTTTTTCACCGATGGCGCATTGGGTGACCCTTTTGATGATTATGTTGGTTGTGACGTGAATCGCGGATTGGCTTATTATTACAACGGCGATAATTTTGACGGCGACAATTCTGGATTTAGAGGATACGGCTTTTCTCCTCCGGCGGTTGGAGTTGACTTTTTTGAAGGACCTTATCAAGATGACGATGGAATAGATAATGCTTTTGGAATTGGAACAAATGAAGCCCTCAACGGAATTGGTTACGGTGATGGAATTATCGACAATGAAAGATTTGGAATGCGCCGGTTTTTGTATTATTCCAACACAACAAACGGTGCAAATCCCAATCAAACCGACCCAATAAACGCAGCAGATTATTACAATTACTTGCGGGGATTTTGGAAAGACGGTTCAAAGTTCGTTTATGGCGGAAGTGGGCATATTTCTGATCCTGATGCCAATCCTCTTGTTCCGTGTGATTTTATGTTTCCAGGAGATACAGACCCTCTTGGCTGGGGGACAAGCGGTGTTCCGCAACCTGTTTGGACAGAGCAAACCGCCAACAACACGCCGAACGACCGACGCTTTGTGCAATCGGCTGGACCATTTGTTTTGAAGCCGGGTGCGGTAAACAACATTACTGTAGGTGTCGTTTTCGCAAGGGCATTATCTGGAAATCCCTTCAGTTCGGTTGAGGTATTGCGCAGAGCAGACGACAAGGCACAAGCACTTTTCGAAAATTGCTTTAAAGTTTTGGAAGGACCACACGCTCCAGATATGGAAATCAGAGAATTAAACAACGAACTAATTTTAACCCTTTCCAATCCCGTAAATTCAAATAATTTTCAAGAAAAATATGAGGAGTTTGACCCATTCATTGTAGCCGACGACCCCAACGCAGATAAATTTTACCGCTTTCAAGGCTACCAAATTTTTCAGTTGAAAGACAATCGTGTTTCACTTTCCGATATTACTGACCCTGCAAAAGCAAGACTCGTGGCTCAGTGCGACATAAAAGATAATGTTTCAAAAATTATAAATTTTGAATTTAGTGACGATTTGAATGCAAGTATTCCCGTGCTTCGTGTGAATGGTGAAAACAAAGGAATTCGACATAGTTTTATGATAAATACAGATTTATTCGCACAAGGAAACCCAACTTTAGTGAATTTCAAAAGGTACTATTACATCGCTGTGGCTTATGCTTACAACAATTACAAAAACTACATTCCAGATGATCCAGCTTCTATTGACGGACAAAAAATTAAATACATTGTAAGCAGAAAAGCGGCTGTGGGAGAGGCGAAAGTAATGGAAGCAATACCTCACAATCCTCAACCCACTCAAGGCGGATCTTTTCATTACTTAGATTACGGACAAACGCCTGAAATAACACAACTTGACGGAACAGGAAATGGCGGTTTGACGCTTGAATTAACGGAATCAACCTTGAAAAGTGCCTTAAGCGATGGACTAGCTAATCCATTGACGTATTCCAAAGGTGGAGGCCCGATAAAAGTGAAAGTAATAGACCCTTTAAATGTCGCTGATGGATATTTTGAGTGTAAATTCAGGTCTTATTCTCCTTCAACAATCAATGGAGCAGACACAGCATCTTGGGTAATTTATCGTTACGAAGAAAAAGGAGGAAATCCGGTTGATTCTGTGAGAAGTGAGTTTACTATTTCCAAAAACAACGAGCAACTTATTCCGCAATGGGGAATTTCCGTACAAATTGAACAAATTAGATACGAGCAAGTTGCGGGTGGTGGAAATGCATCAACTCGGCTTACTTCACTATTGGATGCTTCCATTTCTTTTGCAGATTCATCAAAACGTTGGTTAGTCGGTGTACAAGACAATGACGCTTTCTTTCCAACCAATTGGATTCGTTCGGGAGATTACAAAGGACCTGAAGAAGATTGCTTACCGGACGCACTTGCCTATCTGAATCCTTGTAATTATAGAGATGAAGCTGGGCAGGACAATTCACAAGCCTTCGAACGGATTTTAGACGGAACAATCGCGCCACATCGTTTAGTTGGTTACCAAGCCGATTATATGCCACTGGCTTACTACAAAACAACAGGAGCACCAGGTTCTATGCGAACAAATGCTTCGATTAGTTTCTTGCCGTCTGTGGATATTGTTTTAACCCCTAACAAAAATTTATGGACACGTTGTCCTGTAATTGAATTGGGTCGAAATACGGCTTTAAACATTGGTGGTGCTGAGGCAGGAGCCTTGCGAAAAAGTGCAAGTGTTGACAAAAATGGAAACCCAGATGGAACGGGTCAAGGAATGGGTTGGTTTCCCGGATATGCGGTAGATTTGGAAACGGGTGCGCGTTTGTACATGGCTTTTGGTGAAAACTCCTTCCTCGGAGCAGACAACGGTGCGGACATGATTTGGAATCCGACAGATAGATTGGTAAACAATGTTGGAACGCCAATTTTTGGAGGAATGCAACCGATTTACGTATTCAGTTACGCACAAAAAACCATCAATAACTTAAGTACAACCTTTGATTTTCCTTATTATGACCCCCAACAAGCTGTTCAAAATAGTGGAAATTACTTGTTTCAGCTGTGGACAGAAATGGAAAATTCAAATTCACCAGCAATCAAACGTGAGCTTTATGGTGCACTGTCTTGGGTAGCTTATCCGCTTTTGCGTTCGGGTCAAAAATTGTTATCAACGGAGGCCAAAATCCGACTGAGAATGAACAAGGAATACAAAAATTTTGTGGTCAACAACACCAACGGCGGTCGTCCGATGTATGGTTGGAGTATGAAAGGAATTGCCACAGAAACGAATCAAAAATTGGCCTTAAAAGATGCTTTGGATATGATAAATGTTGTTCCGAACCCCTATTTAGCCTATTCGGAGTACGAGCGCAACAAATTGGATAATCGAGTTAAAATCATCAATCTTCCAGAAAAATGTACCATAACCATTTACACAACCAACGGACGATTGATAAAAACCATTCGAAAAGACAGTGAAATATCTTATCAAGATTGGACATTAACCAACCACGCGAATATTCCAGTTGGTTCGGGTATGTACCTCATCCATGTTGAAGTTCCAGGTGTTGGGGAGAAGGTGTTGAAATTATTCGTGGCGATGCGAATGATAGATTTGCAGAATACTTAGGAGTGTTATTCCCAAGTTAGCGGGCATTGTAATAAGACGACAGAATAATGAAAATGCAAAACAAGAAAATTCAAGTTCATAAATTCTTAGGTGAAGTATTCGGACGCGAAACAACAACATTTGACTTGTTGGCAA
>Ga0169931_10012324_pt1 | contig 11877 bp, 7 predicted proteins | sample Kivu_15m_20L_FD_129675 | JGI IMG/M metagenome (GOLD analysis project Ga0169931, IMG submission 129675) | Freshwater microbial communities from Lake Kivu, Western Province, Rwanda to study Microbial Dark Matter (Phase II) - Kivu_15m_20L... | ecosystem: Environmental > Aquatic > Freshwater > Lake ...
AACGATGGAGATATCGATCTGCCTACTTATATGCCATGGGAAATGGATTTGAAATTATCACATATATGTATCCCCAATATTTCTTATTCTTTGCAACCTTGGGCAATGCATGTAAACAAATGAGTTTATTAACCAATTCAGCTACAAGAAATGCATTGTATAATTGTTTCCGTGACGGAACAAGAGAAAATATTGGTGATATCACCGCCAAGGGAGAAGCACAAATTGCTGTGGTGGATTTATTGGGTATTGCCTCCGGTGTTACACTTTCACGTACGTTACAAAAAAAAACAAACAAACGCATCATGTACCTATATATATATGTATATTATACATATATTCCTGTGTGTATTTATTGTTGTGTATACATCTGTTTTCTTTCGTTCTTGGAGTATAAAAATGGTTCTTTTTGTGCGTTTACTTTTTATACGGGGGTCACTGCGTAATGGACAAGAATGATGATACCCTTTTAGATAGTAGATTCAGAACTCCCTTTTCATTCTTATAACAATATCTTTCTTGATTTTTGTGATTTAAGGAAACAAGAAAAGGGATGATGAACTTCACATTAGGTTGACTTGTCTACGACCATATCCTTGTTTGTGATAGAATCAGAGATTCATATCATCGATAAAATCTTCTTTCAACACGAATGGGTTTCTATTAAGTCAAATTCCTTTGATTGATCAACTCACTTTATGATATTGACTACTCACATACTTTTTGTTACTTTATCGTTTGGTCATATTAATCAAATAGGTACAGTCGGTACATCCATTCCAACTGTTTTGACGGTATGGATTTTTCTTCAAATTATAGAAATGATTTGCATGTATAAGGAAATACGATCGGTCGTATTCCGAATGCTCAATTTTGAAAGGTTATGCTCCGTCGTGGATATATTTTTATCTTCTTACGAGTCACACCTAAGTCAGGACTCTGTGAATGGTGACATATTGCCTATACAGCAACTTGTTGCTGCCGATATCCCTACACCTGAATACATGTCAGATATTGAAAAGATTTTTCTACCACCCGCTCATTTAAGTCGTAGGGCAATTGCTTTCGGATCACTTAGTCGCGCCAAGCTTTCCCCTGAGGAATTACGGCAGTTGCTTCAAATCTTCCACTCTGAAAAGTTTATATTAGTTGTGGGGGAGGATGTAAAAAATAAAAGACATCGCTTATGGAACCGTATTCGACGATGGAATAAAGTCATTCCTGTATCTTTTCCTGGTCATGATGTTATCGCATTTGCGAAAGAAAACTGTCATATTGTCCTTCACTCCGAGGCAACGAATGCCGATATTGTTAAGGGGGTTCTGTCTTTATTTATTTTAAGACGTAAACTTGCAGATAATTTACCGATTGTTTCAAAGGGTACGTCATCTGTTACGCGTATGAGTTTGGAACGGGCTGTCCGAAGTCGCCGGTCATGTGATTGTATGGATTTGATTTTAAACTCGAAGATGGAGGCAGATACACTTTTTCCTATCTTACTTAGTGTTATCGAACTGAGAGGATGGGCTCAACCGGCAAAGTTCATGTTCGGAAGAGTCACGATGAGGGCACAGTGGCCCCTACCTTAGATACTAAGCAAGAAAGACTTAATAATGGTACAAACAATTTTTAATACACCTAATAAGGATTACAAATCCTTATTATTATTTTGATGGGCATTTTTTCGCTCAGGGATAAAGCTCGATGAGTTAGTCATTGGTCTTTCAAGTGACTAAATCCTTTTTTTCTCATACGTTACTGTTGGTTAGATCATTTACCATCGTCCAGGAGCATGGCTCATCCCACTCTGAGGACCTTGATTCAAGAGAAAAGCTGTATTCGGGCTCATCATCCCGTTTGCAGAAGACGGTGATTCACTCTTCCTTCGTTTATTAATCCTTTGGGTGTTCTGAATATTGAAACTGTTGTTACGGGCGATGCTTGTAAATTTGTAGCCGGTGTTGGAAGTGATATCTCTAATACGTGGAGCTGGTGCCTGACCTTGCAGTGATCCTTTTGATCCTGTCGACGTGGAAGTAAAAGGTCGCGCGTATCCTATCATAGGCTGACCCATGGAGCTAGAATCCATAGTGTTACTATGAAGTGGCGCAGCAGATGACGACAAGCTACCAAAAAGCGAGCCTTGATTATTGCTGTTTTGTAAACCTTGATTTACTTGTAAGGGCATCACACGACGATTCGAGGAAGCAAAAGCTTGTTGCTGTGCAACCTGTTGCGCTTGACGTTGCATCAGTAGACCTTTCAGTGGTGGCTCTGCCACACTTGAACCAGATGGCGGGATGGCGTGATGACGAGAAACATCATGGGATCCATGGTCTAATCTTGATGTTACTGATGTATCAATCGGAGTGGGCACAACCATATTCCCATGTAAACGACGAAATTGTTCCAAAAGTTTGTCCTTTTCCTCTAAAGCATTATTAAGCTCTTGTATCGTGGTCTCACGCGCGGTGAGTCTATTTTTCATGTCGGTGTGAAGCTGTTCATATTGCAATCGCTGTGTCGCATGGGCTTGCTTTAAGTTTGTGATCTCATTTTTCAACGTTTCATTCACTTGCAACGCAGTCAGAAATTTCCGTCCTTCAATGTTTGTGTTCATTAGCAATTGTTTTAGAAGGAATCGGGTGGATTGTTTAGTTGCATCAAATTGTCGTATCAAACTGACACACATATCAGAAAGTGGTAAGGCCTTATAACTCCCATCATTAGGATTTTGTTGAGTAGACTTAGAAAGGAGTGTTTGAAGGGAGCTTTTACTGATTTCCAAACTTGTGGACGTTGCGTCAGTTACAACAAGTTCTGTAAAATCATTCTCTGATAGTTTCCGGGCGCAAAGGGGACAATCCGATGACTTTTCGAAATGAGAGTAGGTGCATTCTTGACAGGATAAAAAGCGAGTGTAATCAATCAAGAAAAAATTGCTTGGGCATCCAGTACTGATTCCGGGATTATTCATGAACGTACCTTCACAGAATATACAGTCGCAAGCTGTTAGAAAGCATGTCGTCACAAGCGGCTTCCTGCAGTAATTACACAATAAATTTGCAGCCGCTGGTCGAACATTTGCCGTTCCAGGACGTGATGTCGTTCCAATCGTTGGAGCTCGGGGGACAAGCATCCCTGTATTCGATACAGACATTCGATTTTCTGAGCAATTTCTTTTCTTGCTATTTTGAAAGTCAGATCAATATAAATAAAGTGCTCAGCTGTTGATTCATCATAAGACACTAATAGTTAAAATTGATTTAAATGTTTACAGCGTCGCGATTCTGTATGATCAAGATAAAGAGACTCAGTAATATTTAAAGAGCATAAATTGAATTGTTGACAGCTCGATCCTATACGATGATATCTTTGACGATGACGGTTTGATTTTTTGACTCTCGGCCTTGCTGTCTAATCGAATAAACTATGTACTGTACATACTTCGCGTAAGACGTACAGTAGCCTACATACTGTAAGACATCGGAACAAATATCCGCACACGATTTAGATTCGACAAAGACAACGACATCAAAGAAGGAAGACGGAAGACCGCAGAGAGACGACGATGAACGAGGAAGAGAGAGTACATAGTAGGTATGCGTTCAACTGATGTACCGAACTCGGATGAACTTCTAATGAACTTTATATAATAATATACTTGTCATCTTGTTTTATGCTCAGTGCATTTCATGTAAGATTGTTATGACAGTCATAGCTTAACATATATCACATCAAACAGTCTACCTCGAATTGCATATTTCTGATTCACTAAAAAAATGTCTACATCAGAAAAGAAAAAAGAATCGATAGCCTTGAATGCTAATAATACTAGTAAATCTGATCGTATATCAGGTAATACTCAAGATCTACAAGAAGACTTGGATCGTAGGCTTGAAAGGCTAGGTCCATCAACTCCAACGCTATACTCAACAACCAAAGTCGATAACTCCAATCTTGAAATAGATAAGAAATCCAATGAGAACTCGGTAAGACTCAATGGCGTCGAGCAAGAAAATTTCGTCAGTGTTTCCAGTCCATCCCCGAGACCGGCCATTGTGATGAATAAAAGTATATTGCTGGTAAGTTCTTGACAAAAATATTTTAAAACTTTGATGGATAAAGGTTTATCATATGATTTCCCTAAAAACATAAAAGGCACGTATCATGGCTGCACAAGAAAGAGCGAAAGAGGTCCAGCAACCGAAAATACACATACAATCATCCACTCCTCTCCAGACTATATCGGATGACTCGATGAATCGAAAAGAAGTATTAACATCAAAGTTCCAGTCTGAAGTTGATGCCACAATCGAGAATACAATTAAATCACATGTACCTGTGAAATCCCCTGACGTTCTACTGGATACAAACTTGACCATTGGTTCGGGAACAGTTTCATCAGATACTCATTTTAACAATCTAATGGAGACATATAGCCATGATTCATCTTTTTATGTACCCCTTGAAGCTGCAGACAAGACGGCAGAAAGTCCCATGGCTAATTACATGATTCCAAACCCATCGGCGCCACCGTTAACATCGGATCTTAAAACGTTAGTTGATGATAATGGAGCCGATCATAAACAAGTCATATTGCAAACTACAGAATCTTCCTCTGAAGATATGGTAGTACCCTTAGCGCATGATTTTTCTACTGTAAACACCTTGACTGAAATAGATGTTGATTTGATGGAGTTTGACGCTGACGGACATTTATTATCAGCCGAGGAAAAATTAAAATTAATTGAAGAACAGCGTATAATTTATGATCGAATATGGCATGAATCACAGTTAAACGATGCAGCTATAGCTGCTGCTCAAGCTGATACATTCGACGAAAGAGTGAACGTATCAATGTCAGGACCAGCAGCGTTATCAACTCAGTCGCTACCCGAACATAGTAGTAGCTCTGCTTTAAATGCTTCTTCTAGAGAGCATTCATCGGCCTTAGATGTGAAAGCTCCCACAATGGTAGATATTGGAGGTGGCAAGAAAGTGTCTTTGTATGGCACAGAAAGAACCTTAGATGCAATAAAAGAAGGAACGGCAATACTTGTCCAATGTATTTCTTGTAATGAGTGGATGCAAGTAACAAGCTCAGCCACATTAATGTATTGTCCAAAGTGTAATGTAGTCAGTGAAGTGGTTCGTCAAGAAGCAGTGAAAACAAAGGAAGAGGCAATACGGCTCACCTTAGATCGTAAAATGGCTTCAGAAATGCAAGAAAGAGAAAATCAACTGATAAGGTCATCTGCAGCAAATACTACTGTGACTCGCACAGACGATGAAGAATCTACGTTTACAAGCTATTTGCCAAGTTTTATTGCCAGAGTACTTCATCATGAGAATAATGAGACGACTAGTCCGTTGGGGACAACCCAAATTACGAACCCAGAAACTGAAGATGTAAATAGGGGAAACGCGTCTCAACAACCAAGTACATTTTCCTTGTATCCTGGCGCACGGGTTGAATCACGGTCAGACACAACGACTTCCGCCGTTGAATCAAGATATTTAGAAGATATGTCACTTTGGAATTACTTTTCATCGATGCTTTCGAGTGGAAGCTCTTCTCTAACTGGTCGAAGTGCAGAAATCGGTGTATCTCGTCCACCCTCTACATTTCATTCGACGCCTACGAATACTAATCAAAACCAATCTTCTAAAGAACGTATCAGTCACACCTTGCGTAAGGAAGATGTAAGAAATTCGGATACAACTGAAACGAATGATGAAACTGAAAGACTCCTACCAAGAGTAGAGCATTCTACTACCCACACGGATGCAAATATATGGAATTCTTCCACTGCACGAGTTGGAGATCGCCACCAACCGATTCTAGCCTGTGTCGCAGATAGTATTTCTCACACAGCAATGGCATTAGGTTCTGTCATATCATCTCGACCCAATAATGATGTTGACGGTGTTGATAGAACATCTTTACTTGTTCAAGGACAAGCACCAAGCCAAAGTAAGGATGACAGTGATGAAGCGGACGGATCCTATCGTCGATTAGCTTAATTACAGGATATTAGTATTAATTTTGTTTTGCTATTTTTGTATATGATTTACTTAGTAATTAAACAAAAGGCTCCTGCAACATTCGAAAGAAACTAACATTTTCACGAATCATTCACTGAACTTCCTCCATCGATGCTTCTGAGACTCCTCTTAACGGCCACAAAACGATTACTTCCTTCGTTCGCAGTAGGCTTCAGTAGAATAGTTGTGAATCTTCCTTCTTTTGGCATCGGTGATACTCTCTCGATATTCGTCGTCTCAACCGACAACGATGCGTCATCAACTTTTAGTTTTGATTCAAAGAAGGAGCAAAGATGATGAAGGTCATCTGGTTCTTCTTTAGTTTTCACTGCTGCAGTAGTTCCATGACGAATCGCTGCAACCTTCTTGTCAGGGTTCATTTTATCAGGACTGAGGAATTTTACTGCTTTGGTCTTTCCAAGCTCCACTGTTCGGATCTGCTCGAGAATCTTTGCTGTATTATCTGGCTTCGTTTCACCGGCTACTTCCTGATTCGGATTGATCCGATGGCTTCGTTTCACAGGGCTAAATGGGCCCCCTGTTTTCGTGTTGATATGATCATCGAATCGACCAAGCTGCTGAGATACTGAAGATGGCATCATGTAGAGACTGCGATCAAATGTACAGTAATAAAGCTTAGTTTATGATCCAAAAGTTAGTGATTATGAGCGAGCACTCGCCGTGATTTCCCCTTTTCGTCGTCGACCATCGTAACTCACAACACACACCATCATGTGTTCATGTGTTCATGTGTTCAAGCACGCAGTAAAACCGAAACACCGTCACTTGTCACTTCAAACGGCTATCTTTTTTACATACGCAATCAATGCGATCTAACCCACTACACAAACAGTATAATTCGTATCTAACTGCTGTACCTACAAGAACTGCAGTACATAAGTATTAAAAATTTGAAAAAAGTGCCGGTCGATTACGTAAAGCACAGTGCTACTGTGTAGTGAGCTCCTAAAGTTGCTGTCATGATGTCTCATGACTCAAGATGATCACGGCTACATAAATATAAAACAATATTACTGAATCCAGATTATCCTTTCAAAACCAAGGACCAACAGGTATGAGTTATATACCCCCACCTCCTACTACCACTCCGCCATCTGTCCATCCAACTTCTTACCGCTCAGTACGGGAGTCCGAGTTGGATGCGATACGACGCAGGGGACTTACAAAAATATTCAACAAACATTTTACATCTGTGACCGAAACTATTTCCCGTGAACGACAAGTTGCTGAAGCTGCCCTAGCAGAGATTGAACGACGAAAGGCTGATTTGGCTGTGAATCCGAAGGAGTTTCAGAGCCAGGGGGACTGGAACTTGACTCATCTTGATAAACTCTATTTAGAGCTTTCAAGACGCAAGATTGAGGTTCAGAAGAGAGAACGAGAAACTCAAGAACTGTATAGACGATACGTCGCACAATATGGTGTTAGAGATGGACTAGCTATGCTCAAGAACAACACCCCTTTAAAATACAGTTATTCTGGTGGAGGAGGGTTGATTCCAATAACTTGCGACTCGATTAGTGACGATGTCATTCATCAGGCGGACTTACTTATGCTACGAATAGCAGAACGTACAGCCGCCGATGCCAACACGCCATGCGTAGTTGAATCCATGACCAGGCAGATTGAAGAGAAAATCAAAGCCATTCATTCTCCAGCAGCAATAATATCGTCGTATGAAAGACCATTAGAAAGTACTTCTGAAAATGAAGTGGGGAACGAGTCATTAAGTCCATCTGACAGTAAGAATGTACAGTTTTTGGAACCATGCATAGCTGGTTTATCGAATCATTATACGGCTCTTGCAGTATTTACGATTGATACTCCCCATGGAATCAACGTACCTAATACTCCTGCTGCCACTTCTGTCTCCTTCAACCTTTCTTATGACAAAAAAGATACCCCATCCATGTCATCGAACGTCCAATTAGAAGATGAATTCGACACTGACTCGACCCTGTCAGCTCTTACAGAAATAGATGGAGTGACGATAGCGGAGGCCGAATGGCGATTGACAGAATTTCTCCGCATCGAAACTGAAAGTATCCGAAAAATGCTTATCTCAGAGCTCCCTTCACCTTATAATCATACGGAGGAGAATGAAGATTCCAAAACTGTTTATAGCATCGATAGTAGACGTTCTATGGAAGCTACATTAGCAGCAGAGCGAATGGCTCGTTGTATGGTCGACGCTACAGCTTGGATGAATGACCCTTCAAAACTCGTGGATGAAGATGTTGATGAGGCAAATAAAGTGAAAGAAACAACTCGTGTTAATTATGAATGGCATGCCTATTGGAGTACAGAGCACAATCGAGAGTACTATTACAACTCCATCACAAATCAAACCTGCTGGTCTAGACCTAAATATGTCTTAGTCGATACTTCCAACCTTACGCAAGAACAATCGGTTACCTATGCGGATGACGAATTTATGGCTGAAGTTAAGGACTACTCTAAAACAGGAACCAGGACGTCAGAAACGAAAAAAATTGATGCTATGAGTGAGAATAATGAAATGATTGATCTTTACAAGCCAGATTCAACCGGGATTTCCGATAGTAATACAATCATGAGTGGAGGGAGTTTATCTTCCAAGCGATCAAAGCTGTCGGAGTACCGTCACCAGATATTGCTTCGTAAACGTCGTAAACAGCGCCTTATCTTAGTGACTTTCTGTTGTATACTTGGACTGGTGTTAATTCGATACACACAGAAACTACGTGATCAGCAACGCATTTTGGATAAGAAGCTTGTCGATTCTGAGCGCATACTTGTTGCGTCTGAAGCTGAAATATCTAGATTGAGAGAAGAAGAACTAAAGATACTGAATGAACTAGATCACTTAGAATGGATCAAGCGTGTAGTACAAGATGTAAATTTTACAGAGACTGCAGTAACTGAGAAGGGAAGGACGTTTTATGTAGATGAAAGAAATATCGTAATCAACGGGTTACAAGGAGAGTCACAATACGAGTCGATGGAATTTATTTTAGATACATATGAAGAGAGGGTATTGACATTGGAAACAAGTGGTAATCCTAAGTGTACAAATGACTGGAGAGTATCCTCCGAGGACACGTCTCGCGGTGAATCACATGAGATTATACCTTTAGATGTCCCTGCTTCATCCGACTCATGGAGAGAGAATGAAGCCAACTCTTTGAACGTTGAGGGGGTGCTCAACGTAACGCAATACGTTTATACATCACGCGATATCATACCAGTAGATGCCCTGGCTGTATCTGACTTCCGGAGAGAGGATGATGTTCACATTCTGAACATTGAAAGAATACCGAATAAAACGCAAAATGGTAATGTGCAACTTGACAATAAAGCAAATGAATCATCTGCAATTGCTACTTTGGCTGGGGTTATAGTAAATAATGGAAACTCATTTGTCGCCACCATTGAAAAAGATGATCACGTTGGGTTACTTTGCACGCCGGTAGGTTGCCGCTTCCCTTTCGCATATATTTTCTCAGCGAAGTGCAGACTTCTTGCAGAAAAGAAGCCATGGTTTGATCTACGATTGCTCGTTGATAATATGCTACAGTAATATTCAAATATCCTAGATACAGTAAAAAATCTTTTGTAAAAGACCATAGTAATCAGCAACCTAAAGTGACCACGGCATTGCTATATGCTGTGTTGTAGTGTAGCTTATATCGAATAGAGTATTTACAGTGTAAACTGTCTCTATTTTCTAATGCGGGTGTTGTTACAGATTTTCGAAGCTTCTACTACTAATTTGGTTCCTCAAAAGGCAACCGAGTCTTTCTCATTCGATATTTCGAATGATTGCTTTCCTTATTTTGCGGTCTTCTATTTCAAGGACTTATAGCTTGTGTTTTTCGGTTCTCTTGTGTTTCTCGATCGTTGGGCGGTCTTAAATCAGAGTATCTATGAATGTTTTTCAGTGTCCCCATCCTCTTTTATTGGTACCTCCAGGTACAGTCCAGGACAGGAGATCTGAGATTGGTTAAATTGATATGGTATTTTGTTGGCTTCTCCAGCAATGTCCTGCGAAAGATAGGCGTCTCAGGCGTAGTCGGGTGCTTACTTTGAAAGGTTTTTCAGGAGTTATTGGGCTCCATTTAAGGTAGAGCGTAACAGTAATATGTCGTCAGTAAAATCGAGGTTAGTTGGGTATTTAGCTGGGATACCTCGTGTGCGTGTACCTTGCTTTTTGCTAATTTGGATACCTAGAGATTACGTCATTGCTTTTCTCACAAAAGGAAGATCTAGTCTTCTTAGGATAGAAGTTCCCGTCAGATGCGGAACTTGTATCTGAAGAAGAGTAAATCTTTCTTATGACCGCAAAGTTTTTGACTTAATCTCATGTGTCGTACCAGTGTTTTAGATTTGACCAGTATACCAATTGACCTACAGTAGCTGGCTTTTAGTTGAACTCAAAATGAAAAGATACGCCAGGTTATTCTCAACATTTTTTACGTCGACTGGATACTACAAATTGTGTATGTAGCTATACGAGTCCTACTCTTGAACAATACTTGTACCAACACTCAGTTGAGAGCGATGGTGATGTACGCGTCAAAGATACGCAATACGTAAACCACTCGTCATAGGTGTGCCTTTCAAAAGAGTCTAATCCAGCACACAGTCTACAACAGTATTACAGGAATTAAAATGAAAGCTGCTATTGGACTCCTCAGCTATGTGCTCCTTGGTCGCACCGAAGCGTTCACGTCTATCTCGGCCCGACCCCGAGCATTTGCCATTAGACCTGTTTACTCCGAACCGGAGGCAAAGGCCGGGGCCTTAGTCCCTATAAAGGAGGAAACGGTTCAATTCACTGCCGGTATTGTAGGTGGAGCTGTTGGATTGGTAGTTGGTGGTCCCGTTCTCGGAGCCATTGCTGCTGCAGCAGCAAACTACGCATCTAAAAACGAGATGGAAGTTGGTGAGGTAGTACAAGCTGTTTCCAAATCATCAATTGAAATCTACAACTATCTCGCCAAACTAGATGCCAAGTACGAGCTTCTGAATAAAACAAAGGCCTCTCTTCAACAGACATATGAAAAGCTCAAAGCGAGTGAATCTATCGATCCAGAGACTCTTAAGAAAGTAGAGGATGCCCTCGCTGGAACTACAGCGAAAATCGCCGAGATCAATGAAGAGTACGACTTGGTTGGAGCCGGCGTGACAGCTCTGGGTGTTGTCGGAGATTTGATTGACAAGGCCATTAAGAAAGTAGGTGAACTCAATGAGGAATATAAACTTACCGATAAGGCCCTTGATGCTGTGAAGAAAGCTATTGCGTCAGCCAAAGCCGCTACTGCCTAAAAATGCATTTTATTTTTCTCGAAAATGTTTGGGGTTGTTCGAATCTGTAATCTTTTTAGCGTTTGATATGTTTAAAGTAGCTAGATTCGAAGAAAAGGCTTTCGTTTTTCTTATGGAAACGAGGGTATCGTTTTAATTGTTTGCTTTAATAGGAGAGCACCTCAAATCTCAGAGCTCCAATACGTGTCTCCATTAAATTGTTCAATCTCTTACAATACTAATCTGCGGTTAAGTTTGCGCCATGATTCTAGGTCATATGAATGACATAGAACGTCGGCATTGACCTTTTGAATCGTAAACGTTTTTAGGTAAGATGTCGTGCTCCTGCTACATGCCGATTTAGCGGGACTCGATTAATTTGCACAGTGGTGTAGTTATTAAAGATGAACACAAAGATTGGAAACCTTTGAACTTAGAAATTATGAGGAGGTTTACATTACTTGTTCCATCTTTGCTCTTCTACAAGTTTCGCCATGGAATTCTACGGGCGTCATTCGGATT
>Ga0169931_10012325_pt1 | contig 11876 bp, 10 predicted proteins | sample Kivu_15m_20L_FD_129675 | JGI IMG/M metagenome (GOLD analysis project Ga0169931, IMG submission 129675) | Freshwater microbial communities from Lake Kivu, Western Province, Rwanda to study Microbial Dark Matter (Phase II) - Kivu_15m_20L... | ecosystem: Environmental > Aquatic > Freshwater > Lake...
GACGACCGAGACCGACGCGACGACCGAGACCGACGCGACGACCGAGACCGACGCGACGACCGAGACCGACGCGACGACCGAGACTGACGCGACAACCGAGACTGACGCGACGACCGAGACTGACGCGACGACCGAGACCGACGTCGTGGAAGACACGACGCCGTCGGGTCCGGGCTGGACGATTTACGCGCACCCGTGCGTGGGCAACCGTACCGACGCGCTGCACTGCGACGACGCAGACACCTGTTACGTGGGTTGCGGCACCACCACGACCGGAACAGGCTTTTATGTGACGACGGACGGAGGTGCCACCTGGTCGTCGCCGGTTACCGAACCGGAAGACATTCTGGCGGGAGCCCGCGTAAACGACATCTTTCGCGGCGACGACGGACTGCTGTACGTCGCAGGCCTGATTACGGGCCCCACGCGCGTCGTGAGCATGGCGGCGGACGGTACGCTCGCCGAGGTCTGGAACTCTCGCCCCACCGTGGGCTTTAACTTCACGGCTGGCTCGTTCCGCCGCGACTCGGCGGGCCGCGCGGTCGCCGAATCGCTTACGGGTGTCGATGTCGTGTATCGCAACGCCGACTCGGCCGACCCCCGCGACAGCTGGCTGGGCGCGCGCTTCTGGGATGACGGCGGCGCCGACGATGTGCGCTTTGGCACCCAGATTCTGGCCATGGAAGTTCACCGCGACGAGTTCTGGGCAGTAGGCAGCACCATCTCGCAGCCGCCCATGATCATGGTCCCCAACTGGACCACCGACGTCCTTGATTTCACCATCGTACAGCTGGCGTCTTCGGGCCTCTCGGCCTTCGTTGGCGAGCTGTGGGACATCGACGTTAACGACGACATTGTCATCGCGGGTGGTGTGAACCAGAACGCCGACGTGGGTGTGATCTTTACGCACCCCAACGACGATACCGCAGGCGACGCGGCCACATGGCGCCGCTTTAACGTGAACCGCGTGAGCACCCTCGCCGACGCCAGCACGTGGGTAAGTGGTGTGTGTGTCGGCGACGGCGTGCTTTATGCCGTCGGTCGCGAATCGGCCGAGAGCTGGGGCTTCGTGCTTCGCTCCACCGACAACGGTCAGACCTTTGAGGACATCAGCCCCTACGCGCCGGGCGCCACCGAATCCAGCCTCGAAGACGTCTCGCGCTGCGTGGTCACCGACGACGGCACCCTGCTGGTCGCCGGCGCTGCTGGTCAGTTCGCCGTCTATCGCTAATCGGTCGCCCTCTCGTAGCGGCCGCCCTTGTGGCGGCCGACCGCTGGCTGTTTGATACAACCTGAAATACGTCGCCCCGTAGCGGCCGCCCTCGTGGTGGCAGACCCGCGTTCGATTGCGCCGTGTCGAACCGAAACGCCCCGTAGCGGCCGCCCTCGTGGAGGCCGACCTGGTGCCTTACTGTGCGCGGCGCATGTGCGCCTGAATCGCGTCGGACATTACCCGTTCCTGATTGGCATTGGGTGTGGTCGCCAATAGACGGGCTACCTCCGGCGCGCCGATCAGCTCCTGCAATACCCATCGCAATGCCTCGACACGCCCCTCGACGCGCCCCTCGACACGCCCTTTCTCAACCGCCTCCCACTCATGATCAAAGATGGGCTGAAAGGGGTGTTTGCGCTGAACCTGGTTCATGATGTGCTCCTTCAGGTGTGGGGCATGCAGTTCTGCGATGCAACACAGGGTCGCAATGTACCAGCGCCGCGTGGGTGAGTCCAGCCCCAGTGCAAAGTCGATGAGTTGTGTAAGTGTCCGTTCGAACTCGGCTATCCGCTGCCCGGAAAGCCAGCACATGACATAGCAACGCAGGGCGTCGGGACTGGGTGGCATGTGAGAAGGCTGATGCCGCCACGTCTGTGGACCCAGCACGCGCACCTGTACCGCAGGTTGCTGTTTTGCGGGGCGCACGACCTGTTGTCGGCACCAGTGCGCCATGCTGTCGGTGAAGGTCAGGATGCCGAGCACGGTGGACTTTCGAAAACGCAGCTGCGTGGCGCTCAGGTAGGCCATCCAGGTGATCGCCTTCTGCGGGTCGCGGCTGTTCTGAATCTCGGTGATGGCCATGGCGGAGTCGTAGGCGCTGATCCACACGTCAAACAACCCGTCGACCTCCAGACGTGGCAGGTCAAAAGACGGGTGGGTGTCCTGCCAGTTCACACGCCAGAGTGCGTGCGAGCGAGGCAGGCGAAGCAGTAGCCGCAGGACATAGTCGCGCACCTGTTCGACCTCCTGCAGCCACCAACGAGCGAGCTCATGTGTTCGGTATCCGGTCCCCATCGCGTCTCCTGAGCAAACTTGAACGATGATGGCATGTCGTGAGGTCGCGATACTCGGCGCACAAAAATCGACCGCCCCCGCGATTTTTGTGCGGCGGCCGACCGCAGGATTGTCCACCACCTCGCCATTCACCGCCCCATATCGGCCGCCCTCGTGGCGTCCGACCGCAGGTTCGTGGCATGGTCATGACATTCTGGCCACACCGCGACTTTGTAACGTCAGGGTGCTTCCGGTTGGTCGTGCGGCGCGTTATAGAGAAGCCTCTCTCTTATCTCTCTCCATGGTTTTGCTATGTTTCGGCCCGCTTTGCTGGGTGCTCTTGCGGCATTGGTCTGTGCACTGCACAGCCCGGTCGCCTTTGCCAATGAGCCGCCGGCGGTTCCCTGGGTGGTGCGTCCCTTTGGTGACCTGTGCGCCTTCTGCGGCGTGTGGACGCTGGACGACGACGCCACCATCGCCCTGCAGGATGTACAGTTGGACCATGCCGCGCTGGTCTATAACGCCATGCTGTCGCTACAGTTCGAGATGGCGTTCGCGCCCGAGGGCAACGCGTGCATGCGGGTCGAGCGTCGCGGCGAGCGTGCCAGCGAGGCGATCGACTGGCGACTGGCGGGCACGCTGAACGACATGTGGCAGGTGCAGAATGTGCCGCAGTCGGGGGCGCCTACCGACATGTTCCTCTCCATGGACGACGCCGGCAACCTGGTCATGCGGCAACCGGCGCGCATGAACGAGCCTCTGGTGTTTCGGCGTCTGGCGCCGGCGAGTGAAGCTGCGGCCTGGTGTGCAGCGTCGAGCGAGGTGACCCCATGAAGCGCACCCCTTTTCTGTTATTCGTTGTGGCCCTGTATGCCTGCAACTCCGAGCGCGCAGCCATTGAGACGCAGGTTGACGCCAGCGTTCCCGACGACGGCTCGACCGCCTCGCTCGATGGTTCCAGCGCCGCCGACGCAGGGCAGGGCGGCGGTACAGACGATACCGCTGACGATTCCAACACCGGCGTCGAAGAAGACGCCGCCGCGCCCGAGACCGATCTGGTCGAAGATACGGTGGAGCCCGACGTCGCCGTGGAGGATGCCGAAGCGCCAGAAGTCGACGCCGCGACCGAGCCGGACACGGCTGTTGAGGAGGACGTCGTGGCCGTGGACGTGCAGCCCGACATTGCGGCCGACGTGGTTGTCGAGCCGGACGCAGGCGATGATGGTGCGGAGCCGTGGCCGACGGATCCGACGGTGGTACCCGAGGCAGCCGAGCTGTTTCCGCTCAGTGTACAAGCGGGCGCCATGCGCAGCGCCTCGGCGTTGCTGTGGACTTTTGTGGCCGATGCACAGCCGGTAGAGCTCCGGGTGTGGCGTGACGGCGAGGGTGGCGAGCGGCTGCTGGCGTACGAGGCGACGGTGGCGCCTGACGCCGCCGGTTATCTGCATGCATCGGTCGAGGGGTTGCGAGCGGGTACGTGGTACCGGTATGCGTTCTTTCGCGTGAACGAGGCCGGCGAGCTGCAGCAGCGCAGCCCGATAGGTCGATTCACGACGGCCTGGGCCGCTGGGGTGCGCGCGCCGCTGACGGTGGCGGCGACCTCGTGCACCAACCAGCGGTATCGTCCGCTGGACGCGGTGGAGCGCATGGCCGAGCGCGACGACATCTCAGTATTTCTGCATATGGGCGATCAGCACTACAACGACGGTTACGAGACGCTCGAGGAGTTTCGCAACGGCTGGCGTTCGCAGCTGGCCGAGCAGGCGTATCGTCGCATGCACGAGACGGTGGGTTTTTATCAGACGTGGGACGACCACGAGGTGGATAACGATTACGACCCCACGTCGATTGCGCCATCGATATTGCGTGCGGCGGTGCAGTCGTACGACGAGAGCTTTGCGATCGAGCGGGGCCCGGAAGGTGGAATCTGGACGTATTATGTGTGGGGCGACACAGCGGAGTTCATTATTCTGGACTCTCGTTCGGAGCGTTACGTACCCAACGATAATTATTACATGAGCCAGGCGCAGCTGGACTGGTTTCTGGACCGGTTGAGCCGTTCGACGGCGCATTTCAAGGTGGTGTTGAATTCCGTTCCGATTACCGACATGCCCGGCGGATATTTTGGCGAGGGCGATCGATGGGAGGGATTTGATGGGCAGCGCGATACGGTCATCAATCACATTACCGAGAACGACATTCGGAACGTGTGGTTTATTTCGGGTGATTTCCATATTGGCATGGTGACCCGCATCAACAATGACGGCCCCGGGCGTCGTATTCACGAAATTGCGGCGGGTCCGGGTGGCAATACCAACCCTGCGGCCTCGACGCTGGACGCGCTGGAGTTCTTCTCGGGCGTTGATCAGCAGATTTACAACACGGGCAGCTTCGACACCGAGGTGCAGACGTTCCTGACCTTCGATCCCGACCGCAACCAGGTCCGGATTCAATTTATCGAAGCCACCGGCGAGGTGTTGTACGACGAGTGGCTCAGTGAGGGCAGCTGAGCGTGGTTGGGTAGTGAGCTGGGCTTGCCTGGTTACGGGGGTGTGCAGGGACGTCTAGTGAACCAGCTCCGTGAGTTCATTCCGAACCTGTCTGCCCCAGTCGGCCATTTCGGCGGCGTTGTCTCGCAGCCACTCATGCTGTTCCACCAGCTCCTGCGTCTCGGCGTCGTTCTCGTCGGGTGTCTGAGTCCGGCCTGACTCTTCGAGAAGGGCGAGTACCTCGCAGGCCAGCTCGGCAATTCTTTCGCTATCGCCCGACAGTATGGCGTGTGCCATTTCTCTGTTCGCAGCGTTTTGGGCGCTCACAAAGTCGCCTTCCGCGAGTCTTCTTTGCCTTTCGGCCTGCAATTCGTCGGGATTGCGGATTTGTTCGTCCGGCGTCATGTACTGCCAGAGAGCCCAATGACGTACTACGTGTTCGAGGGGCATTCCGTTCGAGTGAAACTTCCAGGAAATGCTATCCTCAGCGATAATTTGCAACGCAAGGTCTGTATTGATCTCAAGCAACAGGTCCGCTTGCTCATTCCACTCTCCAACCAGATCCCGATGCACTTCTTGACCGACCAGATCAATCAGGGTTAGTCGGAGCCTTGCGATCGAGCCGGCATCCTTGGATTTTGAAACAACGATGGTTAAATATCGGGACTTGATTTCATAGACGGTCATCGTGTGATGTCTCCTTTTCTAATCTGTATCGGGAAGAATACGGTCACTCATAAAAGAGGTCCCGCCAGGTTGTGAAAACGCGAAAATAAATCGGTGTAATCAGGTACGTGTCGGGGCTGTGAGGTAGCACAGTGTAAGGGGTCAGGGCAAGTGGTCGCATGATTGTTGATGGCCGTGAAGGTCGTCACGCTTCGGAGTAATGAATGTCGCAGTCACCCCCCACACCCCCGCGCCTATACACCCCGGGGCTGCCCCCGAGGTCCGTGCCCGCCCCGCCCGCGCCCACCCACAAGCGTCCCCCCTTGACCCGTCCGCCCAAACGGGGTCAAAGCGTGCGCGCCTGATGTGCTGCCGCCCTGCCTTCTGAACGGGTACTGATGTCGATCTCTGCGAAGCCTCCCTCTGGTATGCGTGACTTTTTGCCCGCCGACGTCGCGCGACGCGAGTGGGTGGTGGCGAAGATTCGGGATGTGTACCGTCGCCATGGGTTTTTGCCGCTCGAGACGCCCACCATGGAGCGTCTGGATGTTCTCACCGGCAAGTATGGCGAAGAGGGGCAGCAGCTGATCTTTCGTGTGCTCAAGCGGCGCGACAACCTGCCCGACCTGGCCACGGTGAAGAATGGGCCCGACGAGCTGTGCGATATGGCGCTGCGCTATGACCTGACGGTGCCGCTGGCGCGCGTGGTGGCGGCGTATTCGTCGCAGCTGCCGAAGTTCTTCAAGCGGTACCAGATTCAGCCGGTGTGGCGCGCCGACCGTCCACAAAAGGGGCGGTTTCGTGAGTTTTATCAGTGCGATGTGGACTTTGTGGGCACGACCTCGGTGCTGGCCGAGGCGACCGTCGTGCAGGCGGTCACCGAGGCGCTGCTGGCGCTGGGGTTTGACCGGTTTACGGTGCGCATGAATGATCGACGAGTGCTGACGGGGCTGATGGAGGCGTCGGGTATTGCCCGCGAGCTGCACGGCACGACGCTGGTAGCGATCGACAAGCTCGACAAGGTGGGCGTCGAGGGGGTGCGGGCCGAGCTGATAGAGCGTGGGTTGTCGGAACAGTCGGCTTCGACCGTGCTGGAGCTGGTGGCGCTGAGCGACGCCGGCCTGAGCGACGACGAGCTGCTGACCACGCTGACCGCGCGTTTTGAGAGCGTGTCGCAGACCGGTGTAGCGGGTGTGCAGACGTTGCAGCAGCTGCTGGAGCTGCTGGAGCCCGAAGCGGGCGCACCGCGGCCGTGGAAGATTGACCCGTCGCTGGCGCGTGGCCTGTCGTATTATACGGGGCCGATTTTTGAGATCGCGGTCGAGGGGCTGTCGGGTTCCATGGGTGGCGGCGGTCGTTACGACGAGCTGGTGGGCATGTTCCGCGGCCAGACGATTCCGGCGGTTGGATTTTCGCTGGGTCTGGAGCGGATTCTGGTGGTCATGGAAGATCGTGGCATGTTCCCCGAGCTGGGCATGGCGCCCGATCTGGTGGTGGTGGTGCCCGAGGCGTCGGCGCAGGTGGCAGCGCTGCGGTTTGCCGGGCAGTGTCGTGCGGCGGGGCTGCGAACCGAGGTGTACCCGGAGCCCGCGAAGATCGGAAAACAGATTCAGTATGCCGAGTCGCTGGGCGCGGCGCGGGTGGCCATCCTGGGTAGCCGTGAGGCGCGCGATGGTACGGTCGGTATCAAGCAGCTGGCCAGCGGCGAGCAGGTGGTCGTGACGTGGGCGCATGCGATCGCGCAGCTCACCGCGCCACCGAGCGACACCGGACCCTGATGCTGGAGCAGATTCACCACTGGATGCAGGCGCCGCAGGCGGTGTTCTGGGTGTGTGCCGCCACCGGGCTGGTGATTCCGCTGCCCGAAGACATCGTGATGCTGTACCTGGGCATCGTCGTGAAGGATGAGGGTCTGGCGTGGTGGCCCATGATGCTGGCCGCAGCGTTCGGTGCGCTGCTGCGAGACATCATTATGTACTTCGTAGGGCGCGGGCTGGGCGACTGGATCTTCTCGGACACACGGGTTTTGCGCTTATTCGGAGTCAAACGACTCGAAAAAGCGCGCAATTTGTTTCTAAAACGCGGTACCGAAGCCGTCATCATGGGGCGGTTCATGGTGGGCGCCCGGGTCGCGTTCTTCGCGGTGGCCGGCGCCATGCGCACACCGTTTCGTACGTTTCTGGTGTGGGACTTTCTGGGGACGCTGGTGTCTACGCCGATCCTGATGTTGCTGGGTGCATGGCTGGGCCACCCGTTCCTGAATTTCATGCACTGGACGATCGCCCGCACGGGCCCGGGTCTGTGGATCGTGGTGGGCGTGCTGGGCTTCGTGTGGTGGTGGGTGGCCCGCAAGCGTAATCCGGACGGCGACGACGACACTTCAGCGACCGTTTCGGAGCGCGACATCTGAAGCTCGACGAGCCTGTCGGAACGACGGGAGAGCTGCGGAGGAGCGCGTGCGTACGATCAACCGCCGCCCTGCAAAAATGGGCGTTGAAGGGCAGGGCGCTGGTTAGTTGCGCGTGATCTGCAGCTCGAACCTGCCCGAGTTGCCCTGGCTGAACGCGCCCACGTACAGGTGGTAGGTGCCGGCCGCGAGCGTGGCCGTGAACATGGGCATCAGGTTTCCGGCGCTGTCGTCGTCGCACCAGACGGTATCGGCTGTGGGTGTGGCGTGGAACGCCATGACGGTGTCCATGGAGAGCGAGTCGGTGACCTGAAAGGTCCACGTACTATCCGAGGGAACGGTCACGCAGAACTGCGGCGTAGGGGGCACATAGCCGCTGCACCAGTAGAGGTTGGGGTCGGGCGAGAGGGAGTTGGACTCGACCTGACCGCGGAACTGGCCGCTGAGGGTGTGCTGTCGGTTTTGCAGCACCAGGTTGGCGTCGCCGCCGGCGCAACCGATGGAGAAGCTGAGGTTGGGGTCCATGGCCAGCAGAGGGGGCGCAGGAGCGGTGGTTTCGGGAGAGGGCACCGACGCAAATGACAGCAGAAGGGCCAGGTAGGCAGACATACGTGGGCTCGGGTCGGCGGTGATAGACGATGGTGCGCCATGCGTGGGTTGTTGTAGGCAGGGCGGGGTGTGGCATGCAAGTGTGCGATGGTTCGCTGCACCGCCGTGGTATGCGCGCGCATCGTAGAGCATCGGTGTTGCGTAATTGCTCGCGCAAGGCGTTCAATGCGCGAGCCGGCGCATGTTTTTCTGTTGAAGCGGAAGGTTCATGACCGAAGTAGAGGAGCTGGATGCCCGAATCGACGACCTTTGCCGCAGGGCGCGCGCGGGGTTGCTGGGCGCGCGTCCGTATGCGGCGCTGGATTTTGACGGTACGTGTATTCGCGGCGATGTAGGCGAAATGCTTCACTATTTTCTGGTGGAGCAGCTGCGCTATGCCTTCGACGGTGGGTTCTGGGACGCGGTCGATGGCGCTGATGTGCCTGCAGCGGCTCGGGAACGATTTGGGCGGGCCAGCCGGTCGGAGCTGCTGGCAGACCGACAATGGCAAACGGACGTGATCGCGGTGTATGCGCGTCGCTTTGGGCGGTTGGGTCAGCGCGAGACCTATGGGTGGGCGGCCTCGATGCACGCGGGTATGACACCCGACGAGGTGGCCGCTGCAGCGCGCGAGCTGTTGGCGCTCGAGAAGGGTCGGCCGTGCTCAGCCGACCGTCGTGTGACGAGCGACGGGTTGCCGGTGACGCTGCACCGGGGGATTCGTTCGCGGCCTGTGGTGCAGGACTGGGTTCGGCGGCTCGAAGCCGCGGGTGTGCCCACATGGGTGGTGTCGGCGACGAATGTGTGGGCGATGAGTCAGGCGGCCGAGCTGGAGCTGGGCGTGCCGGCCGACCGGGTGATTGGCAATCACTGCGAGGTGGAGGACGGTCGCGTGTCGTTGCGGCGTTGTGAGCCGGTGGTGATGCGCGAGGGGAAGGTGCAGGCGCTGCAGGCGCGCCGTGACGAGCGTCCGGTGTGGGTCATGGGAGACACATGGTCGGACGCGGCGTTGCTTGGCTATGCGAGCGAGCTGGCGGTGCTGCTGGACCGCGGTGACGAGAGCCTGCGCGGGCACGCGAGCGAGCGTGGCTGGCAGGTCGTGGCGCACGGGTTGCTGGATGCGCCTGAAAATACGTGATGGATCAGCGGTTTACGCCGGTTGTACGTATTTGTGCTGCAGCAGGTAGAGGAGGTCTTGCAGCGTCTCGAGGTCGTTTGCGAGGGAGCGGTCGAGCACGTCAGCGACGCGGCCGAAGTTGATGACCAGCTGCAGGGTGTCCAGGATTTCTGGGTTGAGCGCGCGCAGCGGTGGCTGCAGCGGCACGCAGACGGTGAGGACCTGGTTCAGGTCGGGCACGTTCCGCAGGTGGGAGATCTCGTCGGAGATGCGGAAGGTCTCCATCATGAGGGCTTCGGTGCTCATGTCGACGGTGACCGGGAACTCCTGCTCGACGGGGGCTTCGAAGATGAAGGTGCCGGTGGTCCAGGTGAGGATCCGGTAGGCGGCCTTCTCTGGGTGCAGTTCAAGGCCGTGGATCTCTGAGAAGACGACGCGGCCTTCGCGGATGTGCAGGGTGGCGTTCTGGTCGGACTCGACGCGCAGGGTGCCGCTTTTTCGACCGGTCGAGAAGAGCTGCAGCAGGTCTGGGAGCGAGATTTCTTCGAGGAGTCCGGTCATGAGGCCGCCCTGTCGGGCGACGGTCTGCATGGGGGGCCGAGGAGCGGGTGCAGCGGGCGGGGGTTCGGGTGCTGCGGTCGCGGGAGCGTCGCTGTTCGCCTCTTCTGGCGGCGGGGTCATGGTGAAGTCAGCGTTCGCGGTGCGTGGCACGGGAGGCATCGCGTTGGGCAGCAGGGTAGAACCTGCGGCGAACGGGTGATCTTCGGGCGAAGTGGTGTTCAGGTTGATGGCGACGGTTCGGGCGGGAGCCGCTGACGACGTCGGCGGCTGAGGGGCCGCAGCCACGACGCCGCGATGCGGATCGGTCGGCGATTCGGTGTGGGCATCTTCGCCTGCCTGGTCGACGTTCAGGCTGGACTCGTAGGCGCTGTCCGCCCGGACGAGCCGGATGATCGAGGTACCAAAGAGAATGCGGTCACCCTCTTTGAGCTCGACCTTCTTGACGCGCTCGCCATTGACGAACGAGCCATTGGTCGAGCCGAGATCTTCGAGGGTGGGGACATCGCCGACGACCTGAATTTGCGCGTGGTTACGCGACACCATGTCCTCGACAAGCACCATATCGGAGTCGTTTGCGCGACCGACGCCGTACACGACGCCTTCTTCGAGCTGAAACTCACCGCCCTGATACTTTCCGGAAATGAACTTCAGAATCCAGTTGGCCATGGAGCCCGGTTCGTGGCGAAAGGGAAGAGCTGACAGCGGCGCGCGAGACCGCGACGTGCCACGCCAGGCAGGCCTGGCAACGCGTCGTACCATGCACTACACGTCGTGATCGTGCAATCGACTCAAGCCGTTTGCCATGGACGCCGCATTCGTGCAAAAACCCGGCGCATGGCGTCCGTTGAATCCAGAACCTGCCCGGTGATGTTCCATGCGTTTCACTTCTTCTCTTCTGGCGCTCGCTCTGTCAGCGCTCGCGCTCGCGACCTTCACTGGCTGTGGCGATGATCTCGCGGTCTGCAACCCGCCCTGCGGGGCCGGGTTTGAATGTGGCTTTGACCTGAACGACCAGCCGCGCTGTCTGGAGACGTGCGGCGGTAGCGTGTGTCAGGACAACCAGACCTGTCAGAACGGCGCCTGTGTCGGGCAGGCGGCGAACTGTTCTGCCGGCCAGCACCCGGTCTCGGGCAACTGCATCGAGAATTATACGGCGTCGAATGTATGCGACCCCTACTTCGCCTGCCGTCGCCTGTGTGGCACCAGCACGGCGTGTCTGGACGCGTGCCGTCGCGACGCGCCTTCGACCTGCACCACGCGTCTCGACGCCATTGTCGCCTGCGAGACCCGCAACAACTGCTCGGCCGCCTCCTTCAACGAGAACTGCTGCACCACCGAGTTCTGCGCGGCGTGGGTATCGAACCCCAACTGCGGCAACGTGCCGGCCTGTGACGTGTGCGCGCAGGCAGCCGGCGACAACACCGGCATCTTCAATCAGTGCGTCGGCCAGGAACCCGCCTGCAACAGCTGCCTGCAGCCCTTCTTTGACTGCAGCGGCGGCGGCGATTGTCAGACCCTCTTCTGCGACTGCCTGAGCGCTCGCTATTGTAACTGATTCTTCAACAAGAGTTCGCGGCCATGAATCAACCGCTGCGAACCCTCCGTTAAGCCTTGTTTCCTGGTTTGGTGGAATTCCCGAGTCCTTCGCTACCCTTGCGACCGTTGTTTAGCAGGGCGGCCCCACGGACCAGCGCTCCCTTGCCGAACCGGTCGGCCACCCGGTCCAGCGCTTCTCCCTGCTTCCGAACAGGCGCCGCACTCCGGTTCATGCCGCCTGCACCA
>Ga0169931_10012326_pt1 | contig 11876 bp, 10 predicted proteins | sample Kivu_15m_20L_FD_129675 | JGI IMG/M metagenome (GOLD analysis project Ga0169931, IMG submission 129675) | Freshwater microbial communities from Lake Kivu, Western Province, Rwanda to study Microbial Dark Matter (Phase II) - Kivu_15m_20L... | ecosystem: Environmental > Aquatic > Freshwater > Lake...
ATCCGCCGTCGCCGAAGACGACGATGCTCTCGGACGGCTTGGAAGTCACCTTCATTCCGTGAGCCCAAGGCCGAGCGGTTCTCAGAACCAGCTCAGCCGCGCCGCGCGCTGACGCGCGGCTTGCGTGATGCTTCCCGGGAGACGCTTCGGCGTCTCCCGTTTTTTTATGAGCCCGCGGAGGCGAGGCCCGCCTCGGGGCGCTCACTCCGAGCTTCCGACGAGCGCGCTGCGTGCGGCGGCGGAGCTAGCGGGCGCGCGTCTTGACTGTCTCGCCGAGGAAGGTCATCGAGCGGCGGAGCTCGTCGAAGTCCGCGTGGGCGAGGCGGAACCAAGTGTTGCAGAGCCAGCCGCGGTCGAGGGCGGCGGTGGGCGTGCCGGGGGCGGGGAGCGCGTGCTCGTAGATCTGAGCGCCGCAGCGCGCGAAGGCGGCGTCGATGCCGAGGTGCTCCGCGACGATGCCGTCGCGATCAGGTCGAATCTGGATCGAGCCGACGGCGCGGCGGCGGCTCGGCCGCGTTTCCGAAGGGCGGCCGAGCACGGCGAGGGCCCACTCGCGGTAGATGTCGAGGTCGTCACCCTCGCGGTACATGTCCCAGATCTTTTCGCCAGCGGGGCGCGCGCCGATCTCGGAGAACTTGAGGCCCTTGGGGCCGAAGAACCACTCCATGTGAGTCGCGGTCGAGCGCAGGCCGAGGGCGTCGATCACGGCACGCGCGGTCGAGCGCAGCTCGGCGTAGGACGCGAGCTCGATGCGATTGGTGATCGCGATCTGGGGCGAGATCCAGCGCGTGCGATTGGCTTCGAGGCAGCCCGGAAAGTAGTGGCCGACGAAGTCGTGGCGCACGCCCTCGGGGCCCGTGACCGTGTCGAGGAAGCCCTCGTGGCCCTCGATGAACTCCTCCACCGCGAGCGGCCGCTCCGGGGCGAAGGCGAGCCGCGGGAGCAGGGCCGCGAGCTCGGCCTCGGTCGAGAGCTTGTAGGTGTCGAGCGAGTTGAAGCCCGCGAGCGGCTTCACGATCACGGGGAAGCCCTCGCGTGCGATGAACTCGCGCAGCTCGCGCTCGCTCGCCACGGCCGCGGAATGCGCGCAGGGGATGCCGCGCTCGCGCAGGAAGGCCTTCATGGCGACCTTGTCGCGACAGAGCCGCGCCGTCGCGAGCGAGAGGCCCTCGATGCCCAGCTCGCCGCGCAGCCACGCCGCGGTCTCGACCAGCGGCTCGTCGATGGTCTCGATGCGCCGGATCGTGTCGGCGTCGGGCAGCTCGCGCACGACCGCGAGCGCGCGCTCGCCCTCGAGGATGCGCTCGCACGGCACGTAGGCGTCGAGGAGCGGTCGCACCGCCTCCGAGAGTCGCTCCGGCGGCTGCGGGCCGAGCGCGGAGATGCGCGCGCCGAGCGAGCGCAGGCCGCGCAGGAAGCCGTGGTTGTACGCGTGCGTGTCGGGAGCGAGAAACAGGACGTGCATGGCGCGGCGCGCGCATCATGTCGAGCGTCGCGTGCGCTCGCCACGGGCCATTTCGCGCCCGCGGCTTGACGCGCTCGCGCCGCGCCATTGTGATGCCGCGCCTTGGGAACGCCGACGAACAAGAGGCCGCCGCAGCGCTGGCGCGAGAACCTCGAGGCCTTCACCGTCGCGATCGTGATGGCGGTGATGCTCAAGTACTTCGCCGTCGAGGCCTACCAGATCCCCACCGGCTCGATGCAGCCGACGCTGATGGGCTCGGAGTTCCGCGAGCGCGGCGCGCTCGTCGGCGAGATCAAGGACCGCATCCTCGTCGACAAGCTCGCATTCCACCTGCGCGACCCCGAGCGCTTCGAGGTCGTGATCTTCAAGTACCCGCTCAATCGCGCGCAGAACTTCGTCAAGCGCCTCGTCGGCATGCCGGGCGAGCAGTTCCGCATCCAGTACGGCGACCTGTGGCAGCGCGCCGACAGCGCGCAGCCGTGGAAGGTGCTGCGCCGCCCCGCGGGCGTGATGGACGAGCACTGGAAGGCGATCGACGTCGGCGAGCCGGCGCGCGGCGTGCACTGGATGGCCGAGGGCAACCGCTCGATCACGGCGCGCGAGCTCGACGCCGCGGCTCCGACACAGCTCACCTTCGCCGCCCACGGCGGCGGCTCGATCCTCGACAGCTACCAGCACGGCTATCCGGCGGGCATGCAGGAGGCGATGCGGCGCTATCCGGAGTTCCACCGCTCCAACGCCAACACGGTCGGCGACTTGCGCGTCACGGGCGAGATCACGCCGAGCGCGAGCCTCGCGACCTTCGCGATCGAGCTCGGCGAGGGCGCGCGCCGCTATCGCTTCGAACTGCCGGGGCCCGCGGCCAAGGAAGCAGGCTCCGTGCGCGTCGAGTGGGCGCGCAACGAGTCCTATCCGCCGGCGCGCGCCGAGCACGCGCTGCGACTCGAGGCTGGACGCACCTACCACTTCGCCGCCCAGAACCTCGACGACTTGCTCGCGCTCGAGCTCGACGGCGAGCGCATCGCGACGCTCGAAGTTCCTCCCGCCGCGGACCAAAACTCGGGCGTGAAGCTCGCGCTCACGGGCGGCGGCGCACGCCTCGCGGACCTGCAGGTCTGGCGCGACATCTTCTACACCGAAGGCAGCTTCGCCTCGGAGTGGACGATCCCCGCGGGGCACTACTTCATGCTCGGCGACAACACGCAGGACTCGAGCGACGGACGCGAGTGGCGCGCGATCGCGCTGCAGTGGCGCGGAGGGCCCGAGGGCGGCCCCGTGCTCGGCAACGCGCGCGAGAGCCTCGCCGACGGGCGCTATCGCCCGGACTCGAACCCGATCCGCGAGCAGACGAGCGCGGGCATGACGACCTTCTTCCGCGACGTGTACGGCGAGCTGCATGTCTTCCCGCGCAGCGACGAGCAGCCGCTGCCGGCGGACGCGCAGTACGCGCCGGTCCCGTTCGTGCCGCGCGAGCTGATCACGGGACGCGCGCTCGCGGTGTTCTGGCCGCTCTCCTTCGCGTTCGACACCTACCGCGTGAAGTGGATCCGCTGACAGGCGTCGGCTCGCGAGAGCGCGAGCTGCGGCGCTCGACCGCGGGCCCTGACCGGGCCTTCGCGCGCAGGTGCCGACCGGTGCCATCCTGCGCGCCCTGAGCATCGGGCGCCTCGGAACCTCCCCGGCCGGCGGCGTCGCGGGCGGCTGCCTTGGGGGGGGCGGGGCATTTCGCCCGCGAAAAGTCGCGTCGAATCCGAGGCCTCGCGGCGGCCGCGCGACGAGTTCTCAACAGTGCCAGCTTCGGGAAGCGGCGGGCCCTGAGCAGCTTGGCCCACGCGTCGGCCCGCCGCGCGTCCAGTGGCCGGACGTGCAGGATTCGCCCACGCTGCTCAAAAACGGGCTTCCGAGGCCCCGGACGCGGGCAAGAACCGCCGGGTGTCCGCTCGAGCCCAAACCCGCATCCTCGCAACGCCCTGCACCATCCTGAAGGACACGAGCGGGCAAAATCGCTCCACAAGTTATCCACACACGGTTTTTGGGAGCGTGCACTTGCGCGGAAGCCGGGCACCGTTCTCCGCGCACCCCGACGGCGCCGCTGGAAATCGCAAAGACCGCGGAAAGCACGCTTCAAGGCCCCCGCGACGGTCAGGAGATCGCATTTGACGGGCGAGGACTTCGAGGCGCGGCCCTCTAGACTCCTTCGCACCATGGCCCAGCGCACCGAACCCGTCGCCGGCGAGACCCTGCTCGAAGTCCGCGGCCTCGTGAAGTCCTTCAAGGGGCGGCGCGTCGTCAACGGCGTCTCGTTCCTCGTGCGCGCGGGCGAGATCGTCGGCCTGCTCGGCGCCAATGGCGCGGGCAAGACCACGAGCTTCCGCATGACGGTCGGCCTGACGCGGCCCGACGGCGGCGAGGTGCTGCTGCGCGGCACGGAATGCTCGAAGCTCGCGATGTTCGAGCGCGCGCGCCTCGGCATGGGCTACCTGCCGCAGGACCGCAGCATCTTCCAAACGCTCTCCGTGCGCGACAACGTGCTCGCGGTGCTCGAGACCATGCCGTACACGCGTGCGCAGCGCGAGGAAGAGGCGACCAAGTTGCTCAAGGAGCTTGAGATCCAGCGCCTCGAGAAGAGCATCGCCAACACGCTCTCCGGCGGCGAGCAGCGCCGCCTCGAGCTCGCGCGCGCGCTCGCGAGCAAGCCGCTGATCCTGCTGCTCGACGAGCCCTTCGCCGGCGTCGACCCGCTCGCGGTCGCGGAAATCCAAGGCCTGATCCGCCGCATGAAGCAGCGCAACCTCGGCATCCTCATCACCGATCACAACGTGCGCGAGACGCTGCAGCTGTGCGACCGCGCCTACGTGATCGCGAAGGGCGAGCGCATCAAGGACGGCACTCCGGCCGAGATCATCGGAGACGCCAAGGTGCGCGAGGTCTATCTCGGCAACACCTTCGACACGCCCGTCGTCGCCGGCAGCAAGGTCTGACGCGAGTGGGGCCGAGCACGAGCCATGACCTGCGCGTGCAGCGCACGGCGCGCGTCGAGGTTGCGGGCGATCCGCGCGGCGCGCGCGAGCTGTGGCTCGTGATCCACGGCTACGCGCAGACCGCGGCCGAGATGCTCGCGGCCTGCAAGCCGCTGGAGCGCGAGGATCGGCTGCTGGTCGCGCCCGAGGCGCTCTCGCGCTTCTACCGCCGCGGATCGTCGGGACCGATCGGCGCGAGCTGGATGACGCGCGAGGCCCGCGAGCGCGAGATCGCCGACTACGTTGCCTACCTCGACACGGTCGCGCACTGGCTTCGCCGGGAGCTCGGTTGCGAGCTCGCGCCCTGCGTCCTCGGTTTTTCCCAAGGCGTCGCGACCGCATGGCGCTGGACGGCGCTCGGACAGGTGCAACCGCGTCGACTGGTCTGCTTCGGCGCGGGCATCCCGCCCGACCTCGACCTCGGGGCGGCGCGCGAGCGGCTAGCCTCGCTGCAGGTCGAGTTCGTGCGCGGCCGGGAGGACAGCTACCACACTGCCGAGTGGGCCGAGCGCGACCGCGCGCGCCTCGCCGAGCTGGGGCTCGCCTGCCGCCTGAGCGAGTTCGCGGGCGGCCACGAGCTTCACGAGGAAAGCCTGCTCCCGCTGTGAGCGAGCCGCGCTCGAGATGCGAGCGCGGGCAGAGGCTCGCGACGAACTGGTCGGCTCGAGCCGTTCCGGGCACGCGGCCGCGGTGAAGCGCGCGCCGCAGCGGGGCGCGGCGCGGGAACGCGGGCTCGCGCGGCGCGCATCGAGACAATCGGGGCGCAAGTTGCGCGCCTTGACCGCTCGAAAGATCCGCCGCTAACCTCCCGGATTGGACCGGCAGCCGCGCGATTCGCCGCGGAGCCGCTCCGCACGAGGCACACCGACATGAAGATCATCGCCTGCGTCAAGCGCGTCCCGCTCACGGACGCGCAGGTCAAGATCGGCGCCGACGGCGCCAGCATCGACCCCACGGGTCTCGTCTACAGCCTGTCGTTCTACGACGACCTCGCTGTCGAAGAAGCGATCAAGACCAAGGAGAAGCTCGGCGGCGAAGTGACGGTGCTCACGCTCGGCGCGTCGGACGCGAGCAAGGAGCTGCGCGAGTGCCTCGCCAAGGGCGCGGACAACGCGACCATCCTGCTCGATCCCAACTGGGCGGCCCGCGACGCGCGCTCGACCGCCAAGGCGCTCGCCGCCCGCATCCAGGAGCTCGGAGCGGAGCTCGTGTTCTGCGGCCGCGTGGCCACGGACCGCGACCAGAGCGCGGTCGGCACCATGCTCTCGTCCTACCTCGGCTGGGCCTGTGTGACCGACGTCACCAAGCTCGAGCTCTCGGCCACCGGCGGCACCGCCCAGCGCGAGACCGAGTCGGGCATCGAGACGGTCGCCTTCTCGCTCCCCGCCGTGATCACCTGCGACAAGGGCCTGAACGAGCCGCGCCTCGCGGGTCTGAAGGGCATTATGGCCGCCAAGAAGAAGACCATCGACGAGACCAAGCCGATCGACGTCGAGAGCGCCGTCAAGGTGCTGAAGGTCGAGCTCCCGGCCGCCCGCAAGGCCGGTCGCATCGTGGGCGAAGGAGCGGCCGCCGTGCCGGCGCTGATGGACGCTCTCCGCAACGAAGCCAAGGTCCTCTAGGAAGAAAGCGCAGACACACCCATGACCTCGATCCTCGTCTTCGTCGAGCACAAGGACGGCAGCCCGCGTCGCGCCAGCCTCGAGGCGCTCGGAGCCGCGGCCGCCACCGGCCTCACCCCCATCGCCCTCGTCACCGGTCCGGGCGCCGCCAACGCGGCCGGTCCGCTCTCGGCCGCTGGCGCGAAGAAGCTCGTCGTCGTCACCGGCGCCGATCACTACAGCCCGGACGGCACCGCGGCGGACATCGCGGCCGCGGTCGGAGCCCACGGTGCCGTGGCCTTCGTCGCCGCCGCCAGCTCGGCGGGCAAGGACCTGCTCGGTCGCGTGGCGGGCCTGCTCGACTGCGCCCCGCTCGCGGACTGCATCGCCTTCACCTTCGCGGGCGGTGCCTTCACCGTCCAGCGCCCGATCCTCGCCGGCAAGGCGGTCGTGACGGCCCAGAGCGCGAGCAAGGTGTGCTGCGCGACGCTGCGCCCCAACACCTTCGCGGTTGCATCAGGCTCTGGTGCCGCCGAGGTCTCGTCGGTCGCCACCTTGGGCGGCAAGGTGAAGGTCACCGGCGTGGCGGCCAAGGGCGACGCCAAGCTCGACGTGAAGGAAGCGCCCGTGGTCGTCTCCGGCGGCCGCGGCCTGCGCGAGGCGGCGGGCTTCAAGATCGTCGAGGACCTCGCCGCGGCCTTCGGCAACGCGGCCGTCGGCGCCTCGCGCGCGGTGGTCGACTCGCACTGGCGTCCGCACAGCGAACAGGTCGGCCAGACCGGCAAGACCGTGGCTCCGCAGCTCTACGTCGCGGTCGGCATCTCCGGGGCGATCCAGCACCTCGCCGGCATGCGCACCTCCAAGGTGATCGTCGCGATCAACAAGGACGCGGCGGCTCCGATCTTCAAGGTCGCGGACTACGGCATCGTCGGCGACGCCTTCGAGATCCTCCCGGCGCTGACCGAGGCCGTGAAGAAGGCCAAGGCCTCGAACTGAGCCGCGCGGCGTCGCGCGCTCGGCGCTTCGCGCCGTCCGCCCCACGCGCATCGGCCCATCAGGAATCGGCCACTGAAGCACCGGCCCCGGAGTCGCACGCGCGGCGCCGGGGCCGATTGCCTTGGGGGACGAGAGCCCAAGCGCACGGGCGGGGCGTGAGCACCCCCCCCGCTCAGGGCACGAAAAAAGCCCCGGGCGGGGCTCGTGGGCGCGGCGAGGACTCTCGCTCGCTCTGGCTCCCCGTCGGCGAGGGGAGGTGGTGGGCCGCACTGGATTTGAACCAGTAACTTCCACGCTGTGAACATGGCACTCTGCCGATTGAGTTAGCGGCCCTACGCGGGGCGCAGAAGATAGCGGTCGAGCCGGAGGGCGGCAAGCCCCCCGGGGACTCGCGGGCGGCGCGGCCCGCGAGGGAGCCGGGAGCGGCCATCGGCGGACTGCAGCGCGGCAACCGGGCACCTCCAGCACCCTCTCGACACCGTGCTGCAGCGCTGCCGGCGCCTCGGCGCGAAGGCTCTCGGGCAGTCGACGACTGCTGCCCGCGCCGTGGCGAGGCGAGAACGAGCGGCTCGCATGGCGGGCTCTGGCGCGCGCGCGGCCCGAGGGTCCTCGCAGAACGGGGACCGCGCCACCGCCGCGAGGCGCAGCCTCCGTGTCCGCGGACCTGTCGTCCCCTCGGCGCGGGCGGCGGCCTGGATGCCCGCTGAAGAAGTCCCGTAGCGAGGCAAGGCGATCTTCGCTGGGGCTAAGGAGCGCGACAGAGGGACGGTGGAGGCGGCCTGCATGGCCGCTGAGCTCGGCCCGACGAGCGTGACGCCGCCGCGGCGCGGAGCACGAAGCCGCAGTAGGGTCGTTCTTCGACAGGTTGCTGGGGAACCACGCTCGCCGCCGGAGTTTGGCGGCTGTGCCCGAGCGTGGCGACGGAGCGCTGGCAGCCAGTCAGCACGCGGAGCAGAGCGCGGAGCGGGCGCCAATGTCCCAGCTCCGGAGCGTCACTTCGGCTCGGACGGACCGTCGGCGTCGAAGTCCTTGCCGACGCTGCCCTTGAGCTTGTCGCGCAGCTTGGCCTCGGCGCGACGCAGCATCATCCGCAGCGCGTCCTCGGTGCGACCGCCGAGCTGCTCGCCCGCCTCGCGCAGGGACTTGCCTTGGAAGAACACCAGCGTGATCGCCTCGCGATACTCGTCGGGGAGCTCGGCCAGCGCCTCCTCGAGCCGACCCGCGCGCTCCTTGCGCTGCACGAAGCCGGTGACGGAGAGGTCGCGCGAGGCCGGATCGTGGATCGCGGAGCTGCCGTCCTCGTCCGAGCTTCCCGCCTGCAGGGAGACTTCCTTGCTGGTGTCGCGCTTGGAGGCGCCCCAGTGCTCGGCGCGGTCGCGGATCTTGTTCTGCAGGATCTGCATCAGCCAGCGCAGCAGGGCGGCCTCGCCGCGGTGCTCGTACTTGGCGAAATCGCGCGTCGCCTCGCGGAACGTGGTCTGGGCGAGGTCGTCCGGGTCCTCGCGCTGGCGCAGGCGCGGCCCGAGCTTGCGGCGCGCGGACTCCACCATCACGGCGTAGTAGCGCGCGAAGAGCTCTCCGAGCGCGTCGGCGTTGCCGGCCTGCGCGCGCGTCACGAGTTCGCTGGCTTCGAGCTTCGAGAGGTCCTCGACGCCGCCCGCACCCGCTGCTTCCTTGCCCGCTTCCATCGTTGCTGTGCGTGGAGCGTACTGCGCGCAAGGCCCGTGCGACAGGTGCGCGCGTCGGGCGGTGCGCGACTCAGCCCGCCGTGCGCCCCGCGCGAGCGAGGAACTCCGGCTCGTCGAGCACCGTGATGCCGAGCTCGGTCGCCTTCGCGCGCTTCGAGCCGCCGCCTTCCCCGGTGACGAGGAAGTCGGTCTTCGCGCTGATCGAGGAGGCCACCTTGCCGCCGAGGCTCTCGACGAGCTTCTTGGCCTCCGCACGCCCCATCTCCACGAGCGTGCCGGTGAAGACCACGGTCTTGCCGGAGAACGGGCTGTCGGCGGCCACCTCGTGACGCGGGTACTCGAGCGTCACGCCGCCGGCGAAGAAGCGCTCGAGCAGGGCCTGATTCTGGGGCTCGGCAAACCACGCGCGCAGGCTGGCGGCGCTCTCGGGTCCGATGCCTTCGACGTGCTGGAGCTCCTCTTCGCCCGCGGCGCGCAGCTCGTCGAGCGACGCGAAGTGCAGGGCCAGCGAGCGCGCGGTCGCGGCGCCGACGTCGGGGATGCCAAGACAGGTGAGGAAGCGCTCGAACGTTGGCCGCCGCGCCTTCTCGATCTCCGCGAGCAGGTTCGCCACGGTCTTCTCGCCCCAGCGCTCGAGCGCGACGAGGTCATCGCGGCGCGCGTCGAGGTGGAACAGGTCGGCGAGCCCGCGCAAAAGCCCGGAGTCGTGCAGCTGCTCGACCATCTTCTCGCCGAGGCCGTCGACCTCCAGAGCGCCGCGGCGCGTGCCCATCAGCGTGCGACCGACGATCTGCGGCCGACAGCCGTATACGTTCGGGCAGCGCCAGAACTTGCCTTCCTGCACCAGCGCCGTGCCGCAGTGCGGGCACTCGCTCGCCATGGCGAAGGACGCGCCCCACTGCCAGATCACACCCGCGCGCACACCGCCCGGCGCGCGCAGAGACTCGGGCACCGACGCGTCCCAGTCCGTGGGAGCCGCGCCGCTCGCCGCCTCGGCCACGCCCATCACCTGCGGGATGACGTCGCCGGCCCGGTGCAGAAAGACACGGTCGCCGATGCGCACTCCGAGCGCGCTGACGTGGTCGGCGTTGTGCAGCGTGCTGTGGCGCACGACCACGCCGCCGATCTCGACCGGATCGACGTGAGCCCGCGGCGTGATGCGGCCGAGCGCGCCGACCTGCAGCTCGATCGCGCGCAGCGTGCTGGTCGCCTCGTTCGCCGGGAACTTGTACGCGTACTGCCAGCGTGTCGAGCGCGCCGTGGTGCCGAGTCGCTCGCGCAAGTCGAGGCGATCGAGCTTGGCAACGACGCCGTCGACGTCGAAGGGCAGGTCCGCGCGGCCGAGCTCGAGCCGCGCGTGGTACGCGAGACACTCCTCGAGCCCGCGGGCGCGCTCGGCCCAGCGGTTGACCGGGAAGTGCCATGCATCGAGCGCACTGCGCGCCTCCCAGTAGGTCGCGAACTCCGCGCCCTCGACGCGCACCACGGCCCATGGCTGGAACACGAGCGGATAGCGCGCGACCTCCGCGGGATCGCTGCGGCGAATCGCTCCCGCGGCGGCGTTGCGCGGGTTGGCGAGCGGACTCTCTCCGGCGGCGACGCGGCTCTCGTTGAAGGTGCGGAAGGCCGCGCGCTCGATCAGCACCTCGCCGCGCACCTCGAGCAGCCGCGGCGCCTTGCGCGTTCCTTCGTGGAGCCGCAGCGGCACGTTGCGCAGCGTGCGCAGGTTCGCGGTGACGTCTTCGCCGAACTCACCATCGCCGCGCGTGAGTCCGCGCACGAGCACGCCGTCGACGTAGGTCAGCGACGCGCTCGCCCCGTCGAACTTGGGTTCGACGACCCAGTCGAGCGGCTCGCTCTCGGGGAGCAGCAGGAAGCGCCGGATCTTGGCTTCGAAGTCGCGCACCTCCTCGACCGAGAAGAGGCTGTCGATCGAGAGCATCGGCACCTCGTGGCGCCGCTTCTCGAAGCCTTGGCCCTCGGGGAGCGGAGCGCCCACGCGCTGCGTCGGGCTGTCGGGCGCGACGAGGGCGGGGTGAGCGGCCTCGAGGTCGCGCAGCTCGCGGAACAGCCGGTCGTACTCGGCGTCGCTGATCGCGGGCTGCGCGAGCACGTAGTAGAGGTGATCGTGGCGCGCGAGCTCCGCACGGAGCTCAGCGGCGCGCGCCGCAGGTGTCGAGGCCCGGGCCATGGGTCGTTCAGGACTCGAGGTCCTTGGGCAGGAAGGCCTTCGGCAGGAGCTCCGCGAGGCTCGAGCGCGCGATCTCGCTCTGTCGGCCCTGCGTGAAGACCGGCAGCTCGGGGGAGAACTCGGCCAGCACCTGACGACAGGCGCCGCAGGGAAACAGCGCCCCCGGGCGGTCCGTCGCAATGGCGACCGCCTTGAAGCGCCGCTCGCCCGCGGCCACGGCGCGGAACAGCGCGTTGCGTTCCGCACAGATCGTGAGCCCGTAGCTCGCGTTCTCGACGTTGCAGCCCGAGTAGACCGTGCCGTCGTGCGCGACGAGCGCCGCGCCGACCTTGATGCGCGAGTAAGGCGAGTAGGCGAGCTCCGCCGCCGCGTGCGCCACGCGCATCCAGTCCTCGATCTCCTCCTGACGGAATGCCGTTCGATCGTGCGCGCCCATGAGGCTAGCGAGTGTCGCGCCGGCGTCGGAGGAGTTCAACGGGAGCGCCCCCCACCGCCCGACATCTCGCCGCCCGAGCTCCCGCCGCTGCTCGCGTCCGGGGAGCTGAACCCCGCGTAGGGCACGCGCAGGCGCACGGAGCGTCGCCCCGTGAGTTGGTCCTCGCGCTCCTCGGGCTCGAACAGCACATGGGCCTCGCGATCGACGAGATCCGTCGGCTCGACGTCGAGCGAGCCGCGCACGTCGAGCCCGAGCGCGCCGAGCACGCGCTTGACCCTGCGGATCCCGCGCTCGCTCCACGTCAGGCTGTCCCAGCCCGCGGTGCGGCCGGCGTACTCGCCGCGCGACACCTCGAGCCGCAGGTTCCAGCGCACGCTGCCGTCGCGGGAAACGCCCGAGCGCACCTCGGCCACGCGGCAGAAGTAGGCGCCCTCGGGGATCGAAACGAAGGACTCGATGTCCTCGATCTGGCTGAAGTC
>Ga0169931_10012328_pt1 | contig 11875 bp, 7 predicted proteins | sample Kivu_15m_20L_FD_129675 | JGI IMG/M metagenome (GOLD analysis project Ga0169931, IMG submission 129675) | Freshwater microbial communities from Lake Kivu, Western Province, Rwanda to study Microbial Dark Matter (Phase II) - Kivu_15m_20L... | ecosystem: Environmental > Aquatic > Freshwater > Lake ...
ATCAATTGTTGTAACTTATAAATATTGTTCCCCTGAGCTTCACTCAGTATCGTTTGAACGTGTGCTCTGATTGCCGCATCTTTTTCCAAAAGCGCCTGAAACCGCTGGGATAAAGCTGATTTTTCGTACGGGGTTACCAGTCCAAGCGCTTTCAGCTCAAGTAAGAGCTGCGTATAGTCACTACGCTGGGCTAATTCTAGCAACTGTGGATTGCTCATGGCTTGCAGCAGACGAAATTCATGGGAATCCGCCAGTTGTGCGATGGCCTGCTGGTCTAAACCGGATAGCTGCAGTAAGTGTTGATGCTCGGCTGGCGAGTGGATCCCAAAACCGCCCAGGCTCCAGGCCTTTGTTAACTTTTCAATGTCCGGCCAAACCCCGGCGGGTACTGATGTTTGGCTAAGTCGTAGCCGGAGTTTTTGTTCTGCGGCGACCACCTTATGATCAATACTGCCAGGGGTGCCATACAATCGGTTGTCTGATGCATTATCAGCGTGTGTAGCAACACTATTTAAGCTGATACTAGTGATCAGGCCATAGGTAATATATTTTTTCATATCGACCGTCCTTATCGTATAGATTTCTGCAGATGGTATTGGTGGTATACCCGCATGATGTGTTGATGGTAACTACTGGTTAGTTTCTCGATGATGTCTTTATCTTGATGCAAAATGGCGCAGGCCTGACAGTTATGCACAACGCCTTTTAATTTTTCAGTATCCTCACCCATTAGCCGCTGAATAATTTTGTAAGGACCCTCGGTATGGATCCACAGTTTCAGAAAGTCAGTGTTCTGCTCTGTGGTGTAACAGGATAAATCAGTAATATCGCCCAGTTTCATCTCCGGAATATGTTCAAGTGTCAGACCACAGCAAGCCGAAACTTCTTTGTTTGGTGTGATCACGACATTATCAAAAACCTGTGGACAGCCTTCTTTGGCAAGGTCTAAATGTGACTCGCCCCGATGTTGGCTGTCTTGAAAAAACGGCATCCAGACATTGGAACGTAATGAAAATAACGACGGTGATTCACTTAACAACTTGCTGATAGCCGGATGATTGCGCAGCGATAAAAAGCAGTTGGACTGCGCACTGTCTTTTTCAACGGTCACTAAGGTGAAAATGCCATGGCTGACCAGCGCAACAGCAGCTTGGATCACGGTTGTTTCAGTGACCCACTGCTGATGGTCAGCGCCGGTGCTGATATTGATCTCTTTGATGCCGGCGACAGCCAAGCGCTTGGCGTAGTCATCTGCTACCGACTGTCGTTTGGCCCAATACCCGTTAGTAACACAACGGGTTAGCAACTGTCTTGATGAACAATATTGAATCGCCTGAAACAAATCTTCTTTCAAAGTAAAACATTCGCCACCGGTAAAAACTACCAACTTGATTTGCGGATACAACTGTAATGCCTGATCAATGGTGGCAATCATTTCAGCCAGTTGCAGTTTACCGCTTAACTGCGGCGAGCATTCGAAGCAACATTCTTTACAAGCGGCAGTGCATTGGTAGGTGGTAATAAAAGTCAGCGAATGGGGTGATATGGTGAACATGGAGTTCCTCCCAGGTTTGTGTCGCCTGCAATGCCGGTTTGGCCATTTGTTGCAATCAATGAACTGTGAGGTTAAGTAAAGCATTAGTATTTTATGTGTCAAATAAATGTTTATAAAATGTTTATATCCTTGTTTGCAATTTAAGGCTTGTCAGCTGGTATGCTGGTGTTTGCAGCTTTCGGCTGGGGTTGACTTGCATTCGCCGGGTATCTTATTCACGATGGCGGTGCGTACCGGATGATGGGAATCTTTGATGTGACTTTGCTAACTGCTCTTTCTCCGTTGTTGTTGGCGTTATTATTGTTAGTGGTGTTGCGTCTTAGCACACCACTGTCGATGGCTATTGCGCTGGCGGTCAGTGCCGTGCTGGCACTGTGGTGGTGGCAGATGCCGCTGACACAGCTGCTCGCCGCCATGTTGGAAGGTGCTGTGATTGGTGGCACTGTGCTTTGGATCATGGCTGGCGCCATGCTGTTACTTGGCTACCAACGTCAGACTGGTCAGCTGGAGGTGATTCGTCATGGATTCGCCCGTCTAACTGCCGATCCACGCTTGCAATTGTTGTGGCTTGGCTGGTTTGGCGTTGCCTTCCTGGAAGGTATTGCAGGTTTCGGTACGCCGGCAGCCATTGTTGCTCCTTTGCTGGTTGCGCTCGGTTTTCCGCCCGCTGCCGCCGTGATGTTAACGCTGATTGCTGATTCTGCACCGGTTAGTTTTGGCGCTTTGGGGACACCGCTGCTGATTGGTATAGCGCAGGGGGCGCAAATCGAGTCGGCAACACAGTTGATGCAAGTTGCAGCGCAGTTGGTTTGGTTAGATCTGTGGGCGGCCCCTGTGTTGCCGGTGTTGATGTTAGTGCTGTATTGCCGTTGGTTTAATCCGCAGCTGGCTGTACTGCCGGCTTTACCGCACGCTCTGGTCGCCGGTTTTGCTTATAGCGGTAGTAGTTTGTTGTGGTTTTATTGGCTCGGGCCGGAGTTTCCATCGGTGTTGGCGGCTATTTCAGGATTTGCGCTGAGCTTTTTATATCAGCGTTGTTGGCCGTTAGTTTTGCATCACCCAGCTGAAAGTCATGCAGCCGACCTCGCTGCTGTATCTGCTGCGCCAGCACTGGTGCAACACACACAGCGGTCTTTTTGGCAGGCGATGGCGCCATATATAGCGGTCATTATGTTGCTGTTAATCAGCCGATTGCCGCAATTACCGCTGAAAAACTGGCTGGTTTCTTATCAGTGGAGCTGGCCGGATATGCTCGATACTGCTATCAGCAGCCAGTTTAGTCCTTTGTATTCGCCGGGTACTGTATTTGTGCTGGTCGTGCTGCTCTTTGCCGGTTGCAGGGCTAACAACCGCACTCTACTGCATGACAGTCTGAAAGATTGCTGGCCTAAACTGCGTGGCGCTGCCATGACTTTGTTATTCGCAGTGCCATTGGTACGAATTTTTGTGCACTCTGATGTCAATCAGGCCGGACTGCCGGCGATGCCAGAATATCTGTCGGCAGTTGCTGCTGCTGCATTATCCGAGCACTGGCTTTGGTTTAGCAGCGCGCTCGGTGCGCTGGGTTCTTTTGTGGCCGGTTCTGCGACTTTTTCTAACCTGCTATTTGCCAGCATGCAACTGAACGTGGCGGTTCAAACCAGCATGCCGGTTGAACTGATCCTGGCGCTGCAAATGCTTGGGGCCAATGCCGGCAATATGATTTGTTTACTGAACCTGGTGGCTGTGGCCAGTGTCGTAGGGTTACAGGGGCAGGAGCGCAGTCTGCTCAAATTGACAATTGGGCCTATGCTGGTTTATCTGGCGCTGGCAACAGGACTGGCCTGGTTGCTGTATCGCTGAAACAACCATGACGCCGGCTGCCTTGATACAAGTCAATTGCAGCGTTTTCGCTAGGTGTTATGCTGTCATAAGGGCCGGACCAAGCGGAGGTAGAGTCTGATGAAGAGATTTCGGAATATCTTAGTTGTATGTGATCGGGAATTGTCTGATAGCCGTGCGTTGGACGCAGCATTGCAAATTGCCGAAGATAACAATGCTGCCATCACCTTACTGCAAGTGTTGCCGCCGTTAACGGCATTACAAACCTTTGCCAAGCCACAAACGCCTGAACAGATTGAGCAGGCATATCACAACTATTATCTGAATAAACTCCAGCAGTTCACCAAAAAATTTGCTGGGAAGGCACTGATCCGCTGCAAAGTAGTGCTTGGCACCGGGTTTATTGAAACCATCCGTGCTGTGCTGCGCAACCAACATGATTTAGTCGTGAAGGTGGCTGAACCTGTCAGCTGGATAAAACGGATTTTTGGCAGTAACGACATGCATTTACTGCGCAAATGTCCTTGCCCGTTGTGGATTTTGGCTCCGGATGCGCCGCTTGAGCTTAAGCGTGTGGTCGCAACGATCGACCTGCCAATGCCCGGTATGACGGAAAGCCACCGTGGTGACGGCCACCGTGGTGACGGCCACCGAAACGAAGATGATCTGAATCAGCAAATTGTCGAACTGGCTGCCAGTGTTTCGGCATTACAGGGCACCACGCTGGACTTTCTGCATGCCTGGCAGCCTTATGAAGCCGGTGCGGTTTTGATGTGGTGTGAGTTCCCAGACAAAGCGCAAGCTGAACTAGAGCAAGGACATTACCAAGCGGTGCAAATTGCGATGTCGGGCTTCAAACAACAAGTGCAAAGCTGGCTCAGTGCCGAAGTGTATGCTTATCTGCAGCCTAAGTTTGGTTTGTTACAGGGGCCTCCCGTGCAGGTTCTGACTGAAAAATTTAACGAGCTGCAACCAGATTTAGTCGTGATGGGCACTGTTGGGCGCAGTGGCGTTGCTGGTTTGCTGATTGGCAACACTGCAGAGACTATTTTGGAACAGCTGTCTTGTTCGGTGTTGGCGGTAAAACCGGCCGGTTTTGTCTGTCCCATCCAGCTACACGATTAAAGCAAGCAGACACAGCATCTTTAAACGGGTAAAAGCTCTCAGGTATTAGCCGTTAGCAGGAATTGCGGATGAATTCGGTATTTACAGAGTTTTCAGTGTTGTTACTGCTGGCGGCTACTGCTGGCGTCATTGCGATCCGCCTGCGCCAGCCTGTGCTGATTGCATACATTATCATTGGGATTGTTGCCGGGCCTGCAGTGCTAGGTGTGGTCAGTGCTCACGACCAGATTGATTTGCTGGCACAAGTAGGGGTTGCAATCCTGCTGTTTGTTGTTGGATTAAAACTCGATTTACAGCATATCCGCCATATAGGCCCAGTGGCACTGGCAACGGGCCTTGGACAGTTGACCTTTACCATTGTTATTGGTTTTTTACTGATTTTGGCGATGGGCAGGGGCTGGGTTGAGGCTTTGTACGTCGCGGTAGCCCTGACTTTTTCCAGTACTATCATCGTGGTGAAATTGCTATCCGACAAACGGGAAATTGACAGTTTACATGGTCGTATCGCTGTTGGCTTTTTGATTGTGCAGGATTTAGCGGTTGTGGTAGCGATGATGGTGATGAGTACCCTGCGCCATGATGGGGAGCATAGCTCGTTATGGACGCTGGCCGGCTCGTTGTCGTTGCGGATTAGTATCGCGGCAATTGGTTTGTTTCTGCTAATGAGGTATGTGCTGCCTCCACTGGTAGCTCGCATGGCACAGTCGCAGGAGTTACTGTTGATTTTTGCCATTGCCTGGGGGACTGGGTTGGCTGCGCTTGGCGAAACGGCTGGCTTTTCCAAAGAAGCCGGCGCTTTTATCGCAGGATTTTCCCTGGCATCAACGCCTTACCGTGATGCTATCAACGCACGACTGACCGGGATCCGTGATTTCCTGCTGTTGTTTTTCTTTATCGATTTGGGAGCAAAGCTTGACTTTACGTCGCTTAGTGGTGAAGTTGGGCCCGCAATCCTGTTAGCTTTATTTGTGCTGATTGGTAACCCTTTGATTGTGCTTGCCATAATGGGATATATGGGTTATCGCAAGCGTACAGGTTTTTTGTGCGGCCTGACGGTAGCGCAAATTTCTGAATTTTCTATTATTTTTATCGCGATGGGCATTTCGTTAGGCCATGTCAATAGCAACGCGCTGGGGTTGACCACGTTAGTTGGTCTCATCACCATAGCGCTGTCAACCTACATGATTTTGTATTCGCACCAGCTCTACCAGTGGGTTTCCCCATGGTTAGATTTGTTTGAACGGAAGCAGCCATTCCGTGAAGCAAGCATCGCCGAAGCAGAGTGCGAGATGTCTGCTGCAGATGTGATTGTAGTTGGTTTGGGCGTTTATGGCAGTCGTCTGGCGTTAAGTCTGCAGCAAAATGGTTTTCAAGTGATTGGTGTTGAGTTTGATCCTGAAACCGTCAGGACGCTGCAGCAACAGGGCTTGCAAGTACGTTATGGTGATTGTACTGCCAGTGAGTTTCTGGAAAGCCTGCCGCTTAAGCAAACCCGATGTTTGATTAGCACTTTGCCTACTTTAGCAGCTAACCGGGAATTATTGCGTTGTTTGGCGGAGTTACCACATCAGCTTCAAATTGCGGTGGTGGTGCGGGACGAAACGCAAAGCATCCATTTGGCTGCAGGCGCTAATATCACCTTGTTGTACCCGCTGCGTAACGCAGTAGAGCATGCGGTGCAGGCCATGACTGAGTTATTGCGAGCCGCCAAATGAGCACTGCTATTCAAGCACGGGCTGCCAAAATTTAAACTTTGGCCGATGTCGTCGGCCAAAGTCACGCGAGTAAAACTAAGTTGGGCGCATCCAGCAGACCACAGCCGTTTGTTACGGTCGGCCGTTAGAAAGCACTGACATCCGACTTGCTGACATTGCAGGCCGCGGTGTTCCATTGCTCACCATAACTTTCTGATTTGCCTTGTCCTTTTACGACGCCTTTGTACTCTTCACAGATCTTCGGCTTGCCTGCTTTGTAGTTTTTCACTTTGACCGCCCGGATAGTTGCGACGTCTTTGTAGTTACGATTGACACCCGCCAGGCTATCCAGCGTGCTGTTAATGGTAATGCCATTGATATTGAGATAACGTGGTCCACCGTTGTTGCTACAGTCGCCACATGAGCGCCACAACTTGCCGTTTTCACCCAGTAAGGTGAAGTTACCTTTGATCACTGTGGTGCTGTTTTTAGCGTTTTGCTGGAACACTTTATCTGGTTTGCCGCCAGGGCCATTTTTACTATTAAATGCGCTGCCACCGATGATGGTCAGTGTGTTGCCATTGTTGGTAGCCGCATCTTCGCAGATGTCTTCCCACACCACGTTTTCGATGGTGCAATTGCCGCTGGAACAATGAATGCCATCAGCGCCACCGGTGGCAGAGATGCGTAAGTTTTTTACAGTGGCATTTTTTAAGGTCAACACCGGCGCTTGTTTTTCCGAATCACCGCTACAGCTGCTGCCAATTGTGATACCACCGCAGTCGATGGTTTGGTTTTCGACGGTGGCGCCGGCTTTACACAGTGGATTTGCAGCGGCGTTTGGCAGCAGCCCAGATAGTGCATCACCCTGTTGCAACTCTGGCTGCGCGCTGTCCGTCAAGCTTTGTGCGCTTTGCCAGTATTGCTTACCGTTGCTATCGACCAGTTTTAGCCAATACCAGTAGTGTTGCCAGCTGTTGGCGCTTTCATCGATCATTACCTGTTCGGTCGGAGGCAATATCTGCAGCAGCTCAGCATCGGCAAGCTCGCTGGTGCTGCTACGGTAAACTTCCTGACGCAGCAAAGGTTGTTGCATAAAACGTTGTTGATCAAGTGACCAGCTCAATAGCTGGTAGCCGCCTTGCTGGCTTAACAACAGGGTGGCAGCCGGCGCTGTCAGTGCCGGGCTGACAGGCTGCGGTATGGATTCTGATGTTGTCGCATGACCAGCTGTATGCAGTGCAAGCAGCAGGCATAAAGGCAGCAGCTTATTTTTTAACATGATGTGTGTCCTCGTCCGGATGTTGTTATGAACCTTATGATGGCTTTGACAGCGGGTTGCTGCCAGATAACTGACCTTGCCCACACAGGGGCAGTGACGGACAGTTGTATTCACCCTATGGCCGATGCAGGCGGAATGCAAAGCGCTGGTTGCCAATATCAAAAAATTATCAAATTTGCGTTCAAAGCGATTTTTTTTATCAATATTTAGATATTTCCCGCGTTGCCATCGGTGGCAATTTGATTTTCTGTTGGCTTTTGGTCAAGACCTCTGGTCGGCAGCGTTGATGCAGGTTCGCTGATGTTCTGTCTGTCTGGTGGCAGCGCGACGATTGACCAGTGGAACGCTTTAGCCGAGGTTTCACAGGTAGCATTAAGTCAATCATGATGAATATCAGAAGTTTATCAACAAACAGCTTTCAAGCCGGCGCTGGCGTCGCGTTAAGGTAGTGCTTGCAGCAACCGGGCCGATTACCATTTTTTACAGTCAGGCCACGGTGATTGCCGTTACAAATGGTGATAAATACCGCAATTGCCGGAGCGTCCGATGCACACAATGTTTCACGTTAGTCTGTTTATCCGTCCTTTTGTTCGTCGCTGTAGTGCTCAGCTTGCCCGTGTGGTGTGGCGTGGTTGTAACGGTTTGCTCAGAGGCGTGCTGTCGTTGAGAGCCTTGCCCGCGTTACTGGTACTGGGGTGGCTGACTGGTTGTGGCGGCAGCGAGCCGCAGGTGGCTCCACCGCCGGTGACACCGGAGCAGCCTGTGGCACAACATGTATTTCAGCTGCATGGTTTGAGCGGTTTAACGGTAGAGCGGTTATATCAGCAACAAGATACTATTCTGGCGCTAACCAGTGCCGGTTTATATCAGCAGCACAACAATAGTGATTGGCAATTACTTGGCTTTAAAGGGCTACAACCTAAAGATCTGGCGTTTGTCACTGAACAACACTGGCTGTTGGCTTTAACGGTGCAGCACGAGGACGCTGAACAGGAGCATCAGATCCACGAAACTTTCGATGCCGGTCGCAGTTGGACGCAGGTCAAACGTCCTTTTGGCATCAATGGCGAGAACGAAGCCATCTATGCGCAGCGCTATGCTGCTGATGCAAAAAAGCTGTATGCCACCGGTGTTGGCGTGTTGGCAGAATCGTCTGATTTGGGCATCAGCTGGCGGGTGTTGGACGGCCAGTGGGGCGGTTTTGGACAGCCGAAAAGCGCCCTGGCACTCGACCCGCGCTCGGGTGATATTTGGTGGGGCGGGCAAGGCGCGCTGGAAGATGGGGTGTTAAACGTCTATCGCCGCGCATCACAGCGTAGTCAGTCGTTTCGGGATTTACTGCCAAACCCGTCGGTGTACTACAACATTCGTTTTGCGATGGCCAATGGCGGGCAAAGTCTGATTTATGCCTGTGGCGAAGGCGGCATTGTGATGTCCGCCGATCAGGGGAGTAGCTGGCGCAACCTGCTGGGCGATGTCAACTACCGCTTTTATTTTGATGTGGTGTTTGACAGTAAGCACAACAACCGGTTGTACACGGCTGGCTGGGATAAAAAGTTTGATGAACCTCAACCGTTGATACTGCAATGGTCGGATGATCAAGGGGCCAGCTGGCAACGACTGCAATACCAAGCGCCAGCCAGCTTTTTTGGTGGCGTGCGCAGTATGCTGCTGGTACAGCAACAAAATCAGACTTATCTGTATTTAGGTTTGTTTAAGGGCGGCGTCATGCGGGTCAGCGTCAATCGATGAACGGCTGGTTGCGTTTTCATGTTTTTGGACAACTTTTGTTATTTTTCAATCGGATAAAACAGCATTAAATGCTTTAGTCCGATTTGCATCTTGCCGGTATTGCCACAATACTTGTTTGCGCACTTATTGTTATCGTACTGAGTTATCGTGCTGATATTGCTGTGCGGCTGGGAGCCATTGACCTGCACAGCGCTAAAAACATGATGCGGGGCGGTGGCGCCAGCTGTGGCATTTTGTCGCAGTGATGGTTTTCCCGCCATTTTGTGCAGTAAAAATTGATGCGCATCAAGGTTTCAACCCTGCATTGTTATCACAATAGCAATGCTGACCAGGAAAAGTCAGTGGTTTGTACTTTGTGCCCTATTCAAAGCTGAGATGTCGGTCAGGCTTTGAATACAGCCACTTTGTTGCACTCGTCGTTGTTTGCCCACAGCATAACCAGTCGCGTTGTTTAGCGGCGGCTGCAGGTTGGTATATTAGGAATAATTGAAGTAAAAACTTTTCGCCTTGCCCGATGCAAGGTCCAACACAGGAGACGGTGGATGGATATCGTCGAACTCTCGAGACTGCAGTTTGCCTTAACGGCAATGTACCACTTCTTATTTGTACCACTGACGCTTGGCATGACCTTTATGCTGGCGATTATGGAGTCGGTTTATGTAATGACCGGCAAACAAATCTATCGTGATATGACCAAATTCTGGGGCAAGTTATTTGGGATTAACTTTGCGCTCGGCGTGACCACAGGCTTGACGATGGAGTTCCAGTTTGGCACAAACTGGTCCTATTACTCGCATTATGTCGGCGATATTTTTGGCGCGCCGTTGGCGATTGAAGGCCTGATGGCGTTTTTCCTCGAATCAACCTTGGTTGGCATGTTCTTTTTTGGCTGGGACCGCTTAAGCAAGGTGCAACATTTGGCCTGTACTTGGCTAATGGCGCTTGGTACCAATCTGTCGGCGCTGTGGATTTTAATCGCCAATGGCTGGATGCAAAATCCGGTTGGTGCCGAATTTAACTATGTCACCATGCGGATGGAGATGACCAGCTTTAGTGAGGTCATGTTTAACCCGGTAGCGCAGGTTAAATTTGTTCACACCGTCTCGGCTGGTTATGTCACCGGGGCTATGTTTGTGTTGGCTATCTCAGCCTGGTACATGCTAAAAGGCCGCGATTTAGCCTTTGCCCGCCGCAGTTTTGCCATTGCGGCTGCCTTTGGTCTGGCGTCGTCGGTGTCGGTGATTATTCTGGGTGATGAATCCGGTTATGAATTGGGCGATGTGCAAAAGGTGAAGCTGGCGGCGGTGGAAGCTGAATGGGACACCCATCCGGCACCGGCTGCCTTTACCTTGTTTGGCATTCCCGACAGCGATACCCAACAAACCAATCACGCCGTAAAAATCCCTTACGCGCTTGGTCTGGTGGCTACCCGTTCGCTGAACGAGCCGGTGCATGGCCTGAAAGACTTAAAAGAGCATCACCGCGCCCGCATTATTAATGGGATGGAGGCTTACCGCTTACTGCAGCAACTGCGCGGCGGCGACACTTCGCCCGGAACAGTTGCAGCCTTTGATGCAGTGAAAAAAGATCTGGGTTACGGCTTGTTGTTAACCGCTTATACCAAAGATCCGGCCAATGCTACGCCTGAACAAATTCAGCAGGCGGTGGATGCATCTATTCCACAGGTTGGCCCGATGTTCTGGAGTTTCCGCATCATGGTTGCATCCGGTTTTGCCTTGTTGCTGATATTTGCACTGGCGTTTTGGTATAGCGCTAAACGCTTGGAGCAAAAGCCTCGCTGGTTCCTTAAATTAGCGGTGCTTGGTTTGCCACTGCCATGGATTGCCTGTGAAGCCGGTTGGTTTGTCGCCGAGTATGGCCGGCAGCCTTGGGCGGTTGGTGAAGTGTTACCAACCCATATGGCCGCATCTGGCCTGACGGTGGAGCAAATCTGGACCAGTATGATTTTGATTTGTGGCCTGTACACCATCTTTTTAGTGATTGAACTGTGGCTGATGCAACACTTTGCCCGCAAAGGACCATCATCGCTGCATACAGGTAAATACGACCTGGAAACCGGCCGCGTGAGAGAGGTATAAGCGATGGATTATGAATTTTTAAGATTTATCTGGTGGCTGTTGGTTGGTGTGTTGCTGATTGGTTTTGCCATCACGGACGGCTTTGATATGGGGGTTGGCGCTTTGCTGAAAGTGGTCGGCAAAAGCGATGATGAACGCCGGGTGATGATCAATAGCGTGGCGCCACATTGGGATGGTAATCAGGTGTGGCTGATCACGGCCGGTGGCGCTATTTTTGCCGCCTGGCCACCGGTGTATGCGGCATCATTCAGTGGCTTCTATCTGGCGATGGTGTTAACGCTGGCGGCGTTATTTTTCCGGCCTATTGGTTTTGACTACCGCTCTAAGCTGGATAACCCGGCCTGGCGTAGTAACTGGGACTGGGCAATCACCGCCGGGTCAGCCATTCCACCGGTGATTTTTGGTGTTGCTTTTGGCAATCTGTTGCAAGGCGTGCCGTTCCAGTACGACGAATTGCTGCGGGTCAGTTATACCGGTAGTTTCTTTGGCCTGCTCAATCCGTTTGCCTTGTTAGTTGGTGTACTGAGTTTGTTGATGTTTGTCACGC
>Ga0169931_10012329_pt1 | contig 11875 bp, 9 predicted proteins | sample Kivu_15m_20L_FD_129675 | JGI IMG/M metagenome (GOLD analysis project Ga0169931, IMG submission 129675) | Freshwater microbial communities from Lake Kivu, Western Province, Rwanda to study Microbial Dark Matter (Phase II) - Kivu_15m_20L... | ecosystem: Environmental > Aquatic > Freshwater > Lake ...
CCAGGAGTGTCGGGATGCGGGCATCGGCGACATCCACCTCGCGATGGTCGAGACCTTCGAGCTGGTCCACCAGCAGACTCCGCCCTCGGTCTTCGGCTGCGACGCCGCGGTGGAGTTCCCCCCGCTCGAGATGGCCGATGCGCGCACCCCGAGCGGCGAGATCGTCAACCCGGCGTTCAAGGGCTGGGTGGCCGACTACCGCGACATCGCCCTGCGCTTCGCGAGCCGTCCGCACCCGGGCTACACGCGCTACCGCGGCGTGATGCCCGGCTGGGACAACACCGCGCGCCGGCAGGACGGCAGCTTCTGCTTCGAGCACGCCACGCCGGGCGCGTTCCAGGCCTGGCTCGAGCAGGCGATCGAGGACACCAAGAGCCAGTGCGGCCCCGACGACCGGCTGGTGTTCGTCAACGCCTGGAACGAGTGGGCCGAGGGCGCCTACCTCGAGCCCGACCAGCGCTTCGGCCACGCCTTCCTCGAGGCGGTGGCCAACGCCCGCGACGCCTCCCGGCTGGTGCGCGGGCAACGCTACGCGCTGGGAGACGCCTGATGGACGAGCCGCTGGTCCTGGTGGGTCACCCGTACGCGCCGATCGGCATGGGCGAGCACGTGCGCTGCTCGTATCGCGCGTTCCGCAGCGTGGCGGTGGCCCCGAAGCTGCTCGACGTCTACCGGATGTCGGAGCCCGACGACGGCATGCGCGCCGAGTTCGGCGGCGCCTTCACCGACCGGCTGGGCGCGGTCAACGTGTTCCACGTCAACGGCGACGAGATCGAGCCGGTGCTCGCCCACCTCGGCGCCACCCGCACGCCCGGCCGCTACGACATCGTCTACCCCGCCTGGGAGCTCGCGCGCTATCCGCGCCAGTGGGCCACGCAGCTCGAGCGCTTCGACGAGGTCTGGACGCCCACCGACTTCATCCGCGACAGCATCGCCCCCGAGGTCTCGTGCCCGGTGATCAGCATGCCGCTGGCCTGCGAGGTGCTGCTCACCGGCTTCCTCGGTCGCCGGCACTTCGGCATCCCCGAGGACCATTACGCGTTCCTGTTCTTCTTCGACTTCCGCTCGTACGCCACCCGCAAGAATCCGGGCGCGGTGATCGAGGCCTTCGAGCGGCTGGTGGCGCGCCGGCCCACCACCCGCACCAGCCTGGTGATCAAGCTCAACGGCGTCGAGAACGCGCCGCAGGCCTACGCCGAGCTGCGGCAGCGGCTGGCGCCGCTGGGCGAGCGGGTGGTGCTGCTGGCCAGCACCCTGAGCGACAGCGAGGTGAAGAACCTGGTGCGGGTCTGCGACTGCTTCGTGTCGCTGCACCGCTCGGAGGGCTACGGCCGCGGCATCGCCGAGGCGATGTTCCTGGGCAAGCCGGTGGTGGCCACCGGCTACTCGGGCAACCTGCAGTTCATGACGCCCGACACCTCGATGATCGTCGATCACCGGCTGGTGCCGGTGCCGGCCGGCGCCTACCCGCACCACGAGGGCCAGGTGTGGGCCGAGCCCGACGTGGAGCAGGCCGGCGACCACATGGTCCGGCTGCTCGACGACCGCGCGCTCGGGCGCCGGATCGGCGCCGCGGCCAGCCTCGCACTGCGTACCGGATTCGGCTATCGTCCGGTCGGGATGCGCTACCTGCAACGGCTCCAGACGCTCGGAAAACTCAGATGACAACCGATCCCGCCCCGGCCACCGCAGCCGTCCCCGCCCCGGCCGAGCGCTACGCGGTCGAGCCCTACCTCCCGGCCATCGGCGCCGCCACCGGCCTGCGCGCGGGCCGCAGCGTCGCCGACGGCTACGCGCGCGGCTGGGGGCTGCAGTTCACCGAGCTGCGCCATCGCATCCACCACGACCCGCTCTACCAGGACGCCTGCGCGCTGGCCAACGGGCGCACCGTGGTCACCGAAGACAACCGGATGAACCTGTTCCTGCTGCTGCGCTTCTTCCTGCCGAAGCTGGCGCCGGGCCACATCGTGGAGTTCGGCACCTACCGCGGCGGCAACGCGCTGTTCATGGCCTACGTGGCCCGGCACACCGCGCCCGGCACCCGGGTGTTCGCCTGCGACACCTTCGCCGGCATGCCGCCCACCGACGGCGCGATCGACGCCCACAGCGAGGGCGACTTCAAGGACGTCGACCTCGACGAGCTGCGCGGGTTCGCGCAGGCCAGCGGCGTCGACAACATCGAGTTCGTGCAGGGCCTGTTCGAGGACACCGCCCCCGCGCTGCTGCCGCGGGTGGGGTCGGTGCGGCTCGCGCACATCGACTGCGACATCCACTCGGCGGTGGCGTATTCCTACGAAGCCACGCGGCCGTTCATGGTGCCGGGCGGCTACTGGGTGTTCGACGACGCCATCGTCTCGAGCTGCCTGGGCGCCACCGAGGCGGTCGAGACGCTGCTGATCCGCCGCGACGGCCTGAACAGCGAGCAGATCTTCCCCCACTTCGTGTTCCGCGCGCCCCTCCAGGCGCGCTGACGACCGGCCCGCGCGGCCCGCGCCGGCGCCGCCCCGCCCCTGCCCCCGGAGGCCCCGTTGAAGGAATGCAGCAAGTCGATCGCGCGGCGCCTGCACGATCCGAACTTCTCCAACCGCTACTTCGTCGGCGACGGCATCGACATCGGCGGCAAGCCCGACCCGCTCGCGCTGTACCGCGAGCTGTTCCCCCGCATGGGCGCGGTGCGCACCTGGGACTGGGAGGACGGCGACGCGCAGCACCTGGCCGGCGTGCCCGACGACTCGCTCGGCTTCGTGCACTCGAGCCACTGCCTCGAGCACCTGGTGGACCCGGCGCAGGGACTGCGCAACTGGTACCGCGTGCTGCGCCCGGGCGGCCACCTGGTGGTCACCGTGCCCGACGAAGACCTGTACGAGCAGGGCCGGTTCCCCAGCACCTTCAATCGCGACCACAAGTGGACCTTCACGATCCACAAGGACACGTCCTGGAGCGACCGTTCGATCAACGTGCTGGGGCTGCTGCAGTCGCTGGGCCACGACGCGCGGGTGCTGAAGGTGGAGCTGCTGATCGCCACCTACCGGTTCGAGCTGCCGCGCTACGACCAGACGCTCACGCCGGTGGGCGAGTGCGGCATCGAGTTCGTCGTCCGCAAGGGCGGCTTCGGCGCGCCCGCCCGCACCGAGGCCGCGCAGCCGCCGGCCGAAGTGCGCGTGCACCTGAACCAGTACCGCGCCGACCTGGCCACGCTGAAAGGCGCCAACGCCGGCCGGCCGCCGTTCACCGACGACTCGGAGCTCTGAGCCGTGCCCGCGCGCCGCGAATCCGACCGGGTGCTGGTGCGGGCCCGTGCGCCGCTGCGGCTGGGCCTGGCCGGGGGCGGCACCGACGTCTCGCCATTCTGCGACCTGCACGGCGGCTACGTGCTCAACGCCACCATCGACCTGTACGCCCACGCCTCGCTCGAGCTGCTCGACGAGCCCGTGGTGGTGTTCGAGGCCGCCGACCACGGCGCGCGCCACGAGGGCCCGGCCGACGCCGAGCTGCCCACCGGCGGGCCGCTCGCGCTGCACGCCGGCGTGTACCGGCGCATCGTGCGCGAGCACGCCGGCGGGCGGCCGTTCGGCGTGCGGCTGGTCACCTACTGCGACGCCCCGCCGGGCTCGGGCCTGGGCTCGTCCTCCACGCTGGTGGTGGCGATGCTCGGCGCGTTCACCGAGGCGCTGAACCTGGCGATGGACGAGTACGAGACCGCCCACCTCGCCTATGCGATCGAGCGGCTCGACCTGGGCCTGGCCGGCGGCAAGCAGGACCAGTACTCGGCCGCGTTCGGCGGGGTGAACTTCATGGAGTTCGGCGCCGAGGACCGCGTGCTGGTCAATCCGCTGCGGGTCAAGCCCTGGATCCTGTCCGAGCTCGAGACCTCGCTGCTGCTGTTCTTCACCGGCGTCTCGCGGGCCTCGGCGGCGATCATCGAGCAGCAGGTGGCCGGCGTGGAGCGCGGCAGCCGCGCGGCGATCGAGGCGCTGCTGCACGTGCGCGACGAGGCGCTGCTCACCAAGGCGGCGCTGCTGCGCGGCGATTTCTCGGTGTTCGTCGAGTCGATGCGGCGCTCGTGGCAGTCGAAGAAGCGCACCGCCGACAGCGTCAGCAACGAGGCGATCGAGCGGGTGTTCGAGGTGGCCACGGCCGCCGGCGCGCTCGCCGGCAAGGTCTCGGGCGCCGGCGGCGGCGGCTTCATGATGTTCTTCATGGACCCCTCGCGCCGCCCCGAGGTGATCCGTGCGCTCGGGACGATTCCCGGGCAGGTGTTCCGGTGCCACTTCACCGGCAGCGGCTGTCAGGCCTGGAGGGTGCGATGAACGAGGCGGTATCGGGCGCGCTGCGCGCCACCGCGAGGATGCTCGATGCGATGGCCGACGACCCGGCGCTGGCCGCGCAGGTGGTCGGGGTGGTGCAGGCCTGCGTGCACGCGATGCGCTCCGGCAACAAGCTGCTGCTGGCCGGCAACGGCGGCAGCGCGGCCGATGCCCAGCACATCGCCGGCGAGTTCGTCAGCCGCTTCGCCTTCGACCGGCCCGGCCTGGCGGCGGTCGCGCTCACCACCGACACCTCGGTGCTCACCGCGATCGGCAACGACTACGGCTACGAGCGGGTGTTCGCGCGGCAGGTGCAGGCCCTGGGGCGGCCCGGCGACGTCTTCGTGGGCCTGTCCACCTCCGGGCGCTCGCCCAACGTGCTGCGTGCCTTCGAGGCCGCGCGCGAGGCGGGCCTGGTGACCATCGGCTTCACCGGCAACCGTGGCGGCCCGATGCACGACCTGTGCGACCACCTGCTGGCGGTGCCCTCGCCCGACACGCCCCGGATCCAGGAGGGTCACATCGCGCTGGCCCACACCGTCTGCCTGCTGGTCGAGCAGCAGGTCTTCGGCGGCTGACCCGGCATGGAGGCGGTCGTGCTGGCCGGCGGGCTCGGCACCCGGCTGCGCTCGGTGGTGCCCGAGCTGCCCAAGCCGATGGCGCCGGTAGCCGGCCGGCCGTTCCTCGAGATCCTGCTGGGGTCCCTGCAGCGCAAGGGGGTCACGCGGGTCGTGCTGTCGGTGGGCCATCGCGCCGACGCGATCGTCACGCACTTCGCCGGCGGCTTCCGCGGCCTCGAGATCGAGCCGGTGCTCGAGCACGAGCCGCTGGGCACCGGCGGCGCGGTGCGGCTGGCGCTCTCGCACTGCCGGAACGACCCGGTGCTGGTGCTCAACGGCGACACCTTCCTCGACCTCGACCTCGATGCGCTGCGGGCCTGCTGGCAGGCCGACCGCGCCCCGGTCGTGGTGGCGCGCGAGGTCGCCGACACCGCTCGCTTCGGCCGCCTGCTGATCGAGGACGACCGCATCCTGCGCTTCGCCGAGAAGGGCCTGCCCGGACCCGGCCTGATCAACGCCGGCGCCTACCTGCTGCCGCGCGACCTGCTCGAGGGCTTCGAGCCCGGCCAGGCGTTCTCGCTGGAGTCCGACTTCTTCGCCCCCGAGGCGCCGCGTCGGCTGCTGCGGGCGCACCGGAGCCGGGGGCTGTTCATCGACATCGGCGTTCCCGAGGACTACGCGCGGGCCCAGCAGCTGCTGGCGCCGTACGCCGGCGACGCATGATCCGCGCGCTGTTCCTCGACCGCGACGGGGTCGTCAACCACGACCTCGGCTACGTGCACCGGATCGACCAGGTGTGCTTCGTCGACGGCATCTTCGAGTTGTGCCGCGCGGCCGCCACTCGCGCGATGCCGATCGTGGTGGTCACCAACCAGGCGGGCATCGGCCGCGGCTACTACACCGAGGCCGACTTCGCCCGTCTCACCGCCTGGATGCGCGAGCGATTCGCCGCAGAGGGCGCCCCGCTCGCCGCGGTCTACCACTGCCCCGACCATCCGGAGCACGGGCTGGGTGCCCACCGGCGCGATTCCTTCGACCGCAAGCCCAACCCGGGCATGCTGCTGCGTGCCCGCGACACACTAGGGCTCGCGCTGGCCGCCTCGGTGATGGTGGGCGACAGCCTCGGCGACATGGTCGCCGCCCGCCGGGCCGGCCTGCCGGTGCGCTGCCTGTTCGTGCCCGAGCGGCCCGACCCGGGCTCGCCGCCGGTGGCCGACCCGGGGGCCGATCCGCCCCACACCCACCGGATCGCCCGGCTCACCGAGGCGATCCCGCTGCTGGATGCCGAGCCCCTCCCGTGCGCCTGATCCGGACCGGCACCCGGACGTACATCGGGCATCTCCCTCCTCGCCTCAGGGTATTCAGCGCCGCACCACCGTTCCGGTACTGACAAGCGGTCGGCCCTCGCCACACAGCGGTCGCTTCGTGCCGAGTCGCCGACGGACGGTTGATTTCGACCGATCGTTGACCGAAGCTCGGCCCGCGCCGCCGTTCAGGCGGCCGGGACCAAGCTTCGGGAAAGCAGACGGATGGCACAGACTGGCAGGGGTGCGCCATGCGGCGCGAGCAACCGAGGGTGGGCGTGCCTGACCCTGCTCGCGTTCCTGGCGGCGACGGTGACCGGATGCTCGATCGCCGACGATGACGAGCCGGCGCGTGAACCGACGACGGTCGCGACCGACCGACACGGGAAGGCTCCCCGCAATGCGCTGCGCTTCGACTGGAACGGCGACGCTCGCGAGGACCTGGCCTGGCAGGACCGGAACACGAAGGCGCTGACCGTCTGGCGGATGGCCGGCACCAGCCTGCTGGGCGCCACCCCGGCTGGCCGCACGACAAACACCCTGTTCAGCGTACGCGCCCGGCTGATCGGCTCCGATCCCTGCTTCGACCAGGTTGAGTACGACGGCACCACCCTCACGGTGATCGACCGGTTCCAGGACCTCGCCTCCAACACCTGCGTGGCGGCGGGTCAGCCAGGCCCCGCGCAGGCGTTCCGGTACGCGCCGGCCGGCTGGTCGCTGGTGGCGGTCGAGGGCAGCTACGACGGATCGCGCCAGAACCAGGTGCTCTGGCGCCACGCAACCGGAACGGTGGGGATCTGGAAGCTCGCGCCCGACGGATCGGTCGCGGCCAGCGGCTTCCCGGCGACCGTCCCGCCCCGGTGGACGCTGGCCGACGCGCGCGGCGACTACGACGGCGATGGCCGCAGCGACCTGCTCTGGCGCGACTCGGACGGTACGGTCGCGATCTGGCGGATGACCTCGCTCGACAGGATCGCCGACGTCGCCTTCATCGGCACGGCGCCGCCTGAACGCTGGACGCTCGCCGACGGGGCCGGCGACTATGATGGCGACGGTCGCAGCGATCTGCTCTGGGTCGACGCCGACGGCAATGTGGTGATCTGGTCAGTCGACTTGGCGGGCGGATCGTTCCGTGCGAGACCGCTGGGCAGCGCGGGACCCGGCTGGCGCGTACTCGACGGGAGCAGCGACCTCAACGGCGACGCGCGCAGCGACATCGTCTGGCAGCACGCATCGGGCGCGGTCGCGGTGTGGCTGGTCAACCAGACCGGTGTGATCGACTCCCGCCAGGTGGGTGTGATGGACCCGGCCTGGGAGCTGGTATCGAGGAGCCGGCGGTGACCACGAGCGAGGTCGTATCGCACCGGCGCCGGAGCCACGTATGACCCGTGGCGGTCCGCCGCGCTGTCGCAGGCTGCGCCGCGTGGCGGCGCTCGCGCTGCTGGCCGCGCTGGCGGGCTGCGGCTGGGGCGGCGCCGACGGCGGGCCGGCCCCGACGACTGACGCGGCAGCGGCGCTGCCCGCCCCCGAACCGATCCAGCCGGCAGCGCTGCCAGCCGCCGCACCGGCACTCGAAGCGGCAGGGCCCCGGGTGGAACGGATCGCAGCCGCCACTGGCGCGCGCGGCGCCGACCTCGACGGCGACCGGCGCAGCGACATCGTCTGGCGCAACGACGCCGGCACGGTCGTGGGCTGGATCATGGACGGCACCTCGATCCGGGCGACCGGCGCGATCGGCAGCGCCGGGCCGGAATGGCGGATCGCCTCGGCCGACGGCGACTACGACGGCGACGGCCGCACCGACCTGCTCTGGCGCAACGCCGAGGGGGTGCCCGCGGTGTGGCTTCTGCAGGGGCTGTCGATCCGCGCGACGGGCGTGCTGCCGGCCGTGCCGCCGAACTGGCAGCTGGTCGCTGGCGGCGGCGACTACGACGGCGACCGCCGCAGCGACATCCTGTGGCGCAACGAGGTGGGCACGGTCGCGATCTGGTCGATGGACGGCGCCGCGGTGACGCGCGTGTCGTTCCCGGCGACCGTGCCGCTCGAGTGGTCGATCGTCGAGGCCAACGGCGACTACGACGGCGACGGCCGCAGCGACATCCTGTGGCGCAGCAGCGCCGGCACCGTGGCGATCTGGCTGATGGGCCCCTCCGGCGTGCCGCAGACCCGCTTCCTGCCCACGGTGGGACCCGAGTGGACCCTGCTGTCGGGCGCCGGCGACCACAACGGCGACGGCCGCAGCGACATCGTCTGGAAGCACACGTCCGGCACGGTGTACCTGTGGACGATGAACGGCGCGTCGATCGCCTCGGCCGGCGTCGTGGGCTCGGTGAGCCCGGAGTGGCAGCTGGTGGGCGGTGCCGGCGACTACGACGGCGACGGCCGCAGCGACCTGCTCTGGCGCAGCGCGGCGGGCACCGTCGCGATCTGGCGGATGGACGGCGCCAGCGTGGCGGCGAGCGCGTTCGTGGCCACGGTGGGCCCGGAGTGGCGGGTGGTGGGCGAGACCGGCGCAGCGGGCTCGTCCTACACCGTGAGCGGCGTGCTCAGCTTCGCCGAGACCGCCACCGTCGACTCCGACACCAACGACGTCAACCAGCCGGGCTGGCGCGGCAACGACACGCTGGCCACGGCCCAGGCCGTGCCCAACCCGGCCACCGTGGTGGGCTACGTGAACCTGCGCAACCAGGGTCCGCCGGGCCGCAACTTCGGCGTCGGCGACACCGACGACGTGTTCCGGGTGGCGCTGCAGGCCGGCCAGGTGATCGAGCTGGAGTTCGCCTCGGACCCGTCCGCGATCGACCTCGACCTGTTCGTCTTCGACGCCGGCCGTGCGCTGGTGGGCTACAGCATCGGCACCAACCGCTACGAGTGCGTGCGGGTCGCCGCGGCCGGCACCTACCACGTGGCGGTCTCGATCTACGACGGATCCACCGGCGGCTCCAACTACACGCTGCGGATCGCCGCACCCGGCTCGTCGGCCAGCTGCGCGAACCAGACGGCCGCCGCCGACGCCGGGCTGATCGACGGCGAGGTGATCGCCAGCGTGGCGGCGCGGGCGGCGGCCCGCAGCCCGAAGTCGCTCGAGGCCGACAGCGGCGGCGCGGTGCTGGCCAAGGGCTCGCTGGCGGCTCGCGAGCTGGCGCTGCTGCGCCTGCCCGAGACGGCTGCGGCCCGCATCGCGGCGCTGCGCACGGTCAGCGTCCGGGCCGCCGGGCACCACGGCAAGTCCGCCGCCGCGCTGCCGGTGGTGGCCGACACCCCCCTGCACGCCGGACTGGGCCCCGACGCGCAGCGACTGCTCGAGACGATCCAGTACGCCAAGCGCCTCGCGCAGACCGGCGACTACGCCTACGCGGTGCCGAACACCCGGGTCGAGGCCTTCCAGACGGCGCCGCTGGTGGGCGCGCTGCCCCCCGACGACCCGCTGTACGCGGTCCAGCGCTGGCACTACGAGCAGATCGGGCTGCCGGCGGCGATGGACGCGCTGCGCGCGCTGCCGGTGCAGCCCGGCGTGCGCCCGGTCGTGGCGGTGATCGACTCGGGCATCGTCGCCGACCACCCCGATCTCGCCGGCCAGCTGATCGGCGGCTACGACTTCGTCTCGAACCTTCAGCTGGCCTACGATGGCGACGGGCCCGACCCGGATCCAAACGATCCGCAGCCGGAGGCGACCCGGCCGCGCTACCACGGCACGCACGTGGCCGGCACCGTGGCCGCCCGGACCTTCAACGGCACCGGTGTGGCGGGCGTGGCGCCGATGGCGCGGGTGATGCCGCTGCGGGCGCTGTCCTGGAGCAGCCGCGACCAGAACGTGGTGGGCAGCACCTTCGACATTGCCGAGGCCATGCGCCACGCCGGCGGCCTGGCCACCGCCACCCCCGGGGTGGCGGCGCCGCCGCGCCGTGCCGACGTGGTGAACATGAGCCTGGGCGGGCAGCGCGCCTGCGACGAGCCCTACCGCAGCATCGTGACCGACCTGCTGGCCCGAGACGTACTGGTCGTGGCCGCCGCCGGCAACGGCGGCGGGGCGCCGGTGGCCTCGCCGGCAAACTGCCCGGGCGTGATCGCGGTCAGCGCGACCGATGCGCGCCGCGGGCTCGCCCGCTATTCCAACCGGGGTCCGGAGGTAGCGGTGGCCGCGCCCGGCGGCGACACCGGCGTCTCCACCACCGGCAACGGTCAGCCCGACGGCGTCTTCAGCACGGTGGCCCAGTTCGTCGACGGCGTGCGCCGACCTTCGTACGGCCACCTGCAGGGCACCTCGATGGCGGCCCCCCACGTGGCCGGCGTGATCGCGCTGATGCGCTGGGTGAACCCGTCGATCACCCAGGCGCAGGTGCGCAACCTGCTGGCAGCGGGCGTGCTGACCGACGAGATCGGACCGCCCGGGCGCGACGATTCGTTCGGGCACGGGCTGATCAACGCGCGCAAGGCCGTCGACGCCGCACGCGCCACCCTCGGCGGCACCACCGGGCCCACCGGCCAGGTCGAGGCCTCGCCGACGGCGCTCGACCTCGGCGCCACCCGCAGCGAGGCCACGCTGGTGTTCCGGCGGGTGGGCGACTCGGACGAGCACATCAACCGCATCTCCTGGACGCCCAACCTGCTCACCGTGCTGGCCAATCCCGGCGACTATGACCCCGCGACCCTGCTCGGCAGCTTCGCGGTCCGGGCCCATCGCGACGCGCTCGCACCGGGCACCAGCGCGTTCCCGCAGGTAGTCGCCACCACCAGCGCGGGGCGCACGATCACCGTGCAGGTCGCGATGGAGCGCCGGCCCGCCGGGCAGGCCTATGGCGACTTCGGGCCGATCTACGTGATCGCGGTCGACGCCGACGACCCGGCCGGGCGCAGCGTGGCGCAGGCCACCGTCAGCGCCGCCACCAACGGTGTCTACCGTTACACGATGACGGTGCCGGGCACCCGGCGGATCGGTCTGCTGGCCGGCACCGACCCCGACAACGACGACTTCATCTGCGACACCGGGGAGGTCTGCGGCGGCTACCCGGTGCTCGGCCAGGGCCGGGTGCTCGAGCCCACCGGCTCGCTCACCGGCATCGACTTCGCGGTCGCACCGCTCGGCTCGATCGGCGCGGCCGCGCTCGACGGGCAGGGGCCGCCGTCGACGATCGTGCCCCGCCCGAAGCGGGTGGGCGCGGGAATCCGCTAGCGGCCGTCGGGTGGCCCGATGGTCCGGTGGCCCGTTCAACCCGCCGGCCCCGCGGCCGGCCGGCAGGCGGCTCGCGGCCACACAGCCGCCGGCATACACTGCGCGCTCGCTCGAACCGCCCACCGCGCACCCTGTTGAACCGCACCGCCTGCGCGTCCGCCGAGGTCGTCGCCATCGTCGTGAACTTCAACGGCGGCGCGATGCTGCGCGATTGCGTCGACTCGCTGCTCGCCCAGACACACCGCCTGCGCGCGGTGCTGGTGGTCGACAACGCGAGCACCGACGGCTCGGCCGACGACCTCGAGGCCGGGCGGCCGGGCCTGCGGGTGATCCGCTCGCCGGTGAACCTCGGGTTCGCGGGCGGCAACAACCGGGCGCTGGCCGAGGCCGGCGCCTGCGACTGGGTCGCACTGCTGAACCCGGACGCGGTGGCCGACCCGCGCTGGCTCGAGCGCCTGCTGGCCGGCGCCGCGCGCCACCCGCAGGCGGCGCTGCTGGGCTGCCGGATGCTCGCCGACCCCGCCGGCGCCC
>Ga0169931_10012330_pt1 | contig 11875 bp, 11 predicted proteins | sample Kivu_15m_20L_FD_129675 | JGI IMG/M metagenome (GOLD analysis project Ga0169931, IMG submission 129675) | Freshwater microbial communities from Lake Kivu, Western Province, Rwanda to study Microbial Dark Matter (Phase II) - Kivu_15m_20L... | ecosystem: Environmental > Aquatic > Freshwater > Lake...
TGCGGAATTTTATTATTTTTTTTTTTTAATAATAGAAAAATAGAAAATTTTTTTAAAATTCAATGATTTATACAATTAGTAATAATAGAGAATCATAATTTAAATTAATTAATTTAGCTAATTAAATAGTTTTAGTAGTTTAATGGTAGAACAACTGATTTTCACTCAGTTAGTTTAAGTTCGATTCTTAACTAAAATGTAATATTTAGAGATAAAGGCGAAATGGGTACGCGTTAGACTGTAAATCTAATGACTTAGTCACTGGTAGTTCGATTCTATCTTATCTCAGTAGTGTGAGGACAAATCCATGTTGATTATCACCTTCATAAAAATTTTAACGTCGGCTTTGCGTCGCATAAAAATGATATTCATGTATACTTATCACAATGACAATATTGATGATGATTTTGATTTGCAGTAGTATGAGCATTATATTTTTTTATTATTTTAAAATGCGTCGTTAGTAAAACAAGTAATTTTAATTTTATTCAAAATACATCGTTACGAAGTCATGGTAAATGAGGAGATTTTTTAATTGCAATCATTCCATTAAGTTGATGTGCAAATATCTTAATTAATTCAAATTTCATTTTACGTATGATTGAATGACAAAATGAATCATCATTATTTACTATTCGTATTCAAGGAAAACAATGATATTGAGCATACAAATATAATTCAGATACAAATAATAAAATAAAAAATTTATACATAAATGTAGGAAATAATAATTGAGTAAAAAATAATACATCCAGTAAATATAATTTTCTTTTAAATAATTCAATTTTAACCTATTCTTTTGAATACGAATTTAAACAATTACATAATTTTATTTTAGATAAAAAAGATAAATTAAACTCAAATTTTATTAATTTAAATTATAATAATAATTTAACTTTATTTAAATTTAAAAAAACAATAATTAACAACAACAATACATTACACTACATTTTAAATATAAAAAACTTTTTCAAAACTAAAACTATTGAATATTTACCAAATCTAAGTAAAACTAATAATTATAATAATTCAGTAAACTTATATAATTTAAATTCAATAAATAATGAAATAATACAATTAAATAAAAATTCATATAAATTATTAAATTTATTTAATATAAAAAATAATAACTATTCTTTACCAACATATTTTGATATGGATAGATTAGACGAAGTAGATGAACCAGTCGAAACGTTACGATTTAAAAATAATAATTTTCCATTAAAACTTACTAAAGGAATACTAAATAAACATAATATTTCTATACTAATCAATACAACTAATTTAAATAAAAATATTTTATTAAATTATAGAACAAACACTCAAACAGTTACTCCACGTATTTCTCAAGTTGAACAATTTTGAGGATTTAGACAAAAAAAAAATAAAAAATTAAAATCATCATATTTTTCTTTTTATAAAAAATATGATAACAAAACATATAATTATATAAGTAATTTTTTAAATAATGATAATTTTAAAAAATATAATTTATACGCAAATATTAGAAATAATAAATATAAAAGTGAACTAATACCTTTAAATTTAGCAAAAAGACTATTAAGAACAAAAAGAACATTAGTATTACCAGCACATATTAATTTAACATTAATTACTAATTCATATGATGTTGTTCATTCTTGATTTGTGCCAGGATTAGGGTTAAAAATGGATTGTGTTCCTGGTAGATCAACTCACCATTCTTTATATATAGATAATATTGGCTTTTACTATGGACAATGTGCAGAAATTTGTGGAAGATATCACCACCATATGCCTATAAGAATTTGTGCATTAAACTTTGAACATTTTTTAGTATGATGAAATCATAAAGGATTACCGCGAATGTATAGATCTAAATACTACTTAGAAAATAAAAATATATTAATAAATAAATTAAATTAATAAGTTGCACAGTGGTCTAAAACGGGGTTCATTGCCCATGTTACGTAAGGTTCAATTCCTTAATGCAACTTTATGTTTGAATTACGATTTGATAAAAAAACAAATTCTATTAATAATAGTAAATTATTTTATATATTAAAATACTTTATGACACTTAAAGTCGCGTATCATATAATGAGTGCATTATGAGGATTTATTATATTTATTATTATAGCAAATCAATGTATTAGTGGAACAATGTTAGCATTTAGTTTAGTAAATGAATGTATGTTAGTATCCATCAGTCGAGAAGAAGAAGATGGAGAAAATAACTATATAGATGATTTTTTCTGATTACATGAAAGAGGAGTTGATATTGTTGTTATATCATGTTTTTTTCACTTACTAAGAAAAATGTATTTAGGAATTAATGATATTGAACAAGAATATGCATGAAAAACAGGAGTATTTTCATTTTTAATAATTCAATTAACTATTTTTGCAGGATTAGTTTTATGTACTACTCACTTAAGTGAAATAACTTTAGTAATTGCTGCAAATGCATTACATACCTTTTTTTTATTTATAGGAAAACCTTATTGATGAGTATTTACTGATAAATTATTAAATACAGACACATTAATAAGAATTGCTTATTTACACTATGTCATAGCTTTTTTTTTATTATATTTAGGACTAATGCATGGAGTAGATATGCATTATGATTGAAAAGCAAAGGGATTTTTTTCTGGAATAAAACAACAATTAAATTGATGAGATGAAGCTTTAAGTAATGAATTTGGATTCTTACTAGATTTTTTAGTAATATTAGGTTGTATAGGAGAATTTTTATATTCTGATCCTGAAGCACTAAGTTATGAAATTTTTATGTGAGGAGATATTGGATTAATTGTTGATGTTAGATTTTATGGAGTTGCTCCACATTGATATTTTAGACCATATATGGCATGATTAATTGCGTGCCCATATCATTATGTTGGAATTTTTGGATTAGTTTTTTTTTTTGTAGTTTTATATTTTCAAGTTTCATTATTCAGCTCATCTGAATTAGAAAATCTAAAATATAATAATACTGTTTATTCATTTTATCAAGAATTATATAAATTTTTAAATAATAATACGTTTTTAAATAAAACATTTAAATTATTAAAATTAAATTATTATATTGATTCAAAAATTAATAATATTTATGTAAAAAATTTTAATAATTGAAATGCTATTAATTATGATATTTCATTACAATGATTAATAAGTTATAGTATTTTTATTTTAGCAATAGCATATTCATTAACTTTTTTACCATACGGAAGATTTTATAACAAAATAGGAGGAAATTTTGCTTTATTAATATCATATTTTTATATTTTTGGATTTTTAACTTTTTCATTTTTACGAAATTCTTGAATTTTAAATAACTATAAATTAAATATTATAAACATAAAATAATAACAAAATAATAAAGTGTATTTTACTAACGAATTTATTATTCTATCTAATAATAATTTAAATTATATAAATAATTTTACAATTAATTATTTAAACTTATATTATAATTTTATTTATTACTTAAATTATAATTATTTAAATTTTTTTTTTTTTAACCTTAATATTACAAAAAATTATTTTTATTTATTTAATTTCTTTACAACATTTATAAAAATTAATATTATAATATTTGTGTTATATTCAATTTTTTTCTTTAAATACTTAGAAAATTATTTAAAAAATTTTTTAACACATAATTTTTTATCAAAATTAACTATTTTAAACGAAACAGAAAAAGAAGTTGGTCCTGTAGACGACTTTATTTTTTTTGCATTATTATTTATTACAACAATTAGTTTCTTTATTTTTATTACAATTAGTGTTATTATTTTTCATAACAATTTTTACATATGAGTAAATGCAAGTTTTGCATTATTAAGTTTTTTATTTTTAACATTGCCAACAAATTTATTTTTTGATTATGGAATATCATTTGTAGCATATATAAAAGGATCAGCTTCTAGTTCTAATTTTTTAAAAGAATTAATTTTTGATATTATTAGTACTTTTACTGTTTTTATAAGATTCATTATTCAAAACATTAGATTTTTATTTATTTTATTAGCAATTTTTGAATTATTAGAATGAGTTATAAACAACACTAATAATTTATTTATTATAAATTTTATTAATAATAATAATTTTTTTGTTAACTCAAATATATATAATGTTACCAATAATAATATTATTCTTGTTAACTCAATTTTATTTATCATAGCGTATTTTTATTATTTTTTACATTTATTATTTTTATTATTAGTACAAATTACTATATATGTTGGAATTTCAGCATGACTATTTTTTTTTTTATATTCAACAAAATTTTTATCAAAATATGAAAAATTTTTTATAATAAAAAAATAAATGAACTTAACAAATTGATCATTGATGTTATCTTTAACTGTTTTTTTAATAAATTTAATTATATGTACTATTTCAAGAAAATATTTATCTTATAAAGGATTAACAATTATTTTAATTTTTACTAATTTTTTTTTATTATTTTCAAATGTTTTTTTTTGAAAATTATTTATATTAAATAACTATGTAGAAATTTTTAATTTTAAATTAAATTCTAATACATGAACTAACATAAATTATGAAATTGGACTAAAAATAAATTCACTAAATTTTTTGTTTCTTTTTTTAGTAAATATTATTGCATTTTGTACAAATATTTATATACTAAATTATTTTAAATATGAAGAAAGATTAGAAGAATTTATTCTATTAATTAATTGATTTAGTTTTTCAATGATTTTTTTAGTTATTAGTAATAATTTTTTTAGCTTAATATTAGGGTGAGAACTAATTGGATTAACATCATTTTTATTAATAAATTTTTGAAAATTTAAAGCATTAACACTAACTTGTAGTTTTAAAGCGTTTACATTTAATAAAGTAAGTGATATTTTTTTGATGACAGGTTTAGCAATTCTATGAAACATGTATAAAATAAATAATATAGATGTATTATTAACAACAATTAGTTTAAACACATCAAATTGTAATTCTAAATTATTTTTTTCTGGATTATGTTTATTAATTAGTGGAAGTATAAAATCTGCTCAAATCATTGGACATTTATGATTACCAGATTCTATGGAAGCTCCGGTTCCTGCTTCTTCATTAATTCATTCAGCAACATTAGTATCTGCAGGAATATATTTAATTTTAAAATTCAAAATAATTTTTACATTAACAGGATTAGATAACTGAATATTTGTAATTGGAAGCTTTACTGCATGTTATGGAGGACTAGTTGCAGCATGTCAATCAGATATGAAAAAATTATTAGCATACTCTACTATTAGTCATTGTGGATTTATTTTTGCTTCAATTGTTTTAAATAATTTTATAGTAACAGTAGTATATTTATATTTGCATGGACTGTTTAAAGCTATGACTTTTTTTTGCGCTGGATCTATTATAAAAATTAATAATACTCAAGAAACTAGACTTATGGGGATGTTAAAAAATCATTTAATATTAACAATAACATTAATAATTTCATCTATAAACTTAGCAGGATTACCTTTTACTTTTGGGTATATGTATAAATTATTATTTTTAAATTTTTTAATTGTAAATAATTTTAATTTATTTTGTTATGGATTTCTAATTACTGGAATGTTATGCAGTGTTGTATATTGTTTTAAATTAATATATTATAGTTGTTTTGATTTTCGAAAAGGAAATATGTTAAATAATATTATATTATTAGAAAATAAAAAAAATAATAATTTTTATTATTTTAATATATTTAAATATATTGCTTTTATAAATATTTTAACAGCATCAATAATATTTTATATTGTTGTAAAAACATATATATTAAAAAATTTTTTTTTTTTTAATACAAATAATGAAACACTAATAAATGACTACATTTATTTAAATGAATACATATTAACTAAATCAATTTATATTTCTATTTTTTATACATTATTTACATTTGTTGTTGTAATTTTAATTATATTGCAAACTAGAGTAACCGACTATTTAGAAAATTTAAATTTTCTATTATGTTTAATAACTTGTGTCATTATTTTTATATTGTTATCATCAAAATTTCAAACATTTAATAACTATGATTCAACAAAATCAATGACTTGTTTTGAACATGTTGTATTTTTTTTTATAAAACAAATAACAAAAATGTATTAAGTACAATTTATTATTTTTAATTGATAGAAAATAATTTAATAATTTTAGTTATATTATACAATATAAATTTAATATTTTGTTCCTTTGTAAATCTAAACATTGAAAAAATTACCAGTTTTAATTTTAAAAATTCATCATTATATTCAAATTATAAAAATTTTTCAATTATTATATTTGAATGTTTAAAATTTAAAAAAAATAATAAAATATATTATGCTTATTTAATTTAGAAAAAATAGTTTAGTGGTAAAACTGTAGTCTTCAAAACTACCATCATAGGTTCAATTCCTGTTTTTTTCGTTTGTTTAAATTATTTCTTATTTTAATAAAACATTGAAATATCTATAATAAGTATAAAATTTTTTTCTTTAAAAAAAATAATTTTTTTATTTGAAAACCATTAAATAATAAACACATTTACAAAAAATTAATATAATAAATGAAATTATTTTTAAATTTTAAACCTATAAAAAACAAATTTCCAATATTTTTTATTCAATTGTATAGTAATTTAAATAATAATAATTATTTAAATAGTTTTAAATTGCAAAATTTTAAAAATAAAACAATATACACTGATGTATTGTTAAATAATATAAACATAGTAAATTTACAAAATAATTTTAAAATAATCAAAAAAAGTAATTTATCACAAATAATTTTTAAAAATATAAATACACAATTAAAACAAATATATTCTATTTTTTTATTTAATTTAAAATGAATATTGTTATCATTATTAATTAGTTGTGTTTATTTTTTTATTTCTTTGTTTTATCTTCAATTAGACTTCACAAAACAAATAGCTATATGATTTATTATATTAACTTTTACATATTTATTAATGAGCACTTTTAATAATTTAATAAATAAATACAAATATGGGAAATTTACTTCTGCTATACAACGATTTTGAAAAAGAACAGGAATGATTTTTTGATTATTAGAGGGTTTTTTATTTTCTTTATTTTTCTATTACTTTTTAAATAGTAGTCAAGAACCATTATATATGTTCGATTATTCTAATTTGAATCAAGAACTTCTTATCAATTTAAAAAATACATTTAAAAATATGATTTCATTGTCAATAGGTATTTATTTTAGTTTTATAATTATTTTAAATAATAACTATTTAACATATTACCAAAACATATTAATGCTAAGTTTTATCACTATCATTATCTTTTATACTTTGTATATTGAAACTTATCAATTTGTATATATTATTTTAAAATTTTCTGAAAAAGAATGAATATTTGATGAAATAGAAAAAATATGAATTTTAGAGTTTGAACAAAACATTTTTAGAGTAAAACAACAATATTTTATTTTATGTTTAATAGCAAAATTTTGACATTTTATTTTTATTTTTATTAGTTGATTCTTTTTTATTATAAAATGCTTTGAAATCAATAAAATTAATTATACACTAATGGGATTTAATGTTCAAAATCTTATTATTTTATATATTTTAAATTTACTTTGTTTAATACAATGGGTTAAATACATCTCAAAAAAATTTTTAGAAATTACTTACTATTGATTTCATATTCAATACGATGAAAAAGTATTTATTAATTTTATTTTTGAATTTTTAACAATCATAACTAATTTGTTTAATGTTAACTTTACTTTAGTTATTTTTAATGATCTAAATTTAATTTCAACAAATTTATTCTACACTAACGAAAATAATATTTGAAAATATATTAATTGAATTTAAAAAAAAAATTAAATATTACAAACAATTATCAATCAATTTTAAATTTCTTAATAATAAAAAAATTTTCTTTAAAAAAATGATTTTATACTATAAATCATAAAAAACTTGGATTACTATATTTTATTTACTCTTTAATAACAGCGATAATGGGGTCATATTTAGCAACATGTATTAGATTAGAAATGGCGTATCCAGGATCACCATACTTTAATGGAGATTCATTAAAATACTTACAAGTAATCACTGCTCATGCTTTAATAATGATTTTTTTTGTAGTAGTACCAATTTTTTTTGGAGGATTTGCAAATTACTTTTTACCATATCATGTAGGAAGCAAAGATGTAGCGTACCCAAGATTGAATAATTTAGGGTTTTGAATTCAACCGTGTGGTTTTATATTAATTGCAAAAATGGGTTCTATGAGATTAGAATTCTGAACAACTGAAATTAAAACCTCATTCTTTTCATCTTTAACAAAAATTGATCATTTTTCAAATCAAATATTATATAATGAAGTTATTGGAAACATTATAAAAAATAATGTAAATAACTATAATTTTTATAAATATTATAATATTATAAAAGCTCACTTATCTACAATTGATTTTACTGGATTAAATTGATTCGAAAAAAACAAACTTATTGTAGATGAAATTGAAAAACTAAAATTACATAAATTATGATACGATAATATTACTTTAAAAGATGATAAATCATACAGTTACAAATTAATTTTTTGAAAAGATCTATATAATTCTACAGAAAATTTTTGATCATTAACAAAAAATGCATTTAAATTAAAACGACAAAAACGATTTTTAGTTAAATGTGTTGGATCAAATCAAACTGTTGCAGGATGAACCTTTATAACCCCATTTTCATCTAATCCAGAATTTACTGGTTTTGGAATTCAAGATATGTTAATTTTAGGAGTTTATTATGCAGGAATAAGCACAACAATTAGTTTAGTAAATTTGCTAGTAACACGAAGAGCTCTTTCAATGCCAGGTTTAAGAAACAGAAGAATTTTATTACCTTTTGTTTCAATAACAATATTATTAATGCTTAGAGCATTATCTGTAATAACTCCAATTTTAGGATCAGCTATGTTAATGTTACTAGCTGATAGACATTGAAAAACATCATTTTTTGATTTTTCATATGGTGGAGACCCAATTTTTTTTCAACATTTATTTTGATTTTTTGGACACCCTGAAGTTTATGTATTAGTTATACCTGCTTTTGGAGTAATTAATTCTGTTATGCCAAATTTAGCACATAGACGAGTTGCATCTAAACATCATTTGATTTGAGCTATATATATAATGAATTATATGGGATTTATTGTATGAGGACATCATATGTATTTAATAGGATTAGATCATAGAAGTCGATCATTATATAGTACAATTACTATTATGATTTCAATGCCAGCAACTATTAAAGTTGTTAATTGAACTTACACAATTTTAAGTGGTATGATACGAAATAACTTAATTTTATATAGCGTAACTTCTTTTATTTTTTTATTTTTAGTAGCAGGATTTACTGGTATGTGATTATCACATGTTAGTTTAAATATATCTATGCATGATACTTTATATGTAGTTGCACATTTTCACTTAATGTTATCAGGAGCAGTAGTTATGGCTATTTTTACAGGCTTTTATTATTATTACTTTTCTATTATGCAAACTAAATATTCTAAATTTTTTAGTTTTGCGCACATTACATACTATACAATTGGACAATGAACTACGTTTATACCTATGTTTTGAGTAGCATTTTCTGGTTTACCTAGACGATTACATGATTATCCATTAATTTATTTAGGATGACAATCATTATCAACTGTTGGACATTTTATTTCAATGATTGGTGTTTTTTGTTTTTATATTACTTTAATTGAATCATCATTTGAAAGAAAATTACATATATTAACATATAACTTAATACCAAGATTTTATAATAACATATCTATTTTTAAATATAAATTAATTAACAACACATATAACTTTAAAAATTATAATTCATATAATTTAAATAAAAAATCAAAACAATATATTGTAAAATATATATAATAAATGAAATTAATAAATAACTTAAATAAAATTATAAAAAATGGATTTTATTTAGACTATATTTTTAAAAGCATTTTTGTTTTTATATATAATAAAATTATAAAAAATAATATGTATTATATTATTGATAAATATTTAGCAGAAATATTTATTTTTAACATAAAAAAATTTTTTTCTTTTTTTTTTACTATTAATGAATTTTTTAAAAAAATGTCTATCATATCATTATTCAAATTTATTTTAATAATATTAATACAACTCACTATAATTATTATGATATAAACCAAATAAAATTTTAATTTTTATTTTAAATATAATTTTTTTTTTAAATTTAACTATTATTATTGCAGTTATTACTTTAATAGAAAGAAAAATATTATCTTTAGTTCAACGAAGAGTAGGCCCAAACTATATTGGTTATAAAGGACGTTTACAATTTATAGCTGATGCATTAAAATTACTTTTAAAACATATTTTTGTTTTAAATAAATTAAACAAATTTTTATTTTTGATTTTTCCTGCTTTAGTTCTGATTTTTTGTTATTTATTTTGAATTAATTTAATATGAGGACCTAATTTAAGTTTATTCGAAATTGAATACAATATACTATTTATGTCAATAATGTCTATTTGTTTTACATTACTATTATTTTTAGTTGGATGAGCTAGTAAAAATAAATATTCTATTTTAGCATCAAATAGAATTGTTTTAATTTCATTTAATTTAGAAATTTTTTTAAACTTTACTTTTTTATTTATTATCATTTTTTTTGAATCTTTTTCATTTTATCAATGCGTAAATTTACAATCTTTTTTTTTAAATGGTTTTTTTTTATGTTTACCTGTAATGCCAACTATAATTGTAACATTTTTAATAGAAACTTGTAGAATACCATTTGATTTAGGAGAAGCAGAATCAGAATTAATAGCCGGACATACAACTGAATTAGGAGGTTTTTTTTTTGCACTTTTTTATTTAGGAGAATACTTTCATTTATATTGTTTTTCAGTAACATATGTTTTTTTATTTTTTAATGGATGAAATTAATTATAATAAATAAATAAATGATTTTAAAAAATATTATAAATTTTTTTGACTGTATATACGTAATACTTTTTTTTATTTATCTATGAATTGTAAACTATTTTTTTACACAAAATAATATCAGAATAAAATTTTTTTTTTTTATAATTTTATTTTTTTTAACTTGTTTTATTGGATTATATTATAATTTAGATGGTATCATAATGTTATTTATGATATGTGAATTAAGTATAATTTTAATTTTTATTACTTTATATTCACAATTATACTCAGTATATAATAAAAACTATAATAATTATAAAATTAAATATTTTATTATTATTGTTATTATATTTAACATTACTCATTATTCAACTAATGTTATAAAATATAATTATTATTATTCATATTATAACATTATTGTAAATGACTTTTATTATATATTTAATTTTTTTTTTGAAAAACAAATTTTTTTAACTATTATAATAACATTTATTATTACACTTTATAGCATTTTTTTTATTTTATTATTTTTTAATATTAAACAATTACTAAATAAAAACACTAAAAAAAGAAAAAATATATACTTTATTCGTAAACAAAATATAATACATCAATCAAATTTTTTAAATAAAATTAGAATTTTTCAAAATTAAATGTTTCAAAAAAATTCTTTTTCAGTTCCTAGTGATTCAAGTGGAATTTTGTTAGTAAAAATAATACAAACTAGACGTTGCACAAAAAAAAAACATGCAAAAATAGGAAAATTTTTAAAAATAGTTGTAAAAAATACTAAAACCAGTTTAAATAAAATAAAAAAAAAAAAAAAAAAAAAAAAAAAAAAAAAAAATAATAATAATATTAATATTAAAAAATAAAAATATTAAAAATTTAATAAAAAGAATTAAATTAAATAAAAAAAAAAAAAAA
>Ga0169931_10012331_pt1 | contig 11874 bp, 8 predicted proteins | sample Kivu_15m_20L_FD_129675 | JGI IMG/M metagenome (GOLD analysis project Ga0169931, IMG submission 129675) | Freshwater microbial communities from Lake Kivu, Western Province, Rwanda to study Microbial Dark Matter (Phase II) - Kivu_15m_20L... | ecosystem: Environmental > Aquatic > Freshwater > Lake ...
ACAAACTCGGGTCTGCGCGAGCCTGCGGTGGCCTGCGGTGGCCTGCGGGCGATCGTTTGTTAGATTTCGGGCGAAATCTAACAAACTCGGGTCTGCGCGAGCCTGCGGTGGCCTGCGGTGGCCTGCGGGCGATCGTTTGTTAGAGTTCGGCCGAAATCTAACAAACTCGGGTCTGCGCGAGCCTGCGGTGGCCTGCGGTGGCGTGCGGTGGCTTGTGCTGCTGTGTGCGGGCCTATACGGGTCCGTGAGAGTTCCCGGAATTTTGATGAGCTTGTGATGGACCTCTTTGTTTCGATTTCCGAATCTGGTCTCCAAAAACTTGCAGTAGCAATGGCGAGCCGAAGCGAGGTTCGAAAGGCATTTCCGGCAAGCTCTCGCCCGCCGATTCACGATTCATCGCAAGTCTTGGTGGTGTGTGTCCCGGCTGACTCAAGGTCGCCGGCCGTACGCCGCTGTGACAGGTAGCAACGTTGTGTCTACGTTCTGCACAGGGGGAGCAGAAAGAGCCACGTCATTTCGGCATGGCATCCGTCCGTCTATCTGGGTCGGTTCGCAGACTTCGTTGTCGCTGCATGGACTCAGGCTTTAGCCGCCCTTGTCTTGACAACGGCTCCCATTTGCAAGGAGTTTCCGGCCCCGACCCTTGAGCCCAGTCGCACTTATTGGATCGCCATCGCCGGCTGCTCCACTGACGTGTTTGACGGTCCTGGGCCCAGACAGGTCTGCCCCGAAAGGTGCGGGGTTGATTTGCCCGTAATACGAGTGCAGCGGGCGGGATTTCTAGACGGGGTACGTGTTTCGATGGTCTGCGAGCTGCGGCTAGACGTGACGTCTTACGTTTTCAAATTTGCACTTGCTTAGCTAGCCCGCTTTCATATGCCCTCCGTCGAAAACACCGTCCATGTCTTCTCTGTTCGGCGTGGCAGTCTGCCTCACCCATACTTTGATTATTGGTGTATTACGCCTTCGTCTGTTTCCGAGCCCCGTTCCACAAATTGACTGCTCAAACACTGAGGTGGCTCCCTTCGGCTCGTATTCTACTTGTGTGCCAGAGTTTAAAGATGTCCATCCGGTCCTCTTGCTTCGCTTCCGGGCAAAGAATCCTTTTCGCCAGGTCGGCCTACGGCTATCTCGAACTTCTGAGGTGGTTGCAAGTTGAGAGATCCTGATTGAGCTTGATTGCAGAACTAAGTTCCCCTCTTGTCGCTTGGATGTCGGTGGGAGCGATTTTCCATTGGTTCTGACCACTGCCCTTACCCGGAATCAAACGGCGTCCGAACAATGTTTTCCAACAAGAGCCATTCTCTGCCGTATTTCAGAGTTTCATGGACCCGAGTGAAAGGGCACGGAAGCTTGCTCGAGATCTGAATACCGTGGCAGCTTACCCACATCTTGCCCAACGCTTTGCAGTCGAAGAGTTCTTCTCAAGGGTTTGGGCTACCTCTGCTGCTCGATTTGTCCCTATTGAAGCCGCAGAGTCAAATCAAAGTTCCCGTTTCACTTCGGGGGGGTGAATTGCAAGCTGTGCTTACCTGTTTGCCAATGAGCATCAGCAGAGTGGTGAGGGAGCCACGTCGCCGGTACCACGTCTGCAGCTGTTTCTTGGCAAATTCTCTCGGTGCGTGTACGACGGCCAGCTTGCTGGCCATGATGGCAAATGCGGCCCCCGCCTCCGTTGCGGTGTCCGATATGTCAGAGAGTTGGTTGTTTGAAGGATCGCCAGCCACCTAACCCGTCAGGGCAAGGGGCGGCAGGACGGCGATGGGCGGAGTTGCATCGCAAGGCTTCTACTTTGAACCGACCTTGCTTGCATTTTCGGTAGAGGTTGTGGGTCAAGGTTGGCCATTTCACTAGGGCGGCTCGTTCATGGGGCAGCCGAGTGACGGCGGTCGAGCGTCCACCTTAAGAGTCACGCGCTCGCACGGCGGCACTACCTCACCTCAAGACATTCCAATGATTCCCGTCGTTGGTTTTAGAGTCCCGGTCGTAGCACCCCCCATGACTGTGCTGCCGTCTGCGACCCACATACGCAGGACCTCCAGGCGAGACTGTGACGGACGTCTTCAAGCAACGGCTCAGGGCGAGCATGGAGTCGATGTGCCGCAACTTTGGTGGACCGCGCGAGTACCTTCAACGTATGTACCCCTCAGACGAAAAAAAGGCTCGCCCTGCTCACATTAGCTTGGCATCGCACAGGCGTTTTCGAAAGCATACCACACCGAGGTCTTCGTCTGACGTCAATTCGTTTGCCCAGCTACACGTTCAGAGGATGTCGTTAAACGCTCGAAGTGGATATCGCGGGGGGAACCTTTCAATGACTTAATCTTCCGACTAGTTCGTTTTGGCTGTGCGATGCGTTTGCTAGGGGTTGCGGTTGTAACTTCTATGTCGGCCAAAGGCCCACAGATGACTCCAAAGCACAAAGCAACGATGGTCTGCCGGCACTGGACCAGCCGGCCGCCGAAGATAATAGAGCCGAGCATGGACAACTCGTGCTTCGCCTTGGCCGGCATTGTCGTAATGCGGCCGTTTTTTACAGCAACTCTGAAGGATTCGGGAAGCGGTGACGGGAGTCCCACAGGGCGGTTCGAAGTAACAGTGGCCACTGGAAGCATACAAACGCATATGCTCGACCGCGAGGCCGCCTTCGCGAAGAGCTTGCTTTCCCTCTACCCGATGGACGCCGTCGTCGAGTACCACACCTCGATGAAGTTGCCGGAGCACACAGAGGATACGATTGCGAACTTCAGACCCATCATTGTGCACATCAGCTCCTTCGCCTTTTCGTCGAAAGCAAGTGTGAAGCTCCCCCCCGGGGAATCCTTAGTGATGCAGTTGTGTTTGGAAATCCTCCAGGACGGGTTCTGTGCTACCAAGGTGTTCGTTGGTTCGTGTGGTTGTGCCAGATGTCACATTGCTGTCTACAGCATTGGAACGGTGGGGAACCCGCGAGGTGACCGCTCAACGAAACGCAGTCCAGAGAACGCCGGACAGACTTGGAGGGGTTTAGCCCCCCTGCCCGGTGGCCGTGAGCTTGTTTTCTACCCGTTACCTCGAAGCAGCCCGCTTGGTTTGCATCTGCCATTGCTTTAATGCGACATGTGTCAAAACGACCTCAACGAACATTTTGACCGTCTGAAGGTTCGTCACGGCGGGCGACGAATTGAAGGTCCGTTGCTCTCTGGTCGACACCGCCATCCCTGCAGCGTGGACCGTGAAAAGCCCCGCCGGCGACTACTACCCCCCCGGCCAGATTCCGTCCTTCTCCGTCGGGTACTTGAAGGGCCAGGCGTGCCGCGCAAGCTTGTGTTGGAAATCCGATGTCCTCATTGTGAGCAGAGGCTTCGATCAACTTCCCGACTATCGGGCGGATTCTTTGGCCGGACCGTATGAGCCCAAACCCGTGCACCCGGAAGGCATGGTGCCACATATCGTGCGAGGTATCCGAGTCCCGAGAGAAATCGAAGCTCGAGCGAGTTGTGCAACTGGGCAAGTTTGACAAGTCGCATGATGCTCGCAGACTGTCGCCGTGCCTTTAAAGAAAATCAAAAAACTGGTGCCATGAAGCAATGTGTGGTGATTGGTTTTTCTGTGATGCATGAACTAATTTCCCGGAGCAACCGCATAACTTAAACCAGATGGCATCAGTGGCATTTCCCGGGCGATCGTTGACAAGAGAAGCTTGGTCCCTTGGGGGCGCTGGGGGGCGACAAGAATGACGATGATGACGACGATAACAACGGCGATTGACAGCAACGGGGCGAGAGCGATAAAATCTTCGATATTGCAGAGACTTGGACAATCAGGTTGGGTGAGAATGCCCGGGACGCAAGTATGAGGAAGATGGCACAACCGCGACCAGGACCCATGAGATGCAGCCACGCTCGTCTTCGCGAGGCTCGCATGCTGACGTTGCTCGCCATCTCGTCGCTCCTTGTCGAAGACGGAATCAAGGCGGACGACGTGTACACGGCCTTGCTAGTAGGGGGTGTAATGCAGTCGGGCAAGAAGACTTGTTTTCCAATGTGCAAGCCCGACCTTAGAAAGGGTCTTCATAGTGTAATCGCGTTACAAAGCTTCTGCACCAAGGCCAGTTCCCAATTCGGGCTCTCTGATTGGTTCCCTACAACTCATAAGCCGACAGGAGGGGACGGACAAGAAGAGTATGAATATGAGCAATCCGGAAGTGTCTCCGGTGGGGGGATCGGAAAGCTATGGAACGGGGGAGTCTGGAAGTCGGGTTTATGTGCGCCCAGATATCACAGCAGTTGGGGACGTTGCCCGGAAATCCAGTGGGTGTGAATGTGTGATGTGTCCGTGATGACTTCTCCGCACCTTTCTGTGTGCGTGTGTGTGTCCATGTGTGTGTTTGTGTGTGTGTTTGCGTGGGTTCGTGCGTGGTTTCGTGCATGGGTGTGTGAAGCCGCTTGTAGTCAACAGAAAACGTACATGTGAACGTCGGTGGGCTGAGGGGAAGAGGCCCGATTGCTCACCTTTCGGGGCACCCGGCATACTTGGGCCGCCTCAGGACGCTTGAGTTGATGGGGTGCTTGCACGTTCCCCTTTTTTTTCCTCCGATCGACCTCTCCTTATTCAGAAGTACTGGCAGTCAGCACTGATATTTCCTTCGGGTGTGCGCTTTGAGGACACGGTTCAAAATATAAACGTGACAGAGAACAGGTGGCCAGATCCCAGAAAGACCTAGACCGGGCTTTAAAGCATGGAAGGTGTCCTCTTGCCAACTTGCTTAAGCAATGGGACAGTTCGTGGTCGCTGAAGGTGCCAGCACTCCTTTGCTAGCATGCCAGGGATACAACAAATCCAGCATTAACTCCTACATATGATTGCTCACTGGCGTTCGACTTTTGATCAAATGGAGTCGGCCTGTGGTGCATAAGACAAGTGGTGAGGTGACAAGGGGCGTTGGGCTGAAATCCGGTCTCGTGCTAAGTCTCCCAGGCCTTTCCACTAGTGCCAGACCTCCGCCTCCTACCACCCCTTCGTTGGTTCTGTGACAATTCCAGAGGTTGTCGTGGGTGATGGAGCCCACAACGAATACTGTGGCTTTCGCGGGTGTTTGGTGGCATGGCAAGATGGAGAAGCCTTGCAGTTTTGAAACTCAAACCTTAACAGAATTGCAAACAGAATGTACGATCCAAAGCACAGACCAGGCTCGATGCAACATACGTTCAGACGCAGAGGAAGAGCTTGGACGACAAGGATGAGGGCGAGACATAGAGAGAGAGAGATACAAAAAAGAACAAGAACGAGACAGAGAGAGAGAGAGAGAGATACACAGAGATATATGGTTCAAGGATACATGCTCACGTGAGAAATCAGACCCGAGCAAGCGGAGGCGTGTGCACAAAAATAGGTGAAGCTAGAGGGTTGAAACAAGCAAGCTGAGCAGGGTCGAAGCGGCATCGTATGCCGAGAAGCACCGGAGGCTCTCCTCAGGCTCAAGATGCAGAAATGGAACGCCTAACGTGTGAGTGCATTGGAGCGTCTGGCTCACCTCCGGCACCCGCCGGCATCGAGGCACACCCGAAGTTCCACGACTCCGTGAAGAAGATCTTCTGCCACAGCATTTTCGTGAGTGTCCGCCGTGCAGAAATGTTCTACAATTTCCGCGTGTCGTGCAGGGGATCGATTCGCCGCCCACCGAACGTACTAACTTGGGTGCACAGCTTGGAAATGTTGTTGAAGGAGCATGGCGAGACGGACGCGGCCAGTGTAGTGCGTCTGTGGAACGCCCAAGCTAGCGAAAACAATCAGCTGGTCGGCAGCAAATCGGTGGCCGTCCGCCTTGTCATTGGGATGCCTGAGTCCGCCAAGCACGAGCTGTATTCCTACGTGGCGGCAGTCTCGTGGGACAACTGCCCGTGGAGCGAGGATTCTTTGGGTTCCAAAAAGCTGTACCCTTCGGACAAGTCTGTAGGAAAAGGTGCCAAGACGCCAAAGGGTTGGCCCGAGCGTCTTTCTGTAAGCGAAGAGAGCTTGGTTTTGATGATCAAGCACGTGCAGGCAAATCACGCCAAGTTCCGATCTCTCGGCGGATGCGCGCCCAAGAAGGACACCCGCCAAACCGTGGAAGAGGTCGCCTTGATGTCCGCATTCGTCATCAATGTGGTCGTGGAGGTACAAGCCTTGATGCCATTGGCGAGTGACAAGATCAAGGTGTCGTGGATCGACAAATTCGCTGAAGGCGACAGTCGAGTTTCAACCGAAGTGATGATGGCAGTCGCAGAGAGATCCTCTTCGTTCACGTGTCGATGCATTGCGACTCTGTGTGAGATGATGGACCAACACACAAAAGACGCACCACATGGAGCCTCTTTGTCGGTGGAAGCAAGCAGGCTCGAGGACTCGCTGTGGGACTTGCAACTCAACCAGATGAAGCACGACTTTCAGCAGTTCCGCGTTTTCAGGCGCCGCCTTGACAACTTCTTCTCAGGGGTCGAGCATATCAAGTTGGAGTGGCGGAAGAAGGCTTTCGACCAGAACAACAAGGCTTGTGCAAGGGGGGCTTCCTAGCGGTCTGCTGCCCATACAAGTCCGATGTTTTGGATCTGGTGACCATTGCTGTTTTCTCCGCAGGAACGCGGGCCCGACACTTCACGGAAGGTCGCGTAATCCGTTCGCAGACCTTACCCCGTCCGGGGCGTTGAACCCGCCTTTCCCAATGCACTATGCATGCCGGGGCTTGGCACAATGCACGTGCCCGGGTTTGGTGAAGGTGGCCGACAACACAGTCGGAGTGAAGTGTCAATGACTGGGGGCGAGGTCGCACGTAGTTTTCCTTTCACCCCCGTTTGTGTATGTGTGTTGGCCTCGTTTCTGGGTGTCTGCCCACTGGTGGTCAAGTGCATAGCGGCCGATCGGTCGATTGCAATGCCGTCCAGTGTGCCGGAAGCAGCCCTCTTTTCAAAGGCGGTGCGCAACACCTTAGACAAAAGCATGCGGCTTACGCGCTTCGACCCGAAGGAGAACGTGTTCAACGACCTCAACAAGTGGAAGATCGAGTTGCAGCAGCTCCAGCAAGTTTCAGACAAGAACACGGTCTGTGCCATTCCAGTAAGTGTCCGTCCACATCCCTACGTATGACTGGGCCCTCACCTCCGGAAAACCACGACAATTCTCTCGACTTCGAAATTCTTCCGTGGAAGCCGAATCCGAAGCTTCCCAACCGTGTGTGTTCTCAACTACGTCACGAGGCGTGCTCCCTCCGGCACGTGCTGTCTTGGCCTTGACGTCTTATGTCGGTTTGCCCTTGAGGAGGGTGCCGACAAAACCGCTCTTCAAGGCAGAGCGATTTGCGAATTGGCCGAACCCTTTCAGGGCTGGCTTTTGGGGTCGCCGTCGAGAGCCCAGGGTTGACTATAAAACAATCGGAGGGCGGCCCTGCGCGGGCTGTGGTCGGATGCAACTGGAACCTCGCATTCCAGGCGTTCGTTTGTTTCTGTAACTATGTCGCCCCGTGCACCATTCCCAGTGCCGTGCAAGAGCAACAGATGGCCTTGACGAACACGGTTTTGCATGCTGGCCCCAACAACATCGGGCTAGTCATGATGCCGGCGTTCAGCTATAAGGCAGGGCAGCTCTACTTGATCGAGCATCAGATCATCAAGAGTCTGTCAATGAGGTCCATCCACATGGACACATCGTTCAGCTTGGTGTACGAGAGGCGATCCGATGCCCGCGACAACAGGCCGTGCAATTTGCAAGGCCGGATCGCCCACTCTAACACGTTCGAGATGAGGAAATCTGGCTGGCGGAACTGCCCCCTGATGACAGTGGGCCGCACTGAGCCCGCGAAACAAGTGCCGAACAAACAGCTCATCATGGTTGAGGACTTGAGCGAGGAGTCTCTACCGTCCGCCGATAGTGAGAGGGTCCAAGGCGGCCGCCGCTTCGAGCAACTTGGTGAGGATGCCGCCATGAAACTGCTCCAGGCAACCATTGACACCGTCGACTTCGGCGAGCGGACTATGCTAGTCCTCGTCGACGTGTCTCCGGGAGTCGGGAACATGATGACTGCATTCGTGAAGCTGAAGGGAAACCGCCCCATGTATTACTTTGCGGCGTGCGAGAGCGATGTCCACCAAGCCTGGCTCCACGAGACCACCCTCTCTATCATGCAGGAGGACTTCGTCGCAGGCAGGCTGACGATTCCAGGCATCACGCCGGCTGCTGTGACACCGCCGGACGGAGTCATCGAGAGCCAGCCGCCGCGCCCAGACTTACAACTCTTAGTCTGGATGGCTGACGTGCCCAACATCCCGGGGTGCCCCCAAGGAGTCAAATTTCCGGTCGAGTTGCTCAACAAGTGGAACAAGCACCCGAGGTTCGCCGAGCCGTTCCAAACTTTCTACGACGAGGTGAGAGCCTACTGCGGTGAAGAGGTCGAGGACACGAGCCACCAGGTCCCAGAATAAAACTTGCTTAAAACTGCCAGCATGCCAGAGGCTTTAACATCAACCACAGAAAATCGTGCACTCAAGCAACCAACAGTGGCGGGCAATGACATCGGATTACCGATGCACCGCCCCCCCCCGGGTAGATCGGAGTTCAAGCACCTTGGTTCGCGTTTTTGTTCCGCTCGTGAGCATGCTTAGAACAGAGATCCGAGATAAATTCAGAGAGCTCCCATTTTACGTGGAAGGGATTTTCGGCGGTGTGATTTTCCGAACATGTTCTTCACCCCACCCCTTCAAAGTCTCTGGGTTTTCAGAGCGCAGACTCGTAAAACATCCCTTGGTCCAACATCAACTTGAAGTCACAGAGATGACCACCGCTCCCTTGCCTTAATGACCCCTTGTATTTAAATACTTACTCAGACTTTGTCGACGGCTGCTGCATTTCAGTCGGTGGGTTCCGTCATGTGTTGATTTCTCGCGCTGGCTCGACAATGAAAGCAGTTCGGCTTGGGTTGGCGGTTTTCAAGCGTTCTGCTTGTCAACAGGCGGGTCCGAAACGACCTGCCGAGAGCGGAGGTCCTGAACCGAGTCCCGTGAAGAAGCCCAGGTGCGACATTGACACTGTCGACCTCGACGACATCAAGGGAGACGTGCTGATGGAAGTCCCTATGGTCTCCTTGAAAGGTGGTGAGGCCGTTCTGAAGATCATGATGGGAGACAAGGCACGGGCACGCGAGGTCTTTCCGTCTACGGGCATCACAAGGCGAGTGTTCGTGTCCCAAGATACGTAGCTTCGAAGGGGCCCTGGCAGCCTGGTCACGACCGTGCGGCTGTAGAAATGACCGGAGGCGACTGCTATGGCTCTAAACATTAAGGTCACAATGTGAAGTGCAGGGCATGCAGCCGCCTAAGAGCGGATCGGTTGGCTCGCGGTCTATGGTGATCCGGAAGCTAACCCCTTAGCCCATCGGTAGCAGTTCGATCTTTGTCGGTGCTGTAGCCCCTAAATGCAAGTTTCATTAAGGCTGCATGCGCCCAAACAAACACACGTCCTTTTGTGAGTTTCTGGGGGATGACCACTGCCGTGCAAGGCTCGTGTACGGGGGAGACCGTGCTGGCCCGTAGGGTTGTATTTAACGGGCCACAGATTAGGCCTGGGGTGGATGGGGGTGGCCTGACCGCTCTAGTTGAACTTTTGGTCAGCTGGCCCCAAGATCGTGGGCCCATCACCCCCACCCACCCCCCAACCCCCGAGACCCACCCTCTTCTTCGTCGCATCCCGTGCGGTCTGCTGGCCATATGCCAAGGGGAGCTTTTAGTCGCGAGCGTCCGCGCACGATCTGGGCCTCCTTCGGTGTGTATTGCCCATGTCGTCAACACCTATTTCGAGGACGTTGCTTGAGGAAAACACAACACTAGCACCCACAATGCTTTCAAACATCTAAAACAAAATTTGCAGTACAAAACTCATGTGCATTGGGCAGAGAGCTTGGCGACTCTAGATCGACAGACTCGCGGCCGGGTTGTCAGGTCGCATTGGTGAACACGAGCGAGACGGAATGCTCTTGGGGTGCAGGGTCGATCGCACTCGGCTATGGAAAGGGTGTGTTCGCCGCCAAGCCTAACGTTGACACAAAGAAAGAGGTCGGTCGCCGAATAAGCAATGTAACTTGCGGAAGGCTCGGGCCACGCACCCCCCCCAATGATTGGGCTGACCAATATTCGCGGCTCATCCCCCAAGTGCCTTTTTCACCAAAGCGAGTGGGTCGTATACGAGAAGGATCCTCTTGTCTTATGTGCAGGTGGTCTCCTACAGACGGGCCATGCCAAAACTCCAGATAAACTCCAATAAATCTTCGTTTTTTCCCCGGGAATCTCCAACTCCAAAAAAACTCCCGGGAAAACTCCCCGGAAATGCTCGCGCAGACCGGATAGTTAAATTGGAAGTTGTTTTCGGAGCCTACGTGTTTTCAGTATGATTGATCATATCTGTGTCTGTGTTTGTGCGGCCCCATCCGGGCAAGTTCTGAATAGGCACAAGCAAAGTTTGCATTTGCGACGTCCGACTTCAGTTAGGTGTTGTTCCAGTTGACGCCAGAGTCGTTTGTGATTCGCACCGGCAAGTACATGCAGATGAAGGATTTCAGCGTTTGGGAACTTGCGACTGTACGAGCGGCCGACGAGTTGTGAATTCTGTTTCGAAAATATGGAAGACACAGGCCTACGGCTAGTGGTTGGCATGCCGACCAACAAGCTAGATCACAAAGCCGTCGCAATCCGGGCTCGATTTTGTTCCATGCCGCTTGTGTTCAGAGGTTCCAGCATTCCAGTTCACCCCCTCGGCATATGCGATCGCTCCGCGGCCCCAAATTCGCCCGGAGGCAACATCTGGGCCGCGGCACCCCCCTTATGCCTGGGGGTCTCACTGGTCGCTTAGGACGTGTTGCGGGAGAGGCGAGAACTGGAGCCCCAGTGCGCAGTGGCCTACCATAAGTTCGTGTCGCCAGAGGCCATGGATAGTGAGTTGGAGCTCACGGCCTCCGTCGTTTTCCAGCCGAAGGACAAGGCAGCCCAACTCGATGGCACTGATCCCGGAGCCAGCACTGCGGCTTTGCAAGGACTCTCGGTGCTCGCAAAAAATTCCCCAGGGGACACAAGGGTCAAGGAAACCAAAGCGGGCCCCAAAGACCAATTGTAAGGCCATACCAGAGGGAGGGCCCTAGAGATTGATTTTAAGGCCATTTTTTGGCAGAATCTTTGTTTGCCACTATTTTACCTTAAAGGTTTGGTGTTTCTTGAAGTAAGACGTATTGTTGCCGAGTGCTTCAATTTCTGAACTCACGAACTCCATATCATAAAACCTCCCGTAATCTGAAAGCCAACCCAACTTGGAAATTCGTTTCTTTGGTTCGTGAACCCCCCCAGCACGTCGGCGTCAGCCGCTCAGAAGTAAAGGACCAAGGTCAGCAACAGTGAACACCGTGTAGGATGCGCCGCCGGCTTCATCGACTGCCAGGCCTGGATCACCTCCTTGACCTCGATCGCTTGGCTCGTGCAGTGGAAGCCGGCGAAGGGGTTGATGCCGATCCGCCCGGCCGTTGTTTTCAAGAGTGATGGTGTCTTGAAGGGGAAGAGTGCCGTTTGGCTCAGGCAATGAGCTTCAGTAAGTGTGCTTCCATCAAGAAGCCGCCCTCGGCTCGGACTTTCGTCCGCGGGCCTTCGCTTTGTGTCCCACGGGGCGATACTTCGAAGGTTCAAGAGACGCAAGTCGTATGAAAGCCGACTACACGGCACGGGACACAAATGCGAGCGCGTGTCTGCGCCACCGGTGGCTGAGGCCAGGACCAGACGTGTGCTGCTTGGGGCTCTAGAAACGGCCTGCCGGGCTCGAAACTTTGGTTTTTCATGCATGACCGCTCGGGATGCAAAGGCATCCGAGTGGCACTTCGTTTGCCAG
>Ga0169931_10012332_pt1 | contig 11874 bp, 8 predicted proteins | sample Kivu_15m_20L_FD_129675 | JGI IMG/M metagenome (GOLD analysis project Ga0169931, IMG submission 129675) | Freshwater microbial communities from Lake Kivu, Western Province, Rwanda to study Microbial Dark Matter (Phase II) - Kivu_15m_20L... | ecosystem: Environmental > Aquatic > Freshwater > Lake ...
CTGGTAGCGGGTCGTCAATACGGTCGGGGAAATGACTTGCATGAAATGTATCGAGGGCCTTCAAAACCTCGAGTGTACGCCCCGGAAAAAAGCATGCAACAACATCCGCGTGGCGGATCAGCGCCGAAAATGACTGCCAGGTGTGATGGAGGATGAAATCATGGATCAGAGTGAGCAAACGTCCCGCGGGAGTATCGAGGAACCGCTGGCCAGCCGTTACGTGACACGATCTGCCGATCAGCAGGAGATCCGTTTCTAGATAGGGTGCAAATCCTTCATCGGTCAGCCCAATGGTTACCCGCTCCTGGGCACCCGATTCCGTCCATACCTGAATTTTTTCCACCGCGGCAGCGGACTGTGCGACGACGTCGTCGACGGAAATCAGCGTCCGATCATCGACCTCGATCGATTCTTCACACCACCGATGCGGAATCACTCGCCCGCAAGCATCAAAACGGTCCGCATATTGCTCAGGCGCGCCGATCCAGCATTCGATCTCGCCCCCGGTGGTCGCGAGGAGCATTTCCGCGGTGAGCTTTCCGATATCGACGCAGCCAACGAGAATCAGGTGGCCCGAGCATCGGCACGCTTTCTGCTCGCAGGCGTCAATCCGATGGCGAAACGGGTCCCCTAAGCCGTGGGTACGGAGGACCTCAAGATATCTTTGATGGGCCTGAGCGATCAAAGCCCAGCGACGCTGGAGCGCTGGCGACTGAACGACTGCGGCGACATCGGCTGGGCGATGCCCATCGGCTGCCAAGTCCTCGTTCATCCTCCGCAGGATCCCTCCCATTTGAAACCATGGACCAAGCGGCTCGAGCGGCACGGAGCCAGACATGAGCTCCTCGCGCTGCGCAGCGGGTAGCTGGAGCAATGCTCGTGTCCAGGCAAGCGTTTGCTCGAATTCCCCCGCGAGTTCCCCATCGGTTTTGTAAAGCAACTCCGGCAACTGGCCAATCATCTCAAGTCTCGGCGGGGTCAGCTGCAGCCCAAGGTCCCGCGCTTGCTGATGCATGACGGCTCGAAAACGGTGCAAGCCACGCACCACTGGGAAAATCATTGTCACATTTCCCAGGTTCCACGTTTTCCCCTTCCGGCCGATCGCGGTCAGACGATCTGCTGCCGCAACGATCAGTGAGCGATCCCAAGATAAAAAGACACGATTGGGGAGCGGCATACTTGCATCAGTCCACGGGGAAATCGAACCGCATGACAGCTTATAACGATTATGACGGTTCTACTCAATTTTCCAATCTTTTCGACCGATTTCTACAGAGCGGTGGAGGGGTGCGGTCAATCGGCGGATAAGGGGAGGCACAGTTCGATGATTTTGTGGATCATCAGGCAGCTCTTGTCTCTTCGTAAGGCAGTCAGCGGCCGAGCACAACCGTCGGAACTCGCTTGGGGGCTGGCCTGGGGAGGTTTGATTGGAGTGGTCCCGAAAGGAAACCTCCTTGCAATCCTCTTGATTGGATGGGTCCTTTCGCTGCGTGTCAATCACGGCATCGCCACGCTTGCCGCGGTGGTCTGCAGTTTTCTGACGGTCTTCATCGACCCTTGGAGCCATCGCGTTGGTCTCACGTTGCTCGAATCCTCGCAGCTCCGCCCAACGCTCAATTTATTTTGGGACCTCCCACTCGCTCGCTGGACCGATCTGAACAACTCGGTGGTCCTCGGCAGCACATGCTTGGGCTTGCTCAGTCTGATGCCAACCTACCTGCTCTCGCTTCCGCTGTTTCGTGCACTGGCCCCGCGGGACAAAGTCGAGGAACCGCAGCAGCAGGAGCCGTCTCTTTCTGCGCCGGCCGATGAGCCGCTGCCGCAGACCTCCATCGACGCTTTGGAACCCGCTGCAGGGAGTGCCACCAGTCGCGATGAGAACACTGCCGAAGTGACGCGGATCGATGTCATCCGACTCCGGCCACTGAACGGAGCGGCCGAGGACACGAGAGCGATCGGGGGAATCGATGAGAAGCGTGCTGAGGTTCCTCCGAGCGCGGAGATGAATGAAACGCTTGGATATCTCCTGCGACGGTTACGGGATGTGCGTGATGAGGGGAAAGCGGCATGATTCGCTGGCGGTTTTTGATCGTTCGTCTGGTCATTGTGATCGCATTCCTGACTCTCGTTCGCTACACCGCCAGCCCGGTGGCACATTGGATTGCGGTCCGTACGCTCCAGGGAGCAACGGGAGCGAAGGTTGAACTGGGAGAAACGGAGATCGGACTGTTCCCGCTTCGCCTTTCGCTTCGCGACCTCAAGATTGCCGATCCGCGGAAGGAAATGCGGAACTTGCTGGAATTCGAGCAAGCATTGCTCGCGATCGATGGGAAGGCACTTCTCCATCGTCGTTATGAACTGGCCGCTGCGAAACTCTCGGGCGTCCGCATCGGTGCAGCGAGGACATCGAGCGGTTTTCTTGAACCGCAAGCGGATACCGAGGTCGAGGAATCGTCTGAGCCTTCCGTGATCAGCCAGTGGTGTGAGCGGATTGGAGAAGATCTCAAAGACCAAGCGGAAGGTTTTGGTGCATCGCTGGAGACAGTCCAGCAAGCCGATCGGATCCGTCGCTACTGGGAAGCAGAGTACAGCCGCCTCCGGCAAACCGCAAAACAAGTTGAAGACGACATCCGTACGATCAAAACCGTGTCCAAGCAGATTGAGAATCCGCTTCGCGATCTTCCAGCAATTCAGGAATCTCTTCGGCGGGCAGAGCAAATTAAGCTGCAATTGATCGCCATTCGAGAGAAACTCGATTCGCTCCCCGTTCAGGTACGCGGGGATATCGGCCAGCTCCGGATCGCCAAGGAAAATGATCGTCAGCGCATCCGTCAGATGATTCCCTTTGACCTCCAGCAGAAAGGCGTCAAGGTTGCCCCTGAGCTTCTCCAAAAAATAGTCCAGCAGCAACTGGAGGAAGTTCGCGGGTATCTTGAATCGGGGCGGTCGATTGCTGAAGCGACTGTAGTGAGCCCCAAACAGCCGCGCGAGCGAGGTATCTGCGTGGAGCTCGGCCAGTCGTTGGGACCATGGTGGTTGATTCGAAGATGCGAAATCGATGGCTTTCTCTCGATCAACGATCAGCAGTACAGGATGGTGGGAATGCTCGAGCACTTGACTTCGGATCATTCGCGGCGCGAGCATCCATTTCATGCGCGGCTGCGGCTCAATGGTCCCCGGCTGGTTCGAGTCGATTTCTACCGGCATTATCCTCAAGCTGGGGGTGTAGAAAACGACGCGGATCGGATTCGTGACCAGCTGAAAATCCACTGGCCACAGCTTGATCTTCCGCAGCAGAAACTGGGTGATCGCGACGAACTTGCGCTTGTCATGGCTGGTGGAAAGCTGGAGGTCTGGGTTGAGATTGAATCGGTTGGCAAACAACTGACTGGACGACTGGTGTCGCGGCAGCAAGAGACGCAGCTTGACCTTGTTGCCAAACCCAAACTCGAGCGGAACGTGGTGATTCAGTCGCTCAGACGGTCCCTTGCCGAGATCCATGACATCGAAGTCGACGCTCGCTTCACCGGCACGTGGCGAGATATGGATCTGCACATTGCGACGAATCTCACAGAGCATTTGTCGGAGGGTCTGCGGATCGCGGCAGCCGAATCGCTCGAAGCCGTCCGGCAAAAGCTGGTAGCGAATTTGGAACAGGAGTACCAGCAGCAAACTCGCCAGCTCGACCAGTGGCTCACCGCCCAGCAAGGGGAGGCCCGCGCGGTCGTTGCCAAGGCCGACGAATTAATCGAGACGATCAGTCAAAAAGGACTCGCTGAACTCGGCGGTGCAAATGCCTATCTGGGCCGGTTGCGATCCGGCGTGACGAAGGGCGTAAAATAGGGATCAAGCACGAACGAAGAGCCAGTACCGAAGAAGGGTACGATCTTTTTTGCAACGAGGGGACTCAGTCCTCGGACCTGCGAGGGGCGTGCGGTCCACTGTCGCTGCGGTCTTTCCGCATGCGGACGCTATTGCCCTTCTCGTTATACTGAACAGAACTCATCAGCTCGTGAATCAGCATCACCCCGCGCCCTCCCGGTATTTCAAGGCGATCCTCCGCTCGCGGGTCCGGGACTTCGTCGGGATTAAAACCCGCTCCCATATCGGTGATTTCGATCACGAGAAAATCGTGGTCGCAGAGCATCGAAACATCGACCGTCTTGTCGTCAGCAAACCGATTTCCATGCCGGATCGCGTTGACGATCGCTTCCTCGTAAGCGAGCTGGACACGGAATGCCAAATCCGCCGACCACCCACGCTGCTGCATCGCCTCATGCAGCGACTGAAAGAGCTCGCTACCGACCGACGTATCGCTCGGGATCGTCACATTCATGACCCACGCCGAACCTTGGCTCGCAGACATTCCCGGCTCGTTCAACCTCTCCCTCGGTAAACCCATGAAGACGCTCCGAAATTAGAACTTGGCCAAAGCAGATTCCTCGGATTTCATGATGTCAAACATCCGGTCGAGACGAGTCAGCGAAAAGACCTCTTGGATTTGCGGGTGGACGTTGCACAAGCGGACAACCCCGCCCGCTCGTTTGACGTGGCTATTCAGCGTGATCAGTTTGTTCAGTGCCGCGCTCGAGAGGAATTCAACTCCTTCGAAATTCAAAAGCAAATTCGTCTTCTGCTGATCATCGACCAGTGACAATAGCTCGGCGCCCATCAATTCGATGTCTGCCGCGTCGATGATTTTTCGATCGACGAAGCGAACGACCGAAGCGCGATCCAAATCAACCACCACTAGCCGCTGAAAATCGGTCATGAAGTCATCTCCATCGTTCGCTCAGGTGCATACACGGCGCCTGTAAGGTAATACTTTCCCCCCGCCGATGCAAACCACGGTGACGCTTTCGTGGCAATCGCCGCCCAAGGGGGTGGCGGGTGGTGAGGGAAGGTTGCAAATCGTAGAATTGGCGCTCAGAGCCTATCCGAAAAGGGGTCTGACCCTCTCCGGCACGGCCCAAAAACCAATGAAACCGAATTGCCTCCAAAGGGTCAGACCCCTTTTCGGATAGGCTCTCAGTGTTTTACCGACCCCCGGAGAGCCTTTCGAGGTTCCCCACTGACCACGCAGCGAGGAGCTCCTCCCTTGTCGACAGACGGACCCAGCAATGGCGGAACAGGCGATTTCCCCGAGGGAGTTCCAGCGGCTAGTCCGGGGGGGTACGGTGCCGCTCGATTGATTCATTTGCCGATCGAAGATGAGCTGCGGGAGAGCTATTTGACGTATGCGATGAGCGTCATCGTCAGTCGCGCTCTTCCAGACGTTCGGGATGGGTTGAAACCGAGCCAGCGGCGGATTTTGGTGGCGATGAATGACCTGAACCTCGGTCCCGGAAGTCGGCGCGTGAAATGCGCGAAAATCTCTGGGGATACTTCGGGGAATTACCATCCGCACGGCGAGAGCGTGATCTATCCGACGCTTGTGCGGATGGCGCAGGAATGGAACATGCGGAGTGTCCTGATCGACAAGCAGGGTAACTTTGGTTCGATCGCGGGTTTGCCCCCTGCGGCGATGCGGTACACGGAGGCTCGGCTTTCCAGCGTTGCGGCGATGATGCTGGACGATCTGAAACTCGACACGGTCGATTTCGTGCCGAGCTATGATGAGTCGCGCACCGAGCCGACAGTGCTTCCCAGTCGGTTTCCGAACCTCCTTGTCAATGGTGCGGGAGGGATTGCGGTCGGGATGGCGACCAGCATTCCTCCTCATAACCCGTCGGAGGTTTGTGAGGCGGTCATACAGGTTCTCGACAATCCGCAGATCTCGGTTGATGAGTTGATGGAGTTCATCCCGGGGCCCGATTTTCCCACGGGAGGGATTATCTGCGGTCGAGCGGCGATTCGCCGCGGATACCACACGGGGCGGAGCACGATCGTCGTTCGGGCGCGATGCACGATTGAGCATCTCAAGGGGAACCGTTCGCGGATTATCGTCTCTGAGATTCCCTACCAGCAGTATCGAGATCGGGTGATCGAAAAGATTGCGGCTCTTGTCAATGCGGACCGCATCAAAGGCATTTCGGGAATACGCGATGAAAGTGATCTCAAGGAACCGGTTCGCCTGGTGATTGATCTGAAGCGCGATGCCGACCCGGACGTGGTTCTCAATCAGCTCTATCAGTTCTCGCCACTGCAGGATTCATTTTCGGTAATCCTCCTGGCGCTGGTCGATGGCAAGCCGCGCGAGCTGAATCTGAAGGAGATCATCACTGAGTTTATTCGTCACCGTGTGACGGTTATTCGGCGGCGGACGCAGTTTCTTTTGGCCCGCGCGCGGAAACGCAAGCACACGATCGAAGGCCTGCTGCTGGCACTTGCTGACATCGACGAAATCATTCGCATCATTCGCAGTAGTTCGACTCAGGCCGATGCAAAGACGCGGTTGATGGGGGTGGAGTGCCCCGCCGCGATGATGCAGCGAGCGCTGGGGGAAAAGGGTTTCGAGCAGTTTGTGGCGGAGCGGGGTAGGGCCGAGAACTATTCACTGACCAGCGTCCAAGCGGATGCGATTCTCAAAATGACCCTCGGCCAACTGGTCAACCTCGAACAGCAGCGGCTGAGCGACGAGCATGCGCAGTTGCTGGAAGAAATCGCTGGATATCTGGAAATTCTTGGCGACCCGCGGAGGATTTACGCGATCATTCGCGAGGACATGGAGGAAGCGAAACGTCGTTTTGGAGACAAGCGGCGGACGGAGATTTCTGGTGAAGAACTGGGGAATATCGACCTTGAGGACTTGATTACCGAAGAGACGATGGTCGTATCGATTTCCCATCGCGGTTATATCAAGCGAATACCGTCGAGCACCTACCGAGCACAGCGGCGCGGTGGGAAGGGGATGAAGGGGGCGAAGACGGAGGATGAGGACCCGATTGAGCATCTGTTCGTCGCCAGCACCCACGCTTATCTACTTTTCATCACGACCGCCGGACGCGTTTACTGGCAGAAGGTCTACGATCTTCCCCAACTAGCGCGTGAATCCCGCGGTCGCGCGATCGTGAATCTGCTCAGTCTGGCTGAAGGAGAGCAGATCGCACAGTGCTTGGCGATTCGCGACTTCGACCAGCCAGGGCACTTTATCATGATGGCGACCCGCGGCGGACTGGTGAAGAAAACACCGCTCGAGAGCTACAGCCGACCAAAGCGAGGCGGAATCATCGCAATCAAGCTTCGCGAGGGAGACGCCTTGGTGGATGCAGCCGTGGTCGGCCCGTCCGGCGAGGTGGTTCTCGTTACCGAAGGGGGGATGGCGATTCGGTTTCCGGAGAGCGATGCACGACCGATGGGGCGAAATACGTCGGGAGTCAAAGGAATCAACTTGGGGAAGGGAGACACTGTTGTTGGAATGGTGGTCGCCGACCCCGAGGCGACGCTCCTCACCGTGTGTGAAAATGGGTACGGGAAAAGGACCTTTTTTGGTCCCAATGCCGAGCTTGTCGAGGCCAGCAGTGAGGTCGCTGAAGATGCGACTCTGGAAGGGCAGGGAGAGGCGGCCAGTGAGGTCAGCGAAGCTAGTGAGGTTGTTGAGGTTGGTGAGGTTGAAGAGAGCGCCGAGGAATCGACCAGCAGCAGTGCGCGTTACCGAACTCAGCGACGTGGTGGGAAAGGACTTCGTGACATTCGCACGAGTGCACGGAACGGAAAGGTCATCGATATTGTCTCGATTACCGACGAGGACGAGGTCCTGATGATGACGGCCCGTGGAAAGATCCAGCGAATTGCCGCTCGCGACATCAACGTCATCGGTCGCAATACGCAGGGCGTTCGAATCATGAGTCTCGACTCGGGGGATTCGCTTGTCGCGGCCGTCCGTGTCCCTCCCGAGGAGACGGTCGAGGCTCAGGCGAGCGAGATCGCACCGTTTCCCGCACCCGGTTTGCGAGCAGATTTTGATTTTCCGGCTGCGCGCGGAGGGCGACTTTCCGACGATGGCGATCCTTTTGGTCAGGAAAGCGTCGAGGGTGATGACTTCTCATCCGCGGAGGATGGAGAGGATCGAGAGGATGAAGATTGATGCGGATTGTGCTCTGTTTTCCTGCCGAAAGCCGTCACCTTGCGGCGATCCACGCGGCTGCTCCGGAGGGGTCGGAGATCGTCGATGCGGGGCAGGAACGAATCAATGACCAGCTTCCCACAGCCGACATTTTTATCGGTCACGCCAAAGTGCCGGTCGACTGGGATCGCGTCTTGGCGGCAGGGCGATTACGGTGGATCCAGTCTTCCGCTGCAGGACTCGATCATTGCCTCGTTCCGGGGGTGATCGAGGCCGAAGAGATTATCGTCTGCAGCGCTTCGGGACTGTTTGCACCTCAGGTCACCGAGCAGACGCTCGCCTTGCTGCTGGGGCTGGTGAGAAAACTCCCCACCTTTTTCCGTGCTTCACAGCGGCGCGAGTTCATACGACGTCCCACCGATGATTTGCGTGAAAAACGGGTGGGGATCGTTGGTTTGGGAGGGAACGGACGAAGCATTGCGCGGGCGATTCGTCCGCTCTGCAAGCGCATCGTTGCAACCGATTATTTCCCTCAGGTTCCTGCGATCGACGTCGATGCTCTCTGGCCAGCAGACCAGCTGGAGAGGTTGCTCGCCGAGTCGGATGTGGTGATTCTTGCGCTTCCTCTGAACGCTCAGACCGAACGGCTGATCGATGCCAGGCGTCTGCACAGCATGCCGCAGGGTTCCTATCTGATCAATGTTGCGCGCGGACCGATCGTCGTTGAAAGGGATTTGATCGCAGCCCTTCAAGACGGGCACTTGGCGGGGGCTGGGCTGGATGTAACCGAGGTCGAACCGCTCGCTTCGGAGAGTCCCCTGTGGGACCTCGAAAATGTCATGATCACACCTCACGTCGGTGCTCAGTCTGCACGACGAGTGGATGATACCGTGGCACTGATCTGCGAAAATCTTCGGCGATGGAACGAGGGGCGTCCGCTGGTCAACCGAGTCGATAAGCGACTCGGATTTCCACATCCGGATGTGCTTTGGAATGGAAAGGAATGAACGTCATGCGTGATCTACTCAGCACCACCCGCATTGATCCTCATGCGACTTTGACTTTTCACGGTTCGCCGCGTGAGAACCAAGGGTCCAGTGAACTGGCCGCTGCGTATACGGACTTGGTCAGTAAGCAGTCGATGAACTGGACGACTCACCATCGACTGGGAAAACTCTTGGGCAGTGGAGGGCAAGGGCAGGTTTTTCTTTCGGCATGTCGCGGGACCGATGATTTTACCGTACCCGTGGCGGTGAAAGTCTTTTCCCCTCAGCGCTACGGCGACGTGCGACAGTATGAGGAATCGATGCGTCGGATTGCTGCGGTCGCCGCGCGTGTCGCTGTGATCCAGCATGACAACCTTCTCGATGTTCATAACTTTGTCGATCGCAATCGCATTCGGATCATGGTCATGGAGTGGATCGATGGTTACGATTTGCGACGGTTGATGCAGCACCAGCATCTCTCAGCCCTTGAATCGAAACTCGAACCTCGCAGGTGGCGCTATATCAATGAGGTGATTATCACCGGAGGAGCCGCTCAGGCGCGGTTCAAAGCGGGGGTTGCCGTGGCGATTGTCCGTGAATGCCTTTCAGCGCTTGCCGCGCTTCATCGTGAAGGAATAGTGCACGGGGATATCAAGCCTGCAAACTTGATGCTGAAACGAACGGGGCATTTGAAATTGGTCGATATCGGCTCGGCATTTGATTTTCGAAATCCCCCAAACGATCGCGATTGTACGCCGATGTATGCAGCGCCCGAAGTGCTGGAGAATCATCAGGCATCCCCGCGGAGCGATTTGGCAAGCCTTGGATATGTGCTCATTGAGCTCCTTGGAGGCTGCCTGCCATTCAAGCAAGGACTGACGTTCCGGCAGCTGCTTGCCGCGAAGCGTGAACTGCCAAACTTTCTTCATGAGATGCTGCCAGCGGAGGTCACGCGGAATGAGTTGCTCATGAATTTCTGCCGCGGTCTCATCGCGCCAGACCCGAATCGTCGATTTCCAAGCGCCGAAGCAGCCGAACTAGTCGAACAAGGAGCGGCGGCTTTTCACCGGCAACTCGTGCTCAGCGATATGTCGACCGAGTACGACAACGATGTTCGGCTGTGGCTCGAAGAAGTTGCCGATCTCGATGCCTTCCGCCCCGAAGAAACGGAGCGCTAGTCGCTAGGCTGTCGCCCGCTTAGGCCTTCCTGCCAGCAGCTTGCGAAGCATCTCGCGAAGCTCGCGGACTTTCAGGGGAAGACTGAGCATGCGGCGGTGCGCGTCGAGTTTCGCGCCACCGATGATGTGCTGCTGTTTTTGATCGACCAGCAGGATTGCAGGGATCGTCGCTGTGTGTTCGTTTTCCCCAAAGTCGTTGAAGGAATCGAGCGCCTGCCCTCCCAGCTCGTGGGCGCTAAAAACAACGCAATCGGCCGGAGGATCTTCCTCGGGGCGAAAGCGTTCGAGCGCTCGCTCCGGATTGCTAATGACGAGCACTCGATACCCCTTCCTCTTCAGCCGCTCGCGAATCACATCCTGCAATTCGATCTTCGATTCCACGATCATGACGACGCGACCGTTTCCTTCAAGCGAATTCGCCTCGTCGTCGTAAAGTCCCGCTTCACCAGCCTCCGATACTCGCCGATGGTCTCCCGCAGCCAATCTTTCCATCGCGACCTTAATTTCCGCTTGCAGCTGGGCGGCCGTCTGAATCCGTTTCTCGGGGTCAAATTCCATTGTCTTGGCGACGATATGGGCGGCCGGGGCAGGAACGTCCGGCATCAATTGATGAAGCGGCAAGACTTGCTGAAAACGCGTCACGTTCAAACGCGCCATGCGATCGCGTGTTTCAGTCAGTGGCGATTTGCCAGACAGCATGTGGTAGAGCATGCAGCCAGCGAAATAGACGTCGCTCCGCGGATCATCCTTGCGGACCCCCGTTCCACGCTCAAGCGCGGCGTAATCAATCGCTCGCGCATTCGGGCAATCGGCAACTTTTTCCGGGTTGTTGCGATCTGCAAGTGCTGCAAGTCCAAAGTCGACTAGCTTTGCCCGACCCTCTGTACTGATCAGTACGTTCGACATTTTCATATCGCGGTGACTGATCCCCAAACTCGATGCGTATGCCAGCGCCGCGGCAACGTCGTGCATCAGTTTGAGCGAGATTTCTGCCTCCAGCTTCCCACGAATCTGCACCAATTCCCGCAAAGTTTGCCCCTCGACAAACTCCATCACCATGTACGGATTTCGTACGTCGGGAACCACTTCGAACAGCTGCACGATGTTCGGATGCCGCAGCCGAAGCCCCATCCGCCCCTCGCGAAGAAACTGGTCGAGCTGTGCAACTTCATCCCGAAATCGCTTGCGGAGAACCTTCACCGCATAGACATCCCCCGCAACTCCCTCTTTCGCTGCGCGGTAGACACGCGCAAAAGTCCCCGCACCAATCAAGTACAAGATCTTGTACTTGCCAATGAAGTAGCCCGTGGAATCTCCACGTAAAATCTTGTCCAGCTGAAGCGTCGTCAGCAGGCCATGACGCTGTAGTGCACGAATCAATTCCTCGGTGGAGAATTCCCGTGAACCCAGCTCTGCGCGAGCCATATCAATTTCACGCTGGCTGGCTAATGCCAACTGGACAACGCGCTGCGAAAACGTTTCGGGCGTGAATTCAGGCATGGACTAGGGAGAAATTGCAGGGGACAGAGAGCAAGCCGAAAGATAACTCCAGAGGACAAAGTTCCCGGAGAAAATCGGCGTGGGACACCGATTTCGTCTCCAGGAGCCCATTCTATTTCGAGTTTCCCTCTTGGACACCCTGAAGTCTTGCGTACTTTGGCGGAAGCAACAAAAACCAAAAACCAAAAACCAAAAACCAAAAACC
>Ga0169931_10012334_pt1 | contig 11873 bp, 9 predicted proteins | sample Kivu_15m_20L_FD_129675 | JGI IMG/M metagenome (GOLD analysis project Ga0169931, IMG submission 129675) | Freshwater microbial communities from Lake Kivu, Western Province, Rwanda to study Microbial Dark Matter (Phase II) - Kivu_15m_20L... | ecosystem: Environmental > Aquatic > Freshwater > Lake ...
AACAAAAATAAAAAGAATAAAATGTCATAGAAATTATTGAAATAAAACCTGATAATGAAATAAATAATCAACTAAATAATGAGATCGAAATAATAAATATTTCTGATGATAAATAAGAACCTTAATAATAGGCATGATATAAATATATAATCTTAATAAAAATATTGATAATCTTTTTCATTTAGTGAAATCTTTATTACCTGGAAATTGATAATTAGGCATTAATGGATTTGTTTGTCTACTAGTAACAATTCCTTTTTTAAGACTTGATGACATACATTTATCAATATCATTTGTTGTCATATAATTTCTGAATTATCTTCGTTTCTATATGAAAATATATGTACATCAATGAAATGTGTTTTAGCATTGAAACTATTTGCTGCAGTACCTTATATATCTTTAATACCCAAACACATATTATTAGGTTTATTAACCAAAGTTGGATGAATCTTTTTAACCTCTGATCCTTCAATAATTCCGTATTGACTATTGACTACTTGTTTATTATCATTATCTCGCCATAAATACATAGGATGTAAAGGATCTACTGTCCTTTTTGTCTAAAAAATCAAGTCTTTATTAATATCTTTGACTTGAAGACGAGATATTCCAACACCTTCTTTTGTTAATTTTGAAGGATGACTTCCTTCAATAGGTTATTTTAATATAATATTTCCTCTATTTTGCCATGTATTACTTCTTTTTCCATTAATATCATCTATTTTTAATGTATCACGTAAAAATTTTCTTCCATTATCTAATACAATTTATGAAGCTGAAGGAAGAATATATTTAGGACAAAGAGGATCAACAATTCTTCCACTTCTAAATTAATTAGCTTTTGGTTTAGAGCCCTATATATCATCATGATATAAAGGATTTGATGTTTTATTTATCATTTTACTTCCATTTGGAATAGGTTATACATATGTTGATAATGAAAAGTTTGTTCCAGTTGGTTATTTTGGTATTAATACCTTCGGTGATGTACCTTTAATATCATGCTGTTGAAAAGTAGATTATCTATAGAATTGTTTAGGAACTTAGAAATCATTTTTAGCTAAATATTACATTATATACATATAGTCGAAAGATACATTGTATTATCTTTTTGTATGAATGGATAGTTATATGGATTAGTCATAAAAGTTATATTTTCTTTATAATTTTATATAATATCATTGAGAATTAAGCAGCTAATACTTTCTATTTGAATAATATTGACTTATTACACTGTATATATCCATAAGAAAAGGGATTAAGCAAAATATTCCCCAAATAAATGAGATTGTTTGATAATGAAGTCTCATTAAAATAAAACAACCAAATGCGAAAAGTCCAACGATTTGCCAAGTTAATTCTAAATTAGATGATCATATACGGAAAGGAACGACATTTTTATTTAAAGGCGTACCAAATAATGTTAATAATATCTGAACAGCTATCATGGCTACTGATATTGCTACAAAAACATTGACATATTAGACCATCTTTTCAAAAGTAGTACCCATCTGACTACTTGAAGCTATATTTTAGAACTAGATAGTGATAAAATAACTTTAGTAAAGAATATCATATTGACTATGATGATTTCTACAAAATATACACAGAATCTAGCATTCATAATCGTCCTCATTTGAATTTCAAAGTATATTAATTATATATAAAAAATCAAGATTTTTTAATTTTATATTTAAAAACTCCTTAAATACCACTATTATCTGCATATGCTGATCGATATTCTTTATTATAATCATGATTTTCTTTAGATAATTCTTTACTATCGGCCTAGTTTTTCCAAATACTAAAATAATTTATGGCATGTTTTTGATTATTCATCTTTCGTTATATCTCATCGATTTAATCTTAAACTTTCTTTGTAAAGGATTATTGTCTTCTGGCTTGCTTCATCTGTAAATCAACTATAGATTTTTTAAGATCAAAAAATTATTAATTTTTACTTGCTGCAGTGTTTTATCTCTTTGCTGAAGAATATTACTCCGGGTTATTCATTCTAAGCTTTCGATTTATCAAGTATTATTACATCTTTTTTTCATTTCTGACAAAATTCTTTTCTTTTTTCTTTAATGGTGATAATTTTGGTAAGGGACTATATTTTTCTACAACTTAGGCCTTAGCAAATTGATCTTCTAGTTATTACCCAAGGGTAGCATGAGGCTATGACAATTAAACCTCAGGCTTTTATATAAATTTGAATTATTTACGATTAATATCAATTTTAGGTTAGCTCTTGCTTCTATAATGTTTGAAATCAATTTTATAAAAATTCTTTTGTTTTTAAAAAGTACTCTGTCTATTTTAATTATGCTTAATAAACTTTTATAAAACTTTTCTCATAAAATCATTATGATTTTTCATGAAAGATTAATACTATATCTACGCTTTATTAATTTTAGTTTGATTCTAAATGATTTTCTTTTTATTAGCATTTTCAAAGATCCCTTCCATATTTTAATAATTTTTAGGGAGCGGAAATTTCGATAATGAAACTACTTTTAATGAATTTTTTTTAGCATATGTTAAATTATTTCTTGTTTGATGATCGATCATTTGATTGAAAGTCTTGAGATAGTTCATTGGTTATAAATTTTTAAAGGTAAATTTAGCTTATTGCCTTTTTTTCATAGTTAATAAAAATATTAATGCCAAATATATAGTAATTTTTTGATATATAAATAAAATTAATTTTAAAATATCTATTATAAAAAATCAAAGATATGATAAAACATGGGTTAAAAACTATAATCATAAAATAGTGATAGTAAATTCTTAAATAGGAATTTACATATCTTTGATTAATTTAATTTTTTTACTTATTCTATTTTATAATATTTAGTTAGACCCTTTCATTAATATTTTTACCCCACGTTTTATATAAAAATGACTATTAAACTCTAATAATTTACTAATTCTATATTATTCTACCTATTATTTCGGTACTTTATAAATATTATATGATGATATACTAAACTATTTTTATTTATTGATCCCATTTAATATTAAAAAAGATATTTTTTGATGATTTGTTTCTGGTATATTTTATGATGGCAAAATCGATAAAGTTTTTTATTATTACGCTTAAAGAAGTTACGTCAATGAATCTTTTTGAATGTTTAAAATTTGATATTTAATTGTTTATATTTAAAATATTAAACCAACTGTGCATTTAAATCTGGTGGGGTTTATATAACCTGTAGTATTTGTTAGTGATAAACAAACTATGCTGAAATGACTATTATTATAATTTTATTACTATTTAGCTTATATTTAAGGATCTTATATTATCATCATTTGTCTTCTTGATATATATTTACTTTTTATTATTATTTAGTTATCTGGGGATGAACCAATCATTATTACTGCTGGAGTTTTTACAGCCTTTTATTCATTTTAACTGATGATCTTTTAACCACTTATCTCATATAATTCAGTTTTTTGATTTTTAGAATCGAATATCTTTATTTTCATTTTATTATTTGATTTGAAAGGGATTTATTCGATTTGTTAATTTGTATAATCATGAATTTTCTTTATTATAGAGGGTTATCTAATTTTCTGCATAAAATCTTAAATATTTATCTTCGTAATAAAATGTCTTCTGTCTGGATCAATAAGTTCCTTTAAAATTTTCTTAGTATTTACATTCATAAAGGCCAAAAATTTATAATATTTCTTACAAAAATTTATAAAAAACTCTACAAACTGTTAATTTTTGATTATATATTAATTTTTATATTCTTTTATCCATATTAAATTTGTTATTTACGATACCTAATTATTCTATTTTTTATTTTTAACAATTTCCTCCCCTTTTACAATTTATTTTTAATATAATCTCAATTACTTTGCCCATTTGAAATCATACATCTAATCTATTATCAACTGATACATCTAATTAGAATTATTGATTTTAAACTGTTTCTAAAGCTGATCTCTCAATTTATATATCTCTATCAACCCTTAATTATTATCTTATTCTACTATTTGTTAAATCATTATCTTTTTTAAATGAAAAGGTTAATCTACTATATATTTCTTATATAATCTAAAAATATCTGAATAGATAGATACCATATTCAATACATTATTCTATGTCTTTTGTTATATTGCCTATGAATAGAGAAGGATGAATGAATAAAATTTATAAAGGATTTATGGGATTATATAATTTCTTTCTTTTAAGAGATTTTTTATTTTTTAAAGATTTTGTTTTATCATTATTTAAGTTTATCTTAATTTTATATATTAAATTATTTATAATATTATCAATTATATCATGATTATTTATTTAATTAAAGAAGTTTACTGAAATCTTATTCACAATATTTAAAAACTGTTGATGCGATTACATGTACTTTTTGTTTCTTGAGGACATCGATCATTTGCATTTGTTTCTTTATTGCCATGAATAAATCATTTATTTGTTTTTAATCTCTTTTTGAAGTATCAGCTTGATCTTATGATTTTTGATTAGCTTTTTACATAGCTTTCATTTTTAAATCATTTAAGTTTTGGGTTAAACTATTCAATTTAAGTTGTCCTTTAGTTAACTGTTGTAATATTTTATTCTTTTAACTATTAGCCGTCCCAACTGTCTATTTTAGATAAAAATCATACAACTTATAATGTTTTTGCTTATTTTTTAATAACCGCATTATTTTTCTGTGCCTTCGCTATCTATGCTTTTAATGCCTCTATCTTTTTATTATAATTTTAAATCTGCATAAAATATTTCTTTTCTTTTTGATTACTCTTCTATTATGATTATGTCAATTATTGTATTTAATTTTATCGAGTTTATAAAACTTTATCTAATTTACCCATCTATTATTCATAAAGTTTTATCTTCATATTTTGTGTATTAATATCATTTTCTTATATAATATAGAAATTTACATTGATCTTGTATTATTGATGCATAATTTTTTATTTAATCTTAGATTTATTTACTTATCTTAGGGATTTGTTTTAGACGTTTTTAATAATCCTAGACGGCAGGTTTGTTTGAAGTCATATTTTAAATTATAAAACTATATAAAGTTTAAATATATAAAAATTATAGACTAATCTATAAAATATTGTATGAAAATATAATTTTCATGAAAATTATTATATTTTTAAATTATTCGTATATTTATCATCTTTTCTGATTATCATTATTAATTTTTAATTTATATCAATTTAATATTATTAAAAATTGAAATAAAGTAGCATATGTAGACGAACGCATAAAAAAGATAACGAATATCATTTAATTAAATACATCATACTATGTAATAAATATATCAAGGAGCTTTTTAATTATCCTATATGAATACTGGTGATCAATATGCTCATTAATAAAATACACATGATGTTATGGTCAATCAAAAAAATTGGTTAAGCTAAACGCAATATAAAGAGGTACATTAACTCTGTTCATCGCTTCCAGGACCAACTACTACGCAAATTATTATATCTGTAGTCACATTAAAAACGAAATCTTTGCAAGCTGGAATAAATGCAATAGTTGTTTATAATATAGTACCTTTAATCAGTTTGACTATATTAGGTATTTTATCAATGTATTTTATCGCTGGTAATATTCATAATTTGCCACATACTCTAAAGCTAACTTTTATGGGATTCTCTGCAGCTGCCGCTGGAATCATGATGCGCTCTTTGATTAAATTTTCTGTTAAAAATGTATATAAATGGCCTAAAATATTAATCATGCTTATGTCAGCTACAATATTTGTCTTCGATCAAAGCATTTTTGCTGTTCTATTCTGTCTTGGTCTAGGTGCAATTGTATCATTATATTTATAATTTTAACAACCAAGAAAAAAGATGTCAGCAAAATCAGCATAGTTTTTCCAACAACTTTAATTTAACTTTATACTTGGAAAAACATCAATTTATACACTTGTAGGTATTCTGTTTATGTTGTGGATATATTTTAGTTTCTATAACGATAGTAAATATGCTTATATTTTGGGATTTTATTTAGTAAGTTTTCTAATAATTGGCCCAAAATCTACTATGTTTGCTTATTATATTGCTGTATTAATACCTATAGGACATTTAACAATATAATAAATATGGATAGGATTACCAATGGCATATTTGATTCCTGGTTCTCCTTTAAATATTGGAATATATTATGGGGCTATGCTTGATGGAATCAGAGGTGCATTACTTGCAGCTATCTTTTTATATCTACCTGTATTTCTATATTTATATGGTTTGCTTCCACAATGGCGATCATATAGAAACCGTGTAGGAATACAAAGATTAATGCAAGGAATCAAATGCTCATCCAATGGATTGACTTTAGCCGTTGTAATTTATATAATTATATAGGTTATATTAATTTTAAGAGACTGTTGTAAATTATAACTCGGTTCTACTATGTGCATATTCATTTTGAGTACATATCTAAATTATTTGATCGGACGTTATAGCTATGCAATAATTTTAATAGGCGGTTTTTTAGGATGGATGAGATATTATGGTCTTGTTTGCTTTAGATATTATACAGATTGTCCCTTCCCTTTTAATTATTGATCTATAAACATATTCTTTTATATTATCCTTCAATTTTCATTATTTATATAAAGTAAACTTTTATATTACTATAAATAGAAGATAATAATTTTAATTAAGATCCATTAAACGCAAAAATGTATAAACCATATGCTACAAGTTTTTCTATGCCTAAGCCTTATCAGAGTACTAATATGCCTAAAACATTTCCTGAAGATATAGAATGTATTGTCAAGGCAAAAGATCCTTAAATTGGATCAATATATATAAGTAATGTATAAGCTGCAGCAAATCCTGTCACACTCAAAAGTACTTATTAAATTATTTAGGATTAAAAATAGGGTCAATTTTGACATGTGCAAAAGGATATCAACAAAATCATCCAAAATCATTAATTCCTTATTATAAATATATCGAAGCAGTCGATCATGAATAATGTAAAATCTCAGTTTACTTTTAATAAGCTGTAGATTTCATAGATTCATGTGTTAAGAAAACAAATGTATAACTATTATTATAAAGATTTTAGTTCATTGTATTGCTGGAGTAAGCAGATCTGTTAGTATGGTCATAGCATATTTTATAAGATAACACAATATGACATATGATGAGGCTTATAGATTAGTCAAATCAAAGAGAAAAATCGTAAATATTTATTAAATAAGATTCATCCTAATGATGGTTTTATAGCCCAGTTAAGATAGTATGAAAAAAAGATAAAATCTCGAGGATATACTAGAAATAAAACGCCTGATAGAAGTTAAGGAGAAAGATCTTTAGAAAGGTCAGTATAAAAATCTATAAATTTTGAAAAATACCAAGATAATTTTTATGCAGATAAAGATAAATTAAAATCAATAAAATCTAAAGAATATACACCAACTAAATCTGCATCAAAAGGAGATAATTATTTAGATAAGTATAAATCTAATCAATTATAAAAATATTCATATACTTCAAAATATCAAATTCCTGTATCTCTTCAATAAATACCTCATAATAGTTATTCTTTTATAGAAACTTAAAAAAACCAAGTTTTAACCCCAAAGACTAAGAATATTGATTAAAAAAAGATATAAAGAAGTTATCAAATACCTAGGGCTACAACAAATTATTATACCCCTGCTAAACAAATACCAAGATAGCCATTTAGCTACACATATACTACGAATAAATATAAGGAAGATCCTATTACTGTAAAATTATAGCAAGATGCTTAAAGAAAAAATACGATGAGTCCTCCAAAAACAAAGCAATATGCTTATCAACAACCCATATAAAATAACTATAAAAATAGATAATAGTTTTTCGATTCTATGAATACATAATTAAATAACAAAATATAAAAAATACGTCAAAAATATCAATTATAACGATAAAAATTATATAGCAAATACCAAAATATCAAAACTAATGATAAATAGTATTAAAATGATAAAAGTTTAAAAGGAAATAAATATGATAATCATTACCAAAATAAATATAGCTTTGACTAAAATATATACAAAACTCCTTAACGCTAAAGATATCCTGAAAAGCTTGACAAAACATATGAAAGATCATATAAAGATTATGCAGGATTATCAAAAGATGATTATTAAAATGCATATAAAACAGATACTAAAAAACATTCTTTACAGAAAAATACTTATGAACCATATGAATCGAAATATAGTAAAAATTATTTGAATTAATAGTAGATTTATTCTAAAAAGTTTGAAAGAACTGCAACAACTAATAATTTTACAAAAATAAATAACTATCCTTAATCGAGGTACAATAATTATCCCTCATCAAATTATAAAAACTTTGACACTAATCGTTATAGCGGATATTTAAATAATAATAAAACTAAAGATCTATCATTTTATGATCAACCCTACAATTATAGAACCTTTAACCAAAGATACTATTGATTTTGTCAATATATAATAATATCAATTTACTATATTTCTATATTCTATTATATTTTATGAACATATCGAAAAACACATCAATATTTCCATCATACAACAAAATACATCAACAAATCCTAGATAAATAAAATACTTAATAACAAAAAAAGATAAATAAACTCGTAAATAAGCTAAACGATATCAACAAAAAGAATAATTTTGTCTAAGATCATAAAAAAATCAAATAATCTATATTAAACATGGCAGCTTAAAAAAAATATTAATAAGATGAAGATGATAATTAAGTACTTGCCTGGTAGAAAAACAAAAAATATAATTGTAATAATCAAGAAAGCATAAACTACTTTATTTAAGATGATAAATAAGAATAAAATAATTATTAAAGCTATCTTAAATTTAAAAAGAAAGCTTTGGAAAGAGATCTATAATAAGATTTTTCTGATAAATTGACTTGTAAATAAAGAAAAAAACAGCAAGAATAGGAATAATAATTATTTAGAAATTTATATGTAACTAAAAAGAATGTAGAAAATAAATCTATTAATAGTAAAAGCATGAAAAATTTAAATAATAAAACTTTTTAATATCAAAAAATCAAATAAAAAGCATCCAATTTCATGAAAAATATCAATAAAAATAACAAAAATAATACAAAATCTAGGGTAATACCTAATCAAAAAATAGGGAGCATAAAAGAAATTAACTTAAGATAAAGTTAATTTTAAACATATTAAAAAAATAAAAAATACTTAATCTAAAATTATATGGACATCTTGAAGAAGATGGAAGGCACTAATATTGTTAAATGGAGAATTTTAAATAAATGATTGTATAATTTAATTTTTATATATAATTGTTGAATAATATAAAAATATAATTACTCTGCATTTTTATATATACATTATTATACATAAATGATTTACAGACTTAATATCATTCATTATAAAAATAAAAAGAAAGTAAATGGCACAACAACCAAAAGTTTACATCACTGGATTATCTGCATAAATTGACTAAAACACATTGAGAAAAGAGTTTAAAAAGTTTGGCAGCATTACTGATATTTTTATAAGGTCTAAAGAGACATTTGCGTTTGCATTTGTTACATATGAAAACATGGATGAAGCTGAGGATGCAATCAAAGGAATGTAAGGAAAGAATATTGATGGTAAAAGGATTAAGATATCATGGGCTCGTCCTCGTTAGAATAATAGAGGTAATTCTGATGGAGGCGATAATTTTTCAAGAGGAAGAGGTCGAGGTCGAGGTGGATAAGGTCGAGGTGGCAACAGAGGAGGAGACTTCTCTAGAGATAGAGATAGAGGATAATATAACCAAAGTAACGAGAGAAGAAACAAATCAAGGTCAAAATCTAAATCAAATTCAGGTTCAAAATCTCGTTCACCACCAAAGAGAAATACTAAAAAGCGTTCAGTATCTGGTAGCAGATCAAGATCACCACAAAAAGGAACTAAGGACAAGAGAAACACTTCAGTATCAAGAAGTGGTTCTCCAAAGAAGAGAGTCAGCAGAAGTCGAAGCAATTAAAGGAAAAAGAATTATAAGAAGAAAGTATCAAGCTCAAAATCCAGATCAAGATCTTGAAATGATTTGACCCTAACCATTATAAATGAAATATATTTCTTTAAAAATACCTATATTATATATGAATAAATTAAAAATAACCTTTAATAACATTATATACATAAAATATCATTGAGTCTTAGTCTAATTAGTATCATCTTATTATTACTATTATTCTACAGGAGTATTAATCTAAGTTTATAATCTTGTTCTAATATGTGAATAAATATAACTAAGATTAGCAAGATCTGTTTAATATTAATTGTCATATTCCTTTAGATAGACTTATTAATATTTAAAATTAGTATTTTATCTTAGACGATTAATCAATTTACGAGGATGAACTCTATGATGCTTATCTGAGCTTATTATGATGTTTTATAATGTACCTATTTAGACTTTAGGAGGATTTTATGCTTAAGTGATTTCACTCTTCAAAAATGGAAGTTTAAAACTATGAGAAAAAATATCAAATCTTTGAATTTTTCTATTAATCTTTTACTTGTGTTCTGACAAAAGAGAATCATCTTTTTTATTTATCTCAAGATTGCCAAAGAAATATTCAAGCCTTTTTAATTCCAGAAAATCATCAAAATCATAAAATCCATTCTATATATAAAAAATAATACATGAAGCACTGTTGAGTTAAATAGAAAAGGAAAATATACATTAAACCATAATCCGACTAAAGAACTTATTTATCCTTTACAATACAAAGATATATTTTTTGTTAAGTTATTTCCAATAAACTATATAACATTTTGGAAATCATTGAACATTTATTCAAATTTATCATGACTTCCTGACATAAAATGTTCGAGATCTTTAGTAAAAGTACCTCTTCCTAAAAATTATACGATCATAATGCCTTTTTATAATGATTTTCTTAGGCAAGTTTCTTATATACTTTAATTTCTTGTAGAAAAGTACAAGACAACAGGTAAATTTTTTTAATCAACATATAAAGATTTGCATAATATATTAATCTATAAAGGATATTATCCTTCTTCACTGATTTTTATAGTCTAAAAATGGTATTTATATAAATCTTGTCCACTATCAGTCAATTATCTCTTCCATATATTATATATTTTTTAAAGAGTTAAACATCCTTGTTTCTTTGTGAACTCTATATTTTGATGATTATAACTATATGTATTTTTTCTTAATTATAAAGAAGCACCTCCGCCAAAGACAATAGAATGAGGATGAGCACTTTATTTAAATGGCAAAAAATATGCTATACTCTTATTATAGATAGAATATATGTTAATTAATAAGATTAAATGAGTTAATCGTGTTTATATAGTTTTTATGTATTAATTTTCTTTAGTTTTGAAAATGATTTTTTTATTATTAACATCAAATTCTGTTGGAGGATGCACTATTTTTGTTTATACTTTACCTGGTAAAAATGACTCAGATATACCTATATTTTAATTACTATATAACATCAAATGTTGCTTAAACGGTATCAAAAAGATTTAAGTTGAGGTTTGTTAGTTTGGTCCATATTTAAGATATGATTAAACATGTTTAAATTTTGAGTATATAATACCTAAAGGTGAAACATCATAATAATATTTGACTTTTTAGCTTTTATCTAATTATATAAGGTCTATCTGTTTAGATTAAGTTTAAGAATTCTCTTTTATATGTAGTATAAATAAATGCTAGCTATAAATTAGATTATGCTATCTTATCGTCAAAAAAATATAATTTTTATTAGTATCACTACCCAATAATAATTATTTTTCAGGAGAACATTTATATATAATTTAATCATCTTAATCCTATTAGTTAATCAACCCTTCCTATTTTTTA
>Ga0169931_10012335_pt1 | contig 11873 bp, 12 predicted proteins | sample Kivu_15m_20L_FD_129675 | JGI IMG/M metagenome (GOLD analysis project Ga0169931, IMG submission 129675) | Freshwater microbial communities from Lake Kivu, Western Province, Rwanda to study Microbial Dark Matter (Phase II) - Kivu_15m_20L... | ecosystem: Environmental > Aquatic > Freshwater > Lake...
GCGTCCAGCGCCACGAGTGAATCGGCCCAGATCTCGTCGTCCACCTGCAGCACAGGGATCTGTCCCAGGGGATTCAGCGCCATCAACCAGGGTTGTTGCTGCTCCTTGCGGTCCAGCGACACGGGCCGGTACTGAAAGGGCAACTGCTTCAGGCGCAGGGCGATCTGCAGGCGATGGCTGCAGCTGGAGCGCCAGCAGCCGTACAAGGTCAGCGAGGGGGTGGTCATGGAGAGGAACGGTGGGCCATGCCCAGACCCAGCAGGGCTGCCATCAGGGTCAGGGCCAGGGCCATGGCTGTCCAGTGCGGCAGACCCCAGGCCGCCAGGGCGATCGGAGCCAGCGCGGTGATCAGCCCTCCACCCAGAAACGGCTCGAAGAGCAACTGTTTGAACGAAAAGGCCTCGAGAACCCTGGACCTGCCGCGGGGATCGGCCATCCGCAACAGCAGCAACCCCGTGGCGGTGACACCAGTGCCCTGGCCGAAGTCAGCGATTGCGCGTTCGAACCAGTGGTCGCGAAACATCCGAGGGGCCAGCAGCAGCACCACGGCCAGGTTCCACAGCAGGCCAACCACGGCCAGCAGCGCAAACGCCAGCCAGTTCTCCTCGAGCAGGGGCAGGTTCAGGCTGGCCATGGCGGCCGTGATCAGCAAATCCATGGCGAGGGAGCCAATGCTGCCCTGCAGGCGGGCCGAGACCACCGCTTCTCCGTCCAGACGCTGCAGCAGCAGCTGCAGCACCAGTCCGCCGATCATGGCCAGTGGAAACAGCGGTATGGCTGCCAGCAGCCTGGCCCCACCGGGGCCGCCCAGTCCGCCGAGGGCCAGCAGCGTCTCCCGCAGCAACACCCCCAGCCCCACCGCTGCACCCGTCAGTGCCAGGTTGACGGTCAGCTGGTCAATGGTGGCGGTGCCCTGGACTGCTGCAGTGGTGTGGCTTGGTTCTGGGGGGTCGGCGGGGGCTGGGGTGTCATCACCCTGCAGCCAGGCGAGGCTGCGGCCGATCACCACCAGGGTGCTGCCCACGAGCACGGCCGCTAGGACACCCACCGTTGCCATGGCCAACCCCAGGGCTTCGCCGGCAGGCAGTCCCAGGTCGTCAAACGTGGGCCCCATGCCGGCCGCCGTGCCATGCCCTCCTTCGAAGCCAACCTCGATCAGACAGGCCATCAAGGGGTTGACGCCAAGCAGAGGTTGCAGCACAAGTAACACCAGCACACCCCCCACCAGGTACTGGCCGAACCCCAGCACCATCCCAAAACAGGTCTGGCTGGCTGCCCGTTGCCACAGCACCTGCGCACTGGGTAGGCGCTGGCCCAGGAACAGACTGGCGAACACCAGCGCGATCAGCACGCCGGGGGTCTGGCTCCAGACGTCGTAGACCTGTTGGGGCAACGGGGACCAGGGGCTGAATGGGCCCACGAGCAGCCCCAGCAGGCCGGCGATCAGGGCTTCAGGCAGCCCCAGTCTGCGCACCCAGCCCAGCCGCTGTCGAAGCACTGTTGCCAGCAGCAGCAGGGCGCTGAGAGCCACAAAGGCCAGCAGCACATCGAAGACCTTCATGCTCCTTGCCGTTGCAGCAGCACGGCCAGGGCGATCCACAGCAACGTCAGACCGAAGCAGACAGCGGTCCACACCGGCAGGCCCCAGCCGGCGATGGCCAGCGGTGCCATCACCGTGATCACCCCGCCGGCCAGCAGCGGCTGCAGCAGCAGTTGCTTGATCGAAAAGGGCGTCAGCGCGTCGCTCTGGTCGTCGGGATCGGCCATGTTGAGCAAGAGCAGACCGCTGGCGGCCACGCCGGTGGCCTGGCCAAATTCGAGAATGCCGCGCTCAAACCAGGGCGCCGGAAGGCTGCTGCGGGCCAGGATCAGCACCACGGCCAGATTCCAGATCAGCCCCACCAGGGCCAACACCGTCAGCGGCAGCCAGTCCTGGGCCAGCAGCGCCAGATCGAGGCAGGCGGTGGCGGCCACGATCAACAGGTCGGCTGAGACGGTGCCGATGCGGCTCTGCACCCGGGTGCAGGCCAGCTCTCCGGCTCCAACCCTCTCGAGCAGCAGGCGCACCAGCAACGAGCCGATCAGGGCCAGGGGAAACACGGGCAAGGCATCGATCACCACAGCAAACCCGCCGCCGACACGGCCCGCCAGCAGTTGCAACAGCGCCATCAGGCCGCAACCGATGGCCACGGCGATGCCCACCAGGGCCAGGTTGATCAGCCAGCGACGCAGCCGTTCGCCGAGGGGGGCAGCAGCGGTGTCACCGACAACGGCAACCGCAGCAATGCCGGCGCCCGCTTCAGGCGGTGCCATCAGCCAACCCCGTGCCCGGGCAATCACCACCACCAAGCCGCCCACCAGCGTGGAGGCCAACAGGCCCACGGTGGCCATCGCCAGTCCCAGCGCCTGGCCGCCCTGGACTCCCAGCCGTTCATAGGTCGGGCCCATGGCAGCGGCCGAACCGTGGCCTCCCTCGTAGGCCACCTCGATCAGGCAGGCCATCACCGGGCTGACGTGCAGCAAGGGCCCGAGCACCAGCAGCACGGCCAGCGCCGCCACCAGATATTGACCAAAGGCCAGCGTCAGGGCCAGCAGCACCTGGGCCCCCAGGGGCCGCAGCAGACCATTCACCCGTGGCAAGGGTTTGCCCAGCAGCAGGGTCCCGAACACCAGCGTCAGCAGGATCAACGGCAACTGGTCCCAGAGGGCGATCACCCGCTCGGGGATCAGTGCCAGCAGGCCCCCGCCGGGAGCGATCAGCAGTCCCAGCGTGCCGGCCAGCAGCGCTTCGGGGATGCCCCATTGGTGCACGCCCAGGCTGCGGCCGAGGGCGGTGCCCACGCCCAGCAGGCCCACCAGCAGCCCCAGGGCCAGGGCCAGGTCCCCCAGCAGCGGCAACCAAACGGGCAGTGACAGCACAGCGTTCATGCCAACCCCAGATGGGTGCGAAAGAAGACTTCGGTTGCCTCCAGCACCTGGACCTGGGTGTCGCTGCGGCGAAACCCATGGCCCTCGCCGGCAAAGCGATGGACCGCGACCGCGATGCCGTTGGCCTCCAGGGCGGCGGCCATGCGGTCGGTCTGATCGGGGGGGACGACCTTGTCGTCCAGGCCCTGAAAAAAGATCACCGGACAGCGGATGCGCTCTGCATGCAGCAGGGGCGAGCGCTCCTCATAGGTCGGTTTGGCCAGGGGCCAGGGGCCCACCAGGCTGTCCAGGTAGCCCGCTTCAAAGCGATGGGTGTCGCAGGCCAGCGCGCTCAGATCGCCCACGCCGTAGCGGCTGGCTCCGGCTTTGAACACGTTGGTGAAACAGAGGGCCGCCAGGGTGGTGAAGCCGCCGGCACTGCCGCCTTCGATGGCCAGTCGCTCCGGATGAGCCTTGCCCGCTGCCACCAGCGCGCGGGCGGCGGCGGCGCAGTCGGCCACATCGACGATTCCCCACTGCCCATTGAGGCGCTCGCGGTAGGGGCGACCAAAGCCACTGGAGCCCCCATAGTTGACATCCACCACTCCCCATCCCCTGTTGGTCCAGTACTGGATCGCCAGGTTGAGACCGGTGCGGGCCATGGATGTGGGCCCACCGTGGCTCTTCACCAGCAGGGGTGCATCGGCACGCGCTCCCCCGCAGGGGGGGTAAAACCAGGCATGGGTTGGCAGGCCCAGATGGCCGTCAAACCAGAACCCCTCGGGTTGGCTGATCTGGGCCGGGATCAGGGGGCAAGGCTCGGAACTGGCTGGACTGTGGTTCCACGCGCCACGCTCGAGGTCCACTTGCAGCAGCCCCGTCGTGGTCACCGGTCCGCTGGCCAGGGCCACCACCTGGCCAGATGCGGCAGTCAGGTCGCTCAGGTCGGTGAAGGGCAACGACACGGGATGCCAGCCGGCTGCACCCTCGCTGCCGGCCAGGGGGACCTGTCCCAGCTCCCAGGCCCCATCACGGCAGCACAGCGCCAGCAGGCGGTGTCCGTCCCAGGCGCAGGTCCGCATGCCGTAGACCCATTGGGGCTGTCCGAAGTCGGCCTGCAGTGGCAGCAAGGGCAGCCACTGCTCGTCCTCTGGCAGCCACTGCTGCAGGTTCCAGAAGCCTCCGGCGTCACTGGCGACCACCAGGCTCTCCCGGCCCTCAGCCAGGGTCACCCAGAGGGGTTGAACCAGGGCTTCGTCAGCCCTGCCGGCGCCCATGCCGGCCAAGGGGCGGGGGGTCTGCAGGCTGCCGTCGGCATCCAGGTCGGCCAGCCAGAGCGTGTTGCGCTCCCAGGGCATGGCCGGATGCTCCCACGCCAGCCAGGCCAGTTGTCTGCCACTTGGGCTGAGCACCGCATCGCCGCAGAAATCGGCACAGACATGCAGGGGTTCGGGTTCGCCACCGGCCAGGGGCACCGACACCAACTGGTCGCGGCCCTCCGCTTCCATCACCCCCAGCCAGCGCCTGCGCGTCCGGTCGATCACCCCACCGGCAAAGGCCCTGGGCCGATCGGCGGCCCCTGTTGGGGTGAGTTGTCGGAAGGCCAGTGCCTGGTCAGCCGTGGGGACCGCCAGATCGCGATGCCACAGGCAACCGTCGCCAGCGTTGACGAACACCAGGTCGCTGCCGGCGATGGCCACCACGCCACCGCCGTACTCATGCACACGGCTGCGCAGATCCCAGTTCCCAGGGGTGAGTTCCTCGGGCTGGGCCTGGGGGTTGCCCGCGGGTCGGCGCAGCAGGGTGGTGCGGCCCCCGTCCTGGGGGCGTTGCTCGAGCCAGTAGAGCGTCGAACCATCCAGTCGTGGTTCCTTGAGCACGGGTGTGCTGCCCACAACGGCGCGGGCGCTGAGGATGCTCCTGCCCTGGTCGTTGTGCATTCGAACCCCAGGCCAATCGCTTTAGAATCACCCCAACGTATGTCTTGGGTTCGTTGGCGCGCAGCTTCGCCCAGATGGCCCGCTCCGCCGAGCAGACCACCCGCACGGTCCAGGTTGCCAAGGAGGCGCTTGACCAGCCTCCACTGACCATCCGCACCCTGGGGGATCAGGTCCTGCGCCAGAGCGCAAAGCGCATCAGCAAGGTTGACGAATCCGTTCGCGAGTTAGCCCGCGACATGCTGCGCAGCATGTACAGCTCCAGCGGCATCGGCCTGGCTGCTCCCCAGGTCGGCGTGCACAAGCAGCTGCTGGTGATCGACCTCGACCCCGAAACGGCGACGACACCGCCGATGGTGCTGATCAATCCCGAGATCCGCTCGTTTGGCTCGGCAATCGAGACCTACGAAGAAGGTTGCCTCAGCATTCCCGGCGTCTACCTCAACGTGGTTCGCCCCTCCGTGGTCGAAGTCACGTACCGCGATGAGCTCGGCAGGCCCCAGCGCCTCAAGGCCGATGGTCTGCTCTCCCGGTGCATCCAGCACGAGATGGACCATCTCAACGGCGTGTTGTTCGTGGATCGGGTCACCGATGAGCTCAGCCTCAATGCCGGCCTGCAGGAGAAGGGCTTCAATCGGGCTGACGTTCACGCGATCCGCTGACCACCCATGCCGATGAAACCCCTGGCCGGGCTCTTCCTGGCCCTGGCTTGTGTGCTGGGCATCGCTGCCACCGGTTCGGTCTTTGAACTGGCCTATGGCGACCCAGACCTTGGTCTGCAGACCACACGCCTGATCCTTGGCCTGAGCCTGCCTGGCACGGTTGCGGCTCTGCTGGCCGCGATCCGGATCAACAAACCGGCCTGACCCCCCTGGCTCACGCGTCCGGACGGCCATACCATTCGATCCCAGTCCTGTCTGCGACATGACCAAACCGGTGCTGCGTTCTGGCCTGTTGACCACGGTGTCAACCCTGGCGGTCCCGGCCATGCTGGCCAGCCTCTTCCCTGCCGGGGCGACTGCTGGCCAGCTGTTTGATGCCATCGCGGTTCCCCAGGAGCGCTTTGTGATCGTCGCTGTGCCGATCGGTTCGAGCGGTACCAAGGCTCAGTTGCAGATCTACGAGCAGATCGATCCCGGCAAACGGGCCTGCTTTGAGGTGGCCAGCGGAACTCCGGCTGCCGTCGCACCCCTGCTGGGAACCTTTGACTTCACCGGCATCTGCCGCCGGTACATCGACTCCCAGGGCTATTCGGCCCGGGTCGGCAACGAGGATCTGGGCAGTGGTTACCGCTTTGTCGTGCGCAAAGTGGGCGAGGACAACCTGCTGATGGCCACCCCGGCCGGCGGATCGTCATCCAAGCCCGAAATGCTGGTTGGCCGCACCAACGGCACCGCGGCCCCGACCACGTTTCTGGCGTTCACGCTTGAACCGGGCTGGCAGGTGATGCGACGGGCCTATGGAGGCCGTCCTCTTGGGCATGTGTACCTGCACCGGCCTGACTGGCCCGGTGACGCGCAGGCGACGGCGCCTGGCGCGACCGGGGCCAAGGACGCCGCTGCAGCCGCTGCAGCCGCCACCGCCACCCCGGCGGTGCCGCCGTCGCCGACACCAGGCAAGGGGGGGTGAAGCCCCCTTGCTAGGGTGTCGCCTCTGACGCATCGATCACCAGCTTCATGACCCAGGTCACCGTGGGCGAAAACGAGGGCATCGAATCAGCCCTGCGTCGCTTCAAGCGTCAGGTCTCCAAGGCTGGGATCTTTGCCGATCTCAAGCGTCTCCGCCATCACGAGACGCCCACCGAGAAGTACAAGCGCAAGGCCCAGCAGCGTCGCCGTCGCCGCTGATCAGCGGCTGTTCAGGACAAGGCCAGATCAAAGGAGCGGTAGCCGATGGCTTCGGCTATCGCCGCTCCATCAACAACGGGCCGGTCATCCAGATCGCAGATGGTCTGGGCCACCCGCAGCACCCGTTCACTGCCTCGCCCTGTCAACCGGCGTTGCTGCAGAGCGGCTTCCCAGAGTCTGAGCCCATCGGCAGCGATGTGAAGGGTGTTGCGGAAGGCTTGGCTGCCCAGGCTGCCGTTGCTCAGTCCGTCTGGGTTGCGCTGCTGCATCCGTCGTCGGGCTGCCGCCACCCGATCCGCCACCGTTGCTGAGTTTTCGGGAGCCTCGCCTTGCGCTGTCGCGTCGTAATTGCGGCGCAACGCTTCGCTGTTGACCGGTCGCATGCAGACCTGCAGGTCCAGCCTGTCCAGCAACGGCCCCGACAACCTTGACCAGTAGCGCTGGCGCATGGACTCCAGGCAGCTGCAGACTGGCGCGCTGTTGCCGTACCAACCGCAGGGGCAAGGGTACGTCGCTGCCACCAGGGTGATCCGGCATGGGTAGCGGGTGTGCATCCGCGCCCGGTGAATCCAGATTTCTCCCATGTCCAGGGGCTGGCGCAGCTGGTCGAGCACCTCCCTGGGAAATTCGGCCAGCTCATCGAGAAACAACACGCCATGGTGGGCCAGGCTCAGCTCGCCCGGGCGGGGATTGGCCCCGCCGCCGACCAGGGCTGTCGCCGAGCAGCTGTGGTGTGGGCTGCGGAAGGGCCGGCGCTGCAGCAGTCCGCGGTTGTTGTGCAGCAGGCCTGCGACCGAGTGAATCTGGGTGATCGCCAGGGCTTCGGCGTCATCGAGGGGGGGAAGCAGTCCGGGCAGCCGCTGGGCCAGCATGGTCTTGCCGCTACCAGGGGGCCCCACCAGCAGCAGGTGGTGTTCGCCGGCGGCGGCAATCTCCAGAGCCCGGCGTCCATGCAGCTGGCCCTGCACGGCGTTCAGATCAGGCGGGGCTTCGCCTGCTGTGACGGTGTCAGGCGAGGGTCGGGCTATGGCCGGCGATCGCAGCTGGCGTTGGCTGCGCCGCCTGATGGGGTCCAGCAGCACCAGCACCTCGCCCAGGTTGGCGGCACTCCAGACGGACAGCCCCTGAACCAGGGCCGCTTCGTCGTGGTTTGCCGCAGCCACCACCAGGGCCCTGGCCCCAGCGCGCTGTGCCGCGATCGCCAGGGGCAAGACGCCGCGGATCGGCCGCAGCGATCCATCCAGGGCCAGTTCGGCCGCACTCCAGATCCCTTCGAGGTGATCGGCGGGCAGCTGGCCGCTGGCCACCAGCAGGGCCAGGGCGATCGGCAGATCAAATCCCGGCCCCTCCTTGCGCAGGTCAGCGGGTGCCAGGTTGACCACCACCCGGGTCAACGGCACCCGCAGTCCGCTGTTGCGCAGCGCGGCGCGCAGCCGCTCGCGGGATTCCTGGATGGCGGTGTCGGCCAGTCCGACCATCTGCAGGGCCGGCAGTCCGGGCCCCAGGTCGACTTCCACCTCGACCTGGCGGGCATCGAGGCCTTGCAGGGTGGCGGTGGTGCAGCGTGCCAGCATTCAACGATCGGGTCACTGTCTGATCAGTGCCACCCCTGTAACAGCGTTCGTGCTTGCCATGGCCATTGCCTCAGACGGGGACACCGTGTTTGGCCGGATCCTCAGAGGAGAGATCCCCTGCGATCAGGTCCATGCCGATGACCTGTGCATCGCCTTCCGCGATGTGCAGCCCCAGGCCCCCGTGCATCTGCTGGTGATCCCACGCGAGCCGATTGCCCAGCTGGCCGATGCCGGCCCCGAGCACCAGCTGCTGCTCGGCCATCTGTTGCTGGTGGCGGCGCAGGTGGCCCGCGAGCAGGGTCTCAGCAGCTGGCGCACTGTGATCAACAGCGGCGCCGAAGCCGGCCAGACCGTGTTTCATCTGCATGTGCACGTGATCGGCGGCAGGCCGCTCGCCTGGCCGCCGGGCTGAACAGCCACAATGGCTTGAACCCGTGCGCCCATGACTCCCTTGTTGGCTTTGCGTGCCCAGCTGGGCAAGCTGCAACGGCTGGCCCAGCCCTATTTCCTGCCCCTGGACGATGGGGTCAACAGTGCCGGCCAATTCCTGTTGCTGGTTGTGGCCCTGCTGGCCGTGGTGGTGGGCTCCACCCTGTTGCTGTTGACGGCGGTCGTCGGCCTGGCGGGCCGCACGGTGCCCGATCTGCGCGATCGTTTCCTGCCGGGGGTGCCTCAGCAGATCGCGGCGGTGTGGCACGGGCCCATCGGCCTGGTGCTGATGGTGTTGCTGGTGGCTGGACTGGCCTGTTTCGTGGCCTTTCGCACGCGCCTGCGCCAGGGGCGCTGGGTGCCCTGGTTGCTGATGGGGGTGATCACGTTGTTGATCCTCGTGATCAATGGCATCAATGTGGGCATCAGCTTTGTCGCCCGCAACGTCGACAATACGTTGGTTGCCTATGACCGTGATGGCTTTTGGAAAACGGTCGCGATCTACGCCTTCTGTCTGGTGCTGGCCTTGCCGATCAGGGCCCTACAGAGTTACCTGATCCCCAAGTTGGGACTGCTTTGGAGGGAATGGCTCAGCAGTCGTTTGTTGAACCGTTATTTACAGGATAGAGTTTACTATAATCTGAATCCTAACGATGAAACCGTTGAGGAGATTGATAATCCTGATCAGCGCATTTCACAGGATGCAGCCAGCTTTACCGGTACGAGTCTGAGTGTCACGGTCGAAATCATTTCGGCCTTGTTGACCTTTGTAAGCTTTATTATCGTTCTCTGGAGTATTAACGACAGGCTGGCTTTGCTGCTGCTGGCCTATTCGGCGGGCGGTACGGCATTGATTGTATTTGCCAGTCGCAAGCTGGTGGCCTTGAATTTTCAGCAGCTCAAGCTGGAGGCTGATTTCCGTTATGGACTTGTGCACATCCGTGACAATGCCGAGTCGATTGCTTTCTATCGAGGCGAGCAGCAGGAGGCCAAGGAGGCAACGCGGCGACTCGGAGGTGCAATTCGAAACTACGACCGATTGATCATCTGGGAGGCGCTGATCAGTGTGATTCAGCGCTCTTATGACTATTTTTCGCGCTTCTTGCCGTGGTTGGTGATTGCACCTATTTATTTCGCAAAGGAAGTTGATTTTGGGGTCTTCGGTCAGGCCAGTATCGCTTTTTCTCAGGTCTTGTTTTCTGTCAGCTACATCGTCAATAACATCGATCGTCTGGCGGCCTTCTCCGCCTCGATCAGCCGCCTTGAGGGTTTCCAGGGCAAGGTGGAATCGATCATTGCAGCCAATGCTGACAACCAAAACCCAGCCGACGGGTCTGAAGCTGCCGATCGGCTGGAGCCTGAGCGCCATGGATCGATTCTCGTCAGTCACATTGATCTGTATCCACCCCGGTCACCCCGATGTCTGATCAAGGATCTCAGTCTGGAGATCGACCGCCAGCAGCGCCTGCTGGTCGTTGGTCCTTCAGGCTGCGGCAAGACCTCCTTTTTGCGCCTGGTCAGCGGTCTCTGGCCCGCAGCAGAAGGCCAGGTGTTCAGGCCCCCCGTCGGTGATCTGATGTTCATCCCCCAGAAGCCCTACATGCTGCTGGGTAGTTTGCGCGAACAACTCTGCTATCCGCAGACGCCGGATCGGTTCAGTGATGAGCAGTTGCGACACGTTCTCGAGCAGGTCAAGCTGCCCGAGTTGGTGCAACGGTATCCCGATCTTGAGATCAAGCAGGACTGGCCACGCCTGCTGTCTCTGGGTGAGCAACAACGCCTCGCCTTTGCTCGCCTGCTGTTGACGGCGCCGTGTTTTGTTGTGCTAGACGAGGCCACCAGCGCCCTCGATGTGTCCACCGAAACCCACCTCTACGGCCTGCTCCGGCAACGGGAGATGGCGTTTGTCAGCGTCGGTCACAGACCCACCCTGACCGCGTTTCACGACACGGTGCTTGAGCTGGACGGGTCGGGGGGCTGGCGTCTGTTGCCGGCGGCCGGCTATGACGTGACACGCCATGGATGATCCGATGACCAACGCTGAACCTGCGTCCCCTTCAACCAGCGCCACCACCGGTGATGAGCCCGCCTTCGGTTGGAGCGCCTATGCCGAGCGGGTCAACGGCCGCTTTGCCATGGTCGGTTTTGTTGCCGTGTTGCTGGTGGAGCTGGCCAGCCACGACACTTTTCTGCACTGGGCCGGGCTGGTTCCCTGACTCAGGGCAGATCCACCAGATCGATCTGCCACAGGCCATTGCGGCTCACCTGGACAGCCAGTTGCCGGCCATCGGCCCGCAGGTTCACCAAGGTCGGGATTGTGTCGGGGGCCATGGCAATGGGTTGCAGGCTTTGCAGGGAGCGGCGATACAGCACCACCTCGCTGCGGCCCCCCAGCTGACGCACCACGGCCAGCCGTTCGCCATCGGCGTCGGTGCTGACACTGATCGGTAGCGCATCAGGACGGTTGAGCCCGGGCAACGGCACAGGCAGCTGCCGCTGCAGATCGAGCAACTGCACCTGCTCCCGTCCGCCCCGCTGCTGGATCAGTGCCAGCCAGCGTTGCCCCAGCGAGGGATCCCGGTTGCCCCCGGCCTGTTCGAGCTGGCGATTGAGAGCCGTGCGGGGGATGGGCATGGCTCCCATGCATCCCGTCAGCGATGCACTGCCCATCACCGTGGCCAGCAGGGTGGTCCCCAGGCGCCAGGTTCTGCCGGTGGCTTTGCCTGCGCTCATGGTGGCGGATCGTTCACCCGACGGCCGCCGGCGCGATCAGGCTCCAGCAGCCCGGACAAGTCGAACACCTGCACCCGCTGCTGGCCGCCCTGCACGAGCTGCAGCGCCAGGGTCTGGCCATCGGGTGCCAGGCTCAGCCGCTCCACACTGGCTCCGGGCGGGGTGGGCAGACGCAGCAGCTGGCCCCGCAGGCGATCCTCGATCACCGGCATGGGTTGCATGCCCTGCTGGATCAGGACGGCCAGGTAGCGGCCGTTCCAGCTCAGCGCGGGCGAACGGTGCGGCCCATGCCCCCGCAGATGGCGCAACGCCAGCAGGCGACCGCTGGACTGGTCCTGCAGGATCACGGTGCTGCGGCCCTGGCGTTCACTGATGCTGGCCAGCAGCCGTCCATCGCCACTGAGGGCTGGATCACGCCGTTGTTCACTGGCGCCACCCAGGGGGCC
>Ga0169931_10012336_pt1 | contig 11872 bp, 12 predicted proteins | sample Kivu_15m_20L_FD_129675 | JGI IMG/M metagenome (GOLD analysis project Ga0169931, IMG submission 129675) | Freshwater microbial communities from Lake Kivu, Western Province, Rwanda to study Microbial Dark Matter (Phase II) - Kivu_15m_20L... | ecosystem: Environmental > Aquatic > Freshwater > Lake...
CGGAGAACACATCATGCGCAAGACCATTGGAATCGCCGTGGCCGCGGCCGCTCTGTTGGTGGCCTGTGGAAGCGACGACAACGACGCCGCCACCACCGAGGCCCCCACGACCGAGGCTCCCATGAGCACCGAGGCTCCCATGAGCACCGAGGCACCGGCCGAAGAGGCGGGCGACATCGTCGCTATTGCCTCGGGCAACGAAGACTTCTCGACCTTGGTGGCCGCCGTGTCGGCCGCTGGTCTGGTCGAGACGCTGCAAGGCGAAGGCCCCTTCACGGTCTTCGCCCCGACGAACGACGCCTTCGCGGCTCTGCCCGCCGGCTTGGTGGACACGTTGCTGTTGCCGGAGAACAAGGATCTTCTCGTGCAGATTCTGACCTACCACGTGGTGTCGGGTGCCGTCATGGCCGCTGACGTCATGGCCGGTGACGTCGCGTCGGTCGAGGGCAGCAACATCGCCGTCACCACCAACGACGGTGGCGTTCAGGTGAACGGTGCCGCGGTGACCACCGCCGACATCGTGGCGAGCAACGGCGTGATCCACGTGATCGATGCGGTGATCCTGCCCCCGGGCGTGGACGTGTCCGCTCTCTGAGCCGACCACAAGTCAGTCGAGAGGCGGGCCTTCGGGCCCGCCTCTTTGCTTTGGCGGGCGAGGGGGCGCGATACGTGGAGTCGTCTGTCCGTCGGGGAGAATGAGGGACGTGGATTGCGAACTGTGTGAAGAGGCGCGGCTGACGGAGTGGTTCTACGAGGACGACATCTGTTGGATCGCCGAGTGCGAGGTGTGTTGCGTACCGATGGTGGTGTGGCGTTCCCACGACCCGGATCCGAGCGACGACGTCAAGGCGTACCTGCATGATCGTCTGGCGGCGGTGGTGGCGGAGTTCTTCGAGTACGAGCACTACGTGGACGACAACATGCGTCAGATTCCCGAGCATTACCACGCTCATGCGCGTTCACGCTCGGGTTGGTTGGGTCGACCGGTTCCTCGTAAGGCCCGGTGAACCGGAAACTCAGCTGTTGATCAGCAAGGGCGGCGGATCGGACGACCGTTCATGATCTCTCCTCGGGTGGCCCCGCGGGTGCGGTGCTCGACTCCGATCAAACCACCAAGAGTGGGCGGGTTCTCTGGGTCGTTCGGACCATTTGCGCCCGATTACCACGCAAAGTGGTCGGATCGTGACCCAGCGTCCATCGTCTCCACCGTGGTGTGGGGCTTCTATGGTGGGGCCATGCTCGTGACGGGTGATCGCGCGCCGGCAATCGGCTTGGTGGATCAGGACGGACGCCCGGTACGTCTCTCGTCGTTCGCGGGTCGGCGAGTGCTTGTCTACTTCTATCCCAAGGCCGACACGCCCGGCTGCACGGAGCAGACGTGTCTTCTCCGCGACCTCAGTCGCAAGATCGGCGACACCGCGATCATCGGAATCAGCCCGGACGGTGTCGACAAGCAGAAGAAGTTCGCCGACAAGTACAAGGTGAAATTCCCGTTGTTGTGCGACAACGATCATGTGGTGAGCGAGAAATACGGCGTGTGGCAGCAGAAGAGTCTCTACGGACGCACGTTCATGGGGGTCGTGCGCTCCGCCTTCCTGATCGGTCCCACCGGGCGCATCGAGCAGGCGTGGTACAAGATCAGTCCGAAGGACACACCGGTCCGTCTCGTGGAGGCGCTCGCGTCGTGAACTTTCCGCGTCCCGAGGATCTGCTCCCGCATCGACCGCCGTTCCTTTTCGTGGACGAGATTCTCGACCTGGTGCCCGGCGTCTCGGCGCGGGGTCGCTGGAGCTTGACGGGCGACGAATGGTTCTTTCCGGGTCACTTCCCGGGTCGGCCGACGTTGCCGGGTGTTCTGATGTGCGAAGCGATCGCGCAGATGGGGGCCATCGCGGTCATCGCCGGCGGCGCCGCCGCGGGGCGGTTGCCACTTTTCGGAGGTTTGGATGCCGCCCGTTTCCGTCGTCAGGTCGGTCCGGGAGACGAGCTCATCCTCGAGGTGACCCTCGGACGCCTGTCGGCGCGAGCCGGTAAGGGTTCGGGGCGCGCGCTCATCGGGGACGCGGTGGCGTGCGAGTGCGACTTGATGTTCGTGTTGGTCGACGCCTGAGGGTACGAACGTCAGGCCGGTCCGAAGATGATCGAGCCGTTGTGCCCGCCGAAGCCGAAGTTGTTCGACATGGCGGGTGCGGGAATCCACGGGTGCGCGGCTCCGATGACGACGTCAATGTCCATGTCGTCGTCGAGTTCGACGGTCCCCGCGGTGGGAGGGATGGATCGGTGTTGCATGGACAACAGCACCGACGCGGCTTCCAGTGCTCCGGCGGCGCCGAGCGCGTGTCCGGTGACGCCTTTGATGCTGGTGACCGCGGGTCGATGATCGCCGAAGACCGCGCGCACCGCGGCGGCCTCGGCTTCGTCGTTGCGGGGCGTGGATGTGCCGTGTGCGTTCACGTAGGTGACATCGGCGGGGGATAGACCCGCGTCGTCGAGGGCCATCTTCATGCAGGCGATGGCGCCGACGCCACCCGGTGACGGGGCCGTGATGTGGTGGGCGTCGGCGTTGCTCGCGGCTCCGAGGATTTCACCCAGGATCGTGGCGCCCCGCGCCACCGCGTGATCCCACTCTTCGAGCACGAAGATCGCGGCTCCTTCACCCATGACGAATCCGTCGCGCTCTCGATCGAAGGGTCGACTACGACCAACCGTGGACAACGCGGTCATGTTGCTGAAACCGGCCAGTGACGACGGCGTCGCGGCTGCTTCGCTGCCACCGCTGACGATGGCGTCACAACGACCCATGGCGATCAGTCGGGCGGCGTACCCGAGAGCATGCGTGGCGGCGGCACAGGCGGTGCAGATGGTTTCGTTCGGGCCTTGCAGTCCATATCTCATCGAGATGGCGGCACCCGACGCGTTGGCCATCATCATCGGCACGAGGAATGGCGACACCCGCCGTTCGCCCTTCTCCAAGCGGGTCTGCACCTGCTCTTCGAGGGTGCCGAGACCACCGATGCCGGTGCCGAGGATCACTCCGAAACGAGCCGGATCGACACGGACGCCACCGGCTTGAGCCAGGGCCTCGGCGGCGGCGGCCAGGGCGAACTGTTCGACGCGATCGGCACGTCGAGCTTCTTTGGGATTGTCGAAGTACGGGCTCGGGTCCCAATCATCGATGGTGACCCATTGGCGGTCCGTCAGGCCGGGGCCATGGAGGCCGGCCCAGAAGGCGTCCTTGCCGAGGCCGCAGGTCGAGACGACGCCGAGCCCGGTGACGGCGACACGGCGTCCGAGCATCAGCCCAGCTTTCCGAGGACGAGGTCAAAGGCTTGGCCGACGGTCTTGATGTCCTCGACCTCCTTCTCGGGAACCTCGACGCCGAATTCCTCTTCGAGGGCCATGACCAACTCGACGAGGTCGAGGCTGTCGGCCTCGAGGTCATCGCCGAAGGAAGCCCCGGGAACCACCTTGTCGGCGTCGACGCTGAGTACGTCGACGGCGCACTTGACGAAGCGGGCGAACAGATCCTGATCCATGACTGAGTCTCCTGACTGCGCCGCGGGGCGCGACCCAACTGTAAACGGTACGGGGATGGCGCGAGAGGTATCTCGCTCGCCGATCAGTGTCCCATACCGAGACCGCCATCGACCGGCAGTACGGCTCCGGTGATGTAGGCGGCATCCTCGGATGCCAGGAAGGCGATGGCGCCGGCGATCTCGTCGGCGGTGGCGATGCGGGCCAAGGGAACGGCGGCCGACAACTCGGCCAAACGGTCCGGACCGAGGGCGGCGGTCATCTCGGTCTCGACCGGACCCGGGGCGACCACGTTGACGGTGATCGAGCGACTGGCGAATTCCCGGGCCAACGATCGAGCGAGTCCGACGAGGCCTGCTTTGGACGCCGCATAGTTGGCCTGTCCGGCCGATCCCGACAATCCGACCACCGAACCCACGAAGATGATGCGCCCGTGCCGAGCGCGGATCATCCCCTTGGAGGCTCGCTTGGCGACCCGAAATGCCGCGGTGAGATTGGCATCGAGCACGTCGGTGAAGGACTCCTCGGACATCTTGAGCAGCAACCCATCGCGGGTGACGCCGGCGTTCGACACCACGATGTCGACCGGTCCGAGGGACTCCTCGACGGTGGTGAACGCGGCATCGACCGATTCGGGCGAACGAACGTCGCACGGCACCGCCAAGAATCCAGCGGGCGGCGGTGAAGAGTTGTAGGTGACCGCGACGCGGTCGCCACCGGCGGCGAATCGCCGAGCGGTGGCCAAGCCGATGCCCTTGGATCCACCGGTGATCAGAACCACGCGACTCACGGTCGTTCTCCCCAACGCAGGACGCAACTGGCCGCCGTCATCCCGGCGCCGAATCCAACCAGGAGCACGAGGTCACCATCGCGTAGTCGTCCGGCGTTCAAGGTGTCGACCAGAGCCAGGGGAATGGACGCCGAGGAGGTGTTGCCCGTGTAGTGAAGGACAGTGGCGGCCTTTTCGACGGGAATCCCGAGGCGCTCGCACGCCGCGTGGATGATTCGTATGTTCGCTTGGTGGGGCACGACGAGAGCGATGTCATCGGCGGAAACGTTCGCGGCCGTCAACGATTTCAGACCGGAGTCCACCATGATGCGCACGGCACGTCGGAAGACTTCCTTGCCTTCCATGTGGATGAATCCACCAATGTCGGAATAGAGAAGATCCTCGGCGGAACCGTCGGAGTCGATGTCCCAGGCGAGCAATTGTCCGGGTCCGTCGACCGCCTCCAGGACCACGGCTCCGGATCCGTCGGCGAACAACACGGCGGTGTTGCGGTCGGACCAGTCGGTGATGCGCGACAGGGTGTCGGTTCCGATCACGAGAACCTTGCGCGCTCCCACGGCGATCAAACCGTGGGCCACCGTGAGGGCGTAGACGAATCCGCTGCAGGCGGCGTTGACGTCGAACGCTCCGCAGGACAGACCGAGGGCGTTCTGCACATGGGCCGAGGTGGCCGGAACCGTGCGATCGGGGGTGGTGGTGGACAGCACCAGGGCGTCGATCTCCGATGGATCGAGGCCGGACATGAGGAGCGCCGCTCGACCGCTCGCGACACTGAGTCCGGCGGTCGTGCCACCGATGTGCCGTTCGGAGATTCCGCTGCGTTCCTTGATCCATTCGTCGGAGGTGTCGAGCGTCGCGGTGAGGTCGGCGTTGGTCACGACGCGTTCCGGCAACGCGCTTCCCCAGCCGGTGATCACCGCTCCGCGGGCGCCGGGAAGCGTGGCCGGCATCTCAGGCCGTCCTCAACCAGGCGATCGGCTGTCGCGGCGCGATGCGCTCACCGTCGACGGCGATGAAGGCCTGGAGAATTCCGGCGAACGCCGAACGCACCTCGGCGTCACCCACGTTGCCGATCACGGTGCCGATCTCGATGTGGGCCCCGGGCGCCAGATCGGCGCGCGGTTCGAAGATGCCCGCGGCCGGGCTCACGACCAGCCGTTCGACGGCGAAGAGATGCTCACCCTCGAGCTGAGCCGTGGTGGGCGAGGAGGCGTCGACCCATTCGATGAACTTGTCGAGATCGTCGGGCGTGGCGATGGAGATCGTGCGCGCTCCGTCGATGGTTCGCTTGGCCATGCCGGTGAGGACTCCGCCGGGGCCGAGCTCGGCGAAGCTGGTGACGCCCAACTCCGAGAGGCTGACCAAACATTGCCGCCATCTAACGGGGCTGGACAGTTGGGCCGACAACAAACTGGCCCAATCGTCGCCGTGGTCGTGGGCGGCCGCGTCCACGTTCGAGATCACCGGCACCTCGGTGTCGCGCGGGGTGGCGGCGGCGATCGCCTGACGCAGTCGATCGCGCGCGGGCGTCATGAACGGCGTGTGGAACGCGCCGCTGACCGGTAACGACATCGCCTTCTTGGCGCCCAGTTCCTTGGCGATCTCGATGGCCTTGGCGACCCCGTCGGGAGACCCGGCGATGACGATCTGTCCGGGCGCGTTGAAGTTGGCGACCCACACGTCGGAGTCGGCACGACGACAGGCCACTTCGACGAGCTCGTCGTCGAGTCCGAGGATGGCCGACATGGTTCCCGGATTCGATCGACCCGCCTCGTGCATGGCCTCGGCGCGCTCGCAGACGAGACGCACACCGTCGTCGAAGCCCAAGGCTCCGGTGGCGGTGAGAGCGGTGTATTCCCCGAGACTGTGACCGGCGCAGAAGCTCGGTTCGACACCGAGGCGCTCGACTGCGTCGAGGACCATGAGGCTCGACACGAAGGTGGTCAGCTGGGCGTTGCGGGTGTCTTTCAACTCGTCCGCGTCGGCGTCGAGCAGCAAACGGGCCACGTCGCGACCGGCCACGTCGCTCGCCTCGGCCACCAACTCCCACGATTCATGGTCGGCCCACGGGCGACCCATGCCGGGACGCTGGGAACCCTGACCGGGAAACGTGAACGCGAGCACGACGGAGAACTTAGACCCTTGCCGACCGCCGACCGTGATCAATGGGTGGACTCACGGAACGGTCGGGTAGCGTGGCGTGAACGCCCCGGTAGCCCAACGGCAGAGGCAGCGGCTTCAAACTCCGTACGGTGTGGGTTCGAATCCCACCCGGGGCACAACTTCTCCGCCTGGTCGATGGTGTCGGGCGATTTTCGCCAAGTTCTTGATGGTCGCGGCCTCCACCTCGTGGAGGCTCCCGTGATGACAGAGCCGACGTTCCGTACACTGCGGGCATGGGTCGTCGCCTCGTGGAGCGTCGTCTGCGCGACGTCGGAGGCAAACTGCGCTCCTTACGGGCGTCTTTGGCCATCGTCGAGGAGCAGCTGGCCCACTTGAGCGACGAGGCCGAGGAGATGGGCCTGCGCGCCTTGGTCTCCGAGACACCGGGAGCCGATCTGGAGTATCGCGAGGCGCGTCGCCACGCCGACGCGATGCGGAAACACTGGAACTCCGTCCGCGAGGCGATCACCGAACTCGAGGCGCGCCAGGACCAATTGCTCGAGCAGATCCGACACTGAGCAGGTCTCGCATCGACACGAGGTGAGGATCCCACCTTCGTCGGACGCGGGGTTTGGTGGTTGAATGACGTCGTGAGCGTTCGCGTCGTCATCGCCGAGGACGAGGCCATCATCCGCCTCGACCTGAAAGAGACCCTCGAAGAGGAGGGTTACACGGTGATCGGAGAGACCGGTCGCGGTGATCTGGCCCTCGAACTCGTGCGCGATCTGCGTCCCGATCTGGCCATTCTCGACGTCAAGATGCCGGGGATGGACGGCCTCGAGGTGGCCAAGGTGATCGGAGACGAGCGCATTTGTGGTGTGCTCGTCCTGACGGCTTTCAGTCAGCGCGAGATCATCGAACAGGCCCGCGACGCCGGCGCTCTCGCGTACCTGGTGAAGCCGTACCAGAAGAGCGACCTGATTCCGGCCATCGAGGTCGCCATCGGCCGTTTCCGAGAGTTGCAGGCTCTTTCCGGACACGTCGACGCCCTCGGTGAGCAGTTGGAGGCCCGCAAGATGATCGACCGAGCCAAGGGCCGACTCATCGACGAGTTCGCGATGAAGGAGCAGGACGCCTTCTCGTTCATCCAGCGCACCGCCATGAAGGAGCGATCCAAGATGCGCGAGGTCGCCGAGCGGATCCTCTCCGGCGAACTCCGCCCCACGTGATCGGGGGTGCGCGAGCACTCCGAGTGTCGCGTGCTCGTGCGATGATCGGGTCATGACCGAAGCCGATCGGACCTTGCTCGTCCTTGACGGGAACTCCCTCACGTACCGTGCGTTCTTCGGCATTCCCTCCGACATGGTCACCGCCTCGGGGCAGGTGACCAACGCGGTGTTCGGCTTCACGTCGATGTTGCTGACAGTGCTCAAGGATCGTCGACCCGATGGTGTGGTCGTGGCGTTCGATCGACCTGAGCCGACGTTCCGACACTTGGCCGAACCGTCGTACAAGGCGCAGCGCGACGAGACCCCCGACATCCTTCGTCAACAAATGGGCATCGTCAAAGAGGTCCTGTCGGCGCTGGGGATCACGTCCATCGAATGCGTCGGGTTCGAGGCCGATGACATCATCGCCACGGTTGCCGACCGTGCGGTCGAAGGTGGCTTTCGGGTCATCATCGTCACGGGCGACCGAGACAGCTACCAGTTGGTTCGTGATCCCGGGGTGCGGGTTCTGTACAACAAGCGCGGCGTCACCGATTACGCCCTCTACGACGAGGCGGGCATCCTCGACAAGACCGGTGTGCGTCCCGATCAGTATCCGGCGTACGCGGCCCTGCGCGGAGATCCGAGCGACAATCTGCCCGGGGTGCCCGGTGTGGGGGAGAAGACCGCGGCCAAATTGATCTCACAGTACGAGAACCTCGACGGCATCTTCGCCAATGTCGGCGAGCAAACGCCCAAGCTCCAAGCGGCGTTGCGGGAAAACGAAACGCAGGCGCGCAAGAATCTCGAGCTCATGATGTTGCGCCACGACGCGCCCATCGACGTCGACCTCGCGCACGTCGACATCACGCCCGACCTGGACAAGGTGGGCGAACTGTTCCGAGCACTGGAGTTCCGAACGATGGGTCAACGCCTCCGGGAGGTGCTCGCGCTCCTCGGAAAAAGTGGGCCGACCGCGACCGATTCTCCCCACGAGAGCCCCGCCTCCGTGAGTGCCGAGCGGCAGATCCTGTCGGCCGAGGTCGTGGGTCTGCCGATCCAAGAGCGCCTCGAACGCCTGCGCGTCGCGTCCGAGGTGGCGATCGCCGGACGATGGACCGGTCAACCCGGGCGATCGGAATTGATCGGACTGGCGGTGACCCTCGACGTCGACGCCTGTGAGACCACGTGGTTCGATGCGGGCGAACTCGACGAGGACCGCGTCCGAGAGTGGTTGTCGTCGGCGACCTTCGTGGGACATGACGCGAAGAACCTCATGCGATCCCTGCTCGACCGGGGTGTCGACATGATGGGTCTCCGACTCGACACGGCGATCGCCGCGTATCTGATCGATCCGGCCAAAAGTGACTACACGGTGTCCGATCTGCTGACGCGTTACACGGAATTCGATTTCGGAGCCGACGCCACCGACCGCGGAGAGTTGGATCTCGACGGAACCGCATTGACGGATGCGGCCGAGGCGGGCCGCGACGCCCTGGCGATCGCGCACATGGTCGATCCGTTGCGTCGATCGTTGGAGTCGCAGTCGATGACATCGCTGCACGACGACATCGAGAACCCCTTGGTGCGAATCCTGGCTCGTATGGAACACGTCGGCATCGCCGTCGACCGAACGGCCCTTTCGGACATCGCCGAGCGACTGTCACTCGAGACCCGTGAACTCGGTGAAACCCTGCAGCGCATCGCTGGGAGCGCGTTCAATCCCAATTCGCCGTCCCAACTCGGGCGAATCCTCTTCGACGAGAAAGGACTGACGCCACCAAAGAAGACCAAGACCGGATACTCCACCGACGCGGCCACGTTGGAAAAGTTGCGTGACGAGTGGCCCGAGTTCATCGACCCCCTTCTTCGGTTTCGCGAGGTCGACAAACTGCGCGGCACCTACGGGGAGGGATTGTTGGCCGAGGTGGCCGACGACGGTCGCATTCACGCCACCTTCAACCAGACGGTGGCGCGCACCGGTCGACTCTCGAGCGACCGACCCAATCTGCACAACATCCCGGTCCGCACCGAGGAGGGTCGGGTGTTCCGCTCGGCGTTCGTGTCGCACGTCGGTTCGAGGTTGTTGGTGGCCGACTACAACCAGATCGAGCTGCGGTGCATCGCACACTTGGCCGACGATCCCGGACTGATCGCCGCCTTTCGCGAGGGGCGCGACGTGCACAACGCGACGGCCTCCCGGGTGTTCGGTGTCGCCGTCGATGACGTCAGCCACGAGCAACGCTCCCGCGCCAAGATGGTCTCGTACGGTCTCGCCTACGGCATGGAGGCCTACGGTCTCGGTCAGCGTCTCGGTATCCCGACCGGTGAGGCCGCCGAGATTCTCGACGCCTACTTCGCGGCGTTTCCGAACGTGCACGACTACATGGAGCGCACGGTGGCCGAGGCCAAGACCCGGGGGTACACGTTGACCATGTTCGGACGCCGTCGACGCATCCCCGAGTTGGAGAGTCCGAACTTCCGGGTCCGTCAGATGGGCGAACGTCAGGCCATGAACGCGGGAATCCAGGGTTTGGCGGCCGACATCTTCAAGATCGCCCTCATCGGGGTCGACCGGGCCCTCGAGCGTGAGGGTCTGCGGTCGCGACTCGTGTTGCAGGTTCACGACGAGGTGATCGTCGAGGCGCCCGAGGACGAGGTGGAACGCGTCGGGGCGCTGGTGCTCGGCATCATGCAGTCCGCAGTGGAGCTGAAGGTGCCTCTGGCGGTGAACTCCGCGTGGGGCCTCACCTGGGCGGACGCGAAAGGGTGAACGCCGACGGTTCGTCCGCGGGGTCGAATGAACCCGTCGTCGAGGCCGATGACGTCCATTGGTTCGAGGCGCTGGCTCGGCACATGGGTGGGACGTATCTGCGGTACTCGTTCACCAAGGGCTCGAGACAGGAGTGCGATCACCTTGTCGCGACGCTCGGCCTCGCGCCGGGATCGAGGGTTCTGGACGTCGGCTGCGGCCCGGGTCGGCACGCCCGGGAGTTGGCCCGCCGTGGCGTGATCGTCCACGGGGTCGACGTCAGCGCCGAATTCGTGGAGTTGGCGCGCACCGACGCTCCCGTGGGGGCCACCTTCGAACGTCTGGACGCCCGCGAGTTGTCGGGGGCCGAGCACCTGTGGGGCTCCTTCGACGCCGCCATCTGCCTGTGTCAGGGGGCTTTCGGTCTGAACCTCGACGACCGCCACGACCGCGCCGTGTTGGCGGGCATCGTGGCCTGTCTGAAGCCCTCGGGACGGTTGGCCCTGAGCGCCTTCAACGCCTTCTTCGTGGTCAAACACCATCTCGAGGCCGATTTCGATCCGGCCACGGGGGTGTCGGTCGAACAGACCGTGGTGCACAACGCCGCCGGGGAGGGCAAGAACGTGTCCCTGTGGACCGGGTGCTACACGCCGCGCGAGTTGCGACTCCTGATGGACTCCGAGGGGCTGGTGATCGACCGGTTGTCCTCGGTCGAGCCGGGCGCGTACGGGGACGCCGTGCCGTCGGTCGACAGTCCCGAATACTTGGTCGTCGCCCACCGTTCCTGAGCCGTCGCCCCGGGGGAAACCGGCCGGACGCTGGTAACTTTGCGGAGCTCGTCGGGTTACGTCCGTCGGCACGTCCCTGTCCCTCTAGTTCATATCCGAAAGCGATCAGTCCCTTGTCCGACACCTTGACCCCCGCCTCGTCCGAATTCGCTCCCATGGGAACGGTCGACGCAGACGGCAACTACACCCCCCGCAAGATCACCGAGAACGACCTGGCGGGTACATTCGCCGATGCCATCGAGGGCACGATGACCAAACTCGCCGACGGCGAGGTCGTGCGCGGAACGGTGGTCAAGATCGACAAGGACGAGGTTCTCGTCGACATCGGATACAAGAGCGAGGGAGTCATCCCCGGGCGCGAGTTGAGCATCCGTAACGACGTCGATCCGAGCGAGATCGTCAAGTTGGGCGAAGAAGTCGAGGCGCTGGTTCTCACGATGGAGGACAAGGAAGGCCGTCTGATCCTCTCCAAGAAGCGCGCGCAGTACGAGCGCGCGTGGGGCAACATCGAGAAGAAGAAGGAAGCTGAGGAGATGGTGGAGGGCCTCGTCATCGAGGTCGTCAAGGGTGGACTCATCGTCGACATCGGCTTGCGCGGATTCCTCCCGGCCTCGTTGGTCGAGCTGCGTCGTGTTCGCGATCTGCAGCCCTACGTGGGCAAGGTCCTTCAGGCCAAGATCATCGAGCTCGACAAGAA
>Ga0169931_10012337_pt1 | contig 11872 bp, 7 predicted proteins | sample Kivu_15m_20L_FD_129675 | JGI IMG/M metagenome (GOLD analysis project Ga0169931, IMG submission 129675) | Freshwater microbial communities from Lake Kivu, Western Province, Rwanda to study Microbial Dark Matter (Phase II) - Kivu_15m_20L... | ecosystem: Environmental > Aquatic > Freshwater > Lake ...
CAGTTGGCGGAAGAGCGGAGGAAAGTAATCGCCGGCCGCTTGCAGGCCCTCGCCGACCGAACGCCCCTCGGCGACGGCGTCGGCGATCGCGGTCACGTGCCGTTGCAGCGTTCCCGACTGGCGCCGGGCCTCGTCCCGCCAGATCCGCCGATCGTCCAGTCCCGCGGAGGTGGCGACGGCGAGACGGCGGCAGAGCTGCTCCAGCGCTGTGAGGGAGATGCGCGGCGGGAGGAACATGGTCGAGCAGTCGCGTGGAGGGATCGCGGCAGGCGGGGCGGGGCTCAAGGCTCTCCGATGTCCTCGTTCCACAGATCGGGACGATCGGCGATGAACTGCCGCATCAGCGCGTAGCACTGCGGATCGTTGCGCACTTCGAGGACGACGCCGCGACTGCGCACGTAGTCTTCGGGGCCGCGGAAGGTGCGGTTCTCGCCGACGACGATCCGCGGGACGCGATAGAGCAGGGCGGCGCCGCTGCACATGTCGCAGGGGGAGAGGGTGGAGTAAAGCACGGCCCGCCGATACGCGGAGGCCTTGAGCCGTCCGGCATTCTCGAGGCAGTCCATTTCGGCGTGCCGGATCGCGCTGCCCTGCTGCACGCGGCGGTTGTGGCCACGGGCGACGATCGTCCCGTCGACGACCAGCACCGAGCCGATCGGAATGCCTCCTTCGTCCAGACCTTGCCGCGCCTCGGCAAGCGCCGCCTGCATGAACGGATCCATGGGCTGCCTTCTACCGCATGAGCGGCGTGAAGCGGAACGCGGAGCCGTCGAACAGACCGCGATCGCTGAGTTTCAACTCGGGAATGACCAGCAAGGCCATGAACGAAAGCGTCATGTAGGGGGAACGTAGCGTCGCGCCCCACGCTTTGACCGCCCGGTCCAGTTCGCGATAGGCGGCTCCTACTTCCGCACACGTTCCCGTCGCCATCAGGCCGGCCACGGGCAGCGGCAACGCCAGGCGGGCGCCCTCCTCGGCACAGGCCGCGCTGAGGCCGCCGCGGGCCTCCATCACGGCGTCGATCGCCGCCAGCAGGTCGTCGTCGTTCGCTCCGGCCGCGATGACGTTGTGCGAGTCGTGGGCCACGCTCGAGGCCAGCGCTCCGCGCTGCAGTCCGAAACCCCGCACGAACGCCACGGCCGGGGGAGCCGGCGCGTAGCGATTCACGACGACCAGCTTCAACAGATCCCGCCGCGGATCGGCTACCGCCAGCCCCTGCGAACAGGTCGGCTCCGTCTCGACGCTGCGGGTGATCAGTTGACCGTCGAGGGCTTCGATGACCAGCAATCGACGGTCCGCGCTGCAAGGCGTTGCAATCTGGTCGGCCGTCAGTCTGGCGGGGACGAAGCGGTTGATCGTCGTCGGCTCGGTGCGCTCGATCAGGGTCTTGCCGCCGGAAGCGACGAGCCTGCCGTCAATCCACGTGCGGCGGACGCGCAGGCTCTCCAGCGAGTCGACCTCGATGAAGTCGGCCGGATCCCCCGTCCGCAAGCGACCCACGGGACGCGGGCCGCGATCGAGGCCGTAGTGATCGATCGGCGTCAGGCACGCCGCCCGCAAGGCGTCGAACACGTCGACGCCCCGTGCTACGGCCCGCCGCACCAACGCGTCGATGTGGCCCTCGAGCAGTTCGTCCGGGTGTTTGTCGTCGCTGCACAGCATCACCTGACCGGGACGCTCGCCGATCAACTCCCACAACGCGTCGAAGTTGCGCGCCGCAGAGCCCTCGCGAATGGCGATCTTGCAGCCCGCCGCGAGCTTGTCCAGCGCTTCCTCTTTCGAGAAGCACTCATGGTCGGTCGTCATGCCGGCCCGCACGTACCGCGCGGCCGCCTCGCCGCGCAGGCCCGGCGCGTGCCCGTCGATCCGTTTGCCCCGGGACCGGGCGGCGGCGATCTTTGCGAGGCAGGCGGGATCACCGGCGAGCACTCCCGGAAAATTCATCATCTCGCTCAGGTAGACGATTCGCGGATCGTCGAGCAAGGCCTCCACCTCCGCCACGCTGATGGCGGCCCCCGCCGTCTCGAATTCCGTCGCCGGGACGCAGGACGGGGCCCCGAAGAAAAACTTGAACGGGCAGCACGCCGCGTTGTCGAGCATGTACTGCACGCCAGGAACGCCCAGCACGTTGCCGATTTCATGCGGGTCGCTGACGGCCGCCACCGTCCCGTGAACCGCCGCCTGGCGGGCGAACTCCGACGGCACGAGCATCGAGCTCTCGACATGCACGTGCGCGTCGATGAAGCCCGGCAGCAGGAATCCGTCGGCCTGCTCCGCAGGGACCGATTCCACGCCGACGATCCGGCCGTCGCGGATGACCAGGGCGGCCGGTCGCACCTCGCGGGCGAGCACGTCGACGACGCGGCCCACGACCCTCTGCGGCGGTTGCCCGGAACCGGATGCGGCCATGCGGATGCTCTCTCCGGCTGCGGAAAACCACGCCGCGCTACGAACGGCGCCGTCCTCGGCCGCCGCGTCCGCGGCCGCGCGAACCGCCGGTCCGCTGGGGCGCGGTCTTGCGCGACGCCAGATTGCCGTCGATGATCACCGCCAACGTTTCTTCCCAAGTGGGAATGTTGCGGTGCACCGCCTTGCCGCGCAACTCGCCCTCTTCGTCCAGGTCGTCTTCCTCGTCATCGAAAGACGGCTCGCCGCTCGAGCGGCGAGGCGAGGCGTACGACGACGCGTCGGCGTACGAGGCGTCCTCCTCCTCGTCGTCGTCGTCCTCATCCTCCTCCGCTTCCGCCTTGCGCGGAGTCGGGCGGACCGCATCGGTCGGCTGCTGGTCGCCGGCTCCCTCGCCCCCGCGGCGCCGCGACCGCCGTCGGCGACGACGCTTGGCCGGTTTGGCCTCTCCGACCTCGTCGGACGACTGCTCCTCGTCCCAGACGGCTTCGGCAGCCGCCGGCTCGAGATCTTCGCGTTCGGAGTCCTCCTCCGCAAATTCCTCGCGCCATGCCGCCGCTCCGGCCTCGGCGTCCTCCGGGGCGACGCGATTCGCGGCGTCGACGACTTCCGGGCCGGCCGCAACGCCCCGGCCCCTGCCGCGACCGCGGCGTCGTCGACCGCGCCGCCGCGGCGCCGAACCTTCTTCCTCGTCCCCTTCGACGGTCGTCGCGGGGGTCTTCACGGGCTCGGACGGCGGGCTCGGCGGTGCGCCGCGGCGGTCGCGTCGCTCCCCGCTCCGGTCCTCCCGCGGCCTCTCGGCCGAAGTCCGCCGCGGCGGCTCGGCAGGCGGGGAGGCGGCGGTCGGCGGCTGCCGCGACGGCGACTCGCTCCCCGGCTTGCGCAGGGCCGAGAACGAACCGGCCTCGAACAACGCTTCAAACGCCGTGCGGGCGGCGTCGCCCGAAAGCCCCGCCGCCGTCTCCGACAAGCCCGCCGCGTCGGCTTCCGTCGGCGACGTCTCGGCGTCGCCTGTCTGACGGTTTGTTCCGACGGTGCCGGCCGTCGCGTCGACCGACGCCGTCTCCTGGAACGGCTCGTCGAAGGCCGAGCCCGAGGGAAGCGGCGTCAACTCGATCTGGGCGACGTCGGCCTCGGACGCGCGCGGCTTCCCTCGGCGACTGCCGCGTTCCCCGCGAGCCGGCGGCGACGCAGCGGCGGGGGGCGTCTTCGACGCGGCCGGCGGCGGAGACACGGGCTTGGCCGCTGCGGAGGCCACTCCCAACTCCGCCGCCAAGGCGTTCCAATCGCCGCGAACGGCCGACGGGAAGTTCGCCTCGACCAGGGGCGATGCGACCTCGTGCTCGACGGCAGCACGCTGCCGCTTCTCGGCTTCGGGCGGCGGCTGCACGCCCAGGTCGCGAACGAGGAGCGACCAGGGATCGGCCGAGCCGCCAGCGGGCTGCGATGCGGGACCACGCTGGTCCGCAGAGCCCGTCGGCGAGGAGGAGGCGGGAGGGATCTGCGAACCTTCGTTCTCAACCATGATGACTCGCTCGAGCCGACGACGCGCCTGAGCCCATGCGGCTCCGCGGCTCCTAAATGCCTGAAAGAGAGAAAAACGAGCTGTTGCGGGGGGCTCCGCGAAGCAGAAATCCTCCGCAGCACGCCCCAGGCGCGGCTGCGGCCCCTCCGGCCAGGCCGCGTCCGCAGGCCTCCCCGCCGCTCCTGCCAGGGATTATAAAGCTTCCGCCGCCCTCCGAAAAGGACGGCGCCCGACGGCGGCGGAAAGAGGATCCGAGGCGGCCCAAACGGGGCGGCCCGTCGACGGCTCTCTCGGGAGACGGCCGACCGCAACGCCGCCCTTGCTCCGCGCCGCCCCGGTTTGGCGCCGCCCCGGTTTGGCGCCGCCCCTGTTTCGCGCGGCCGCCAGCGGCGCGTCCTGGCAACCGCATGGGCGGGGAACCGACGAGATCGGCCGCCGGCCGAAGCCCCGCGCGCGGTCGACGTCGTGCGGGCAGCCTCAGGCCTCGCCCGGGGGAAGCCGGAAGAGGTTGGCCGCGTTGGCTGAGGTCTGCTGCGCGAGAACGGCCAGCGGAACTCCCCGCGCCTCGGCAAGGCACGCGGCGACGAAGCGGACGTTGGCCGGTTCGTTGGGACGCTGGCCGCGGACGGGCTCGGGGGACAGGTAGGGGCTGTCGGTCTCGACGAGCAGGCGATCGGCGGGCGCCAGGGCGGCGCAAGCCCGCAAGGCGGTCGACTTTTTGTAGGTCACCATGCCGGCGAAGCTGATGTGCAGGCCGAGTTCCACGCACTCGCGCATCAGCGGCTCGTCGCCCGTGAAGGAGTGCATGACGCCCCGCAGCGGACCGCGGCGGCGGGCCTCCCGAAGCATCTCCGCGATTTCGGGACCGCAATCGCGCATGTGGATGACCAGCGGGACGTCGCGCTGTTGGGCGAGCCGGAGATGGCGGTCGAAGTAATCCTGCTGGGTTTCCCAGGGCGCGTCGTGCCAGTAGCGGTCGAGGCCTGTTTCGCCGAGGGCGGCCACGCGGGGGCGGTCGAGCAGGGCGACGACGGCCTCCCAGTCGCCGGGCAGGGCCTCGTGCACGTAATTCGGCTGGATGCCGACGGCAGCGTAGACCCCCGGGAAGCGCTCTGCGAGGCCAGCGCAGCGGAGGCTGGTCGCTGCGGTCGTGCCGACGGCCAGGACGCGAGCGACGCCGGCGGCGCGGGCCCTGCGGAGAACGTCGTCGCGGTCGGCCGCGAAGGCCTCGTCGTCCAGATGGGCGTGGGTATCGACGAGCATGGCGGCGCCGGACGTCAGGAAGCGGCGGCCGCGGCGGCTTCCGTCAGCGTCTCCAGGTGGCCCCGTGCCATGCCCAGCGCCTCTTCGGCCAGGGTGCGGGCGGCCGGCGCCAGCTGGAGTTTTTCCACGAGGCCTTCGAGGGCGGCGATGTCCTGCTGCTGGTAGGCGCAGGCCATCCGCAGCAGGTAGCCGATCTCCAGGTCGTGCACGTCCGTGTACTCCATGGGATACTCGCCGCTGCGCGTCAGCGCTTCAGCGTCGTTGAGCATCCGCGTGACGCGCTGCACGATGTCGTCCTGGCCGGCCGCGACGTCGTTGATCGCCTGCATGGCCTCTTCGCGTCCGGCGGGGACGTAGGGACGGGCCCACCGCAGGTAGCTCGGGAACGACCGGCTATGCAGGGCGAGAAGCTGGTTGAGGCTGCGGATCGTTTCGGGGCTCATGGCAGAGTCGACTCCAGCGGGGCGTGGCGGCGGGCAGCAAGGGCCGCTCGCAGGGGTCGGGCATCGTGCGGGACCGCCGAGGCCCAGCCGGACGTTTTAGCCGGACGTTTTAGCCGGACGTTTTAGCCGGACGTTTCAGCCGGACGTTTTAGCCGAACATCGTCGAGGCGGCCTGCTCGACGATGCGAGCCACTCCGTTCGGGAATAGGCCGAAAACCGCCACGGGCAAGGTCATGGCGACCACGTAGGCTGTGGACAGGAAATCGAACTCGGCCGGGCGACTCGAATCGGGGAGGTCGTCGATGCACACGGCTTTGGCGACTCGCAGGTAGTAGACCAGCGACAACGCCGTGTTGATGCCGGCGACGACCAGCAGGAAGATCATCAGCGGGCCGCCCGCCTCGACCAGCGCCTGGAACGCCCGGAATTTGCCGACGAAGCCGGCCAGCGGGGGAAGGCCCACCAAGCTGAACAGCACCAGCGTGAGCGAGACGGCCATCACCGGCGCCGTGCGAATCAAACCGGCGTAGTCCTTGATCTCCTCGGACTGGATGGCGTTGCGGAGGAACGCCACGATTGCGAAGGCGCCCAGGTTCATGAACAGATAGAACGCGGCGTACAGCAGCAGCGCCGAGACGGCCATCGCCGCTTTCTGCGGATCGCGGCCGACCAGCGCCACCGCGGCGGCGACCGGCATCATCATGTAGCCGGCGTGTGCGATGGTGGAATAGGCCAGCATCCGTTTGATGTTCGTCTGGCCGTAAGCAGCGAGATTGCCGAACGTGCAGGTGATGGCCGCCACCACGCCCAGCAGGACCACGAAGAACGACCGTACCGGCTGCAAAGGATCGCCCGGCGCGGCGGACGGATCGGCTCCCAGCGTTTCGCCTGCCGGAAGGTCGGCTTCCTGCATCGCGGCGGGGGGCGTTCGGGCCTCTGCGGCCGGCTGTTCCGCGGCGACCAGACGAACGGCGACCTGCGGGGGCACGGAGGCACCGGCCGCCGCGTCGCGCTGCTCGGGGATGTGCCCCAATCCCATGCCGACGCGGACGAGCAGGGCCAGGGCGGCCGCCTTGGAGGCCACCGACAGGAATCCGTTGACTTCGGCCGAGGCGCCTTCGAAGACGTCAGGGCACCAGAAGTGGAACGGAAACGCCGACAGCTTGAAGGCCAGGCCGACCCCGAGCATCAGTCCCCCCAGAGCGAGCGCCATGATCAGCGCCGTTCCCTCGCCGGAGGCGAAGCGGGCGGGGATGTCGAGTTCGGCGATCCGCCGGGCCATGGTCGGCAGGTGCACGGCGCCGGTCACGCCGCTCAGCAGGCTCACGCCGTAGAGCATGATGCCCGCGGCCCCGGCGCCGTAGACGGCGTACTTCAGCGCGGCTTCGCTGCTGCGGCGGCGTCCCTTGACGGCTCCCGCCAGCACGTACGAGGGGACGCTGGCCATCTCCACGCCGAGAAAGAGCGTGAGCATGTGGTTGGCGGAGGCCATCAGGCACATGCCGATGGTCGCTCCGAAGACCAGCACGTAAAAATCCTGGCCGTCCTCCGCGTCCGCCAGACCGGTGAGCCGCGCCAGGACGACCAGCAGCACGGCGAAAGCGGCGAGAAACAGCCGCATGAAGGCCGTCACCCCGTCGTAGGCCAGCATGCCGGTGAACAATTCGGTCCGTTGGAGCGTCGCCCAGGAGTCGAAGCCTTCGGCCGGAAGCGCCGCCACCACCGCCCACAAGGCGCCGAGGGCGGCGATCGGGAAGGGCGGGATGCGGTTGACGACGGGGATGACCCGCGACAGCAGCAGCGCCACGATCGACAGCGTCAGAATCAACTCCGGTCGGAAGTTGGGAAGGCTGACGTCGAGGGCGTCGCCGATCAGGGCGTCGACGACCGTTTGGAGACTGGGAGTGACGGGCATGAGTCTACGGTGCTCGGGGCCTGCTGCGGCGCGTGGTGCGTGGAATCGCCCCCGGGGCGGTCCCCGGCCCGCGGGCGACGAACCGTCAGGGCACGGGACGAAGGCCGCGGGGCAGGCGGTTCACGGGGGGAACGGGTCAGGGATTGAGCAGTGCGACTTTTTCGTCGGCGCGGAGCACGGCCTCGCGCGCGTCGCGCGCTTCGTCGAACTTGGGAGTCAGCCGCGCGAGGCTCTCCACCTGCTGATCGATCGACGGCTGCATGTAATCGAGCACCAGCCGCGGATAGACGCCCAGCAGCACCGCCAGAGCGAGCAGCGGCGCCGCGACGAAGCCCTCGCGAAGCGTCATCGGCGTCAAGGCTTCCTCGTGGGGGCCGCGATACTCGGCGCCCAGGTAGACCCGCTGGATCGCCCACAGGATGTAGGCCGCCGTGAGGATCACCACCGCCGCCGAGATCACCGCCAGGACGTAGCTGTACTTCCACACGGAGAGGACGACGAAGACCTCGCCGATGAAGCCGCACAGGCCGGGCAACCCCAGGCCGGCGAAGAAAATGCCGACCGCCATGCCGCTGTAGACCGGCATCCTGGCGAACAAGCCGCCGAATTCCTCGAGGTTGCGGTGATGCACGCGGTCGTAAACGACGCCGACCATGAAGAACATGCCGGCCGAACTGATGCCGTGCGCGATCATCTGGAACATGGCCCCGGTCACGCCCATCCGCCAGTAGTCCGGGTTGTAGCCGTTGTCGGCAAAGGCGCTCCAGACGCCGAAGCCCAGCACGACGTAGCCCATGTGGCTCACGGAGCTGTAGGCGACCATCCGCTTGAAGTCCTTCTGGGCCAGCGCCGCGAAGGCGCCCCACACCATGCTGATCACGCCGATCAAGCAGACGAACCAGGCCAGCTGGTGGCCCGCTTCCGGGCAGATCGGGTAGCAGATGCGAATGATGCCGTAGCCGCCCATTTTGAGCAGCACCCCGGCCAGGATCATCGAGATCGGCGTGGGGGCTTCGACGTGGGCGTCGGGAAGCCACGTGTGCAGCGGCACGCTCGGCACCTTGATGATGAAGCCGACCAACAACAGCAGAAAAGCCCACCACTGCAGGCTCTTGCCGAGCCACATCTCCCCGCTGAACAGGCTCGTGTGCTGCCCCATCTGCTGCAAGGCGAGAATGTTGAAGGTGTGCAGCTGGGTTCGCTTGCGCGGATCGACGCCCGCGTTCTGCGCGGCGGTCTCGGCGAATTTGCGGGCGAGCGGCGCCTCGGATGCGAGCCACTGCTGGTAGGCGGCGTCGACGGCGGCGGCCGACGCCGTCTCCTCTCCGGCCTCGACCGCCGGCTCGATGATCCCCGCGGCGGCGAGTTGACCCGGCGTCAGCGTCGTCAAATCGCTGTTGAAGTAGAGCATCAAAATCGCGATCAGCATCAGCACGCTGCCCACCAGCGTGTACAGGAAGAACTTGATCGCCGCGTATTCGCGCCGCGGCCCCCCCCAGACGCCGATGAGAAAGTACATCGGCAGCAGCATCACTTCCCAGAACACGTAGAACAGGAAGAAATCGAGGGCCATGAAGCAGCCCAGCATGCCCGTCTCCAGCAGCAGAAACAGCACGCAGTAGGCTTTCACATGCTTGACGATCGGCCAGCTGGCGAGCATCGCCAGCACGCTGAGGAACGACGTCAGAATCACCAGCGGAAAGCTGATGCCGTCCAGGCCCATCAGGTACTGGATGCCGAACGAGGGAATCCAATCGACCGCGAACATCTCCTGCATGCGGGCGACGCCGCTGAGGAAATTGACGCCGTCCCCTTGCCGCAGCAGAGCCAGCGACAACAGGAACGTGAAGACGGTGACCCCCAGTGCGGTCCACTTCGCCAGTTCGTCGGAGCCTTTGGGAAAGAAAGCGATGGCCAGCGCCGCCACGGCGGGGAAGAACACCAGCACGCTCAAAAACCAGACAGGGTCGCTCAGATTCATGATGACGCGACGATCCTTGTGACAATGGGGGCAACGACGAAACAACCGGCGGCGGGCCAAGAACCCCCGCGACGGCGGACTAGCCGCCGGCGACCACCTGGCTGGAAATCAAGAGCGCGGAACCGACCACCAACAGCGTCCCGATGACGATGAACAGCACGTACTGCCGCAGACTGCCGGTCTGCAGGCGGCGGAGCGTGTGGCCGAAGCCCCAGGTCCCCTTGGCCAGGCCGTTGGCCGTGCCGTCGACGACCGTGCGGTCGAGAACGGCGTCGACCGCTTGCGACACGCCCCGGCACGCCGCGGCCGCGCCATGCAGCACCGAGTCGATGATCCCTCGATCGAAACTGGCGGCCCAGCGGGAAATCGCCATCGTCGGGGCGACGAAGAGCCCCTGGTACAACTCGTCGAACCACCACTTGTGACGCAGGAAGCGGTAGACGGGACCGAAGGATTGCTTGATTTCGGCGGGATTCAGCAACTGCCACAGATAGACCACCGTCGCCAGCAGCAGTCCGGCGGCGGCAGTCGCGAATGCGAGCCAGCCGGCCTGGGTCTTGATGGCCGGCGCGTGGCTGAGCGACTCGGCGGGGATCGTCAGCGACGTGACCAACGCCCCGGACGAGCTGGCGGCGGTTCCCACGGGCTGCGCCTGTTCGAGCAGCGACGTGAGCCCGAAAAAAGGCCAGCCGACGCCAATCGCGAAGAGCGACAACAGCACCAACGGCGCCGTCATGACGCGCGGCGACTCATGGGCATGGTCGTAGCGGTGATGGTCGCGGGGCTCCCCGGTGAAGGTCATGTACCACAGCCGGAACATGTAGAACGCGGTGATCGAGGCGCCCAGGGCGGGCGCGGCGAGCAGCACCCAGTGGCCGGGGTTGTGGTTCCGGTAGCTCCAGGCCTGTTCGATGATCGCGTCTTTCGAGTAGTAGCCGCTGAGGCCGATGCCGGCGGCCGGCAAGCCGGCTCCGATGATCGCCAGACAGCCGATCAGCATCGTGTACGCGGTGATCGGCATTTTCTTCCGCAGTCCGCCCATCTCGGTCATTTCGTTCGTGTGCACCGCGTGGATCACCGATCCCGAGCACATGAACAGCAGGCCTTTGAAGAAGGCGTGGGTGATCAGGTGGAACATGCCGGCGACCCACCCGCCCAGGCCAAGCGAGAGCATCATGTAGCCGAGCTGGCTGACCGTCGAGTAGGCCAGCACCCGCTTGATGTCCGTGGCCGTGATGGCGATCGTCGCCGCGACGAACAGCGTGATGCAGCCGACGTAGGCGATGACCAGCAGGGCCTCCGGCGAGAAGCACGGATAGAAGCGACCGACCAGGTAAACGCCCGCGGCGACCATCGTCGCCGAATGGACCAGCGCCGACACGGGGGTCGGACCTTCCATCGCGTCGGGCAACCAGACGTGCAGCGGAAACTGGGCGCTTTTGCCCACGCAGCCGCAGAAGATGCCGACGCCGGCGACCAGCAGCAGCGTCCAGCCGGCGGCGGGGGAGACGGGGGAGACCGTTTCGTCGGCGGACCGGCGCGGCTCGCCGGAGCGGGCGATGTGGCGCTCCTCGGCGATCATGCCCGGCGGGGGCGCCAATTGGTACTCGTTGGCGGACGAACGCAGCAGGCTGAACAGCCCCGGTTCGACCGCCCGGCCCGCCTCGTCGACGGCGACCTGACCCTGGGCGTCTTGCAGGTCGCCAAAGGCGAACGTGCCGACGCTCGACCAGAGCGCCATCATGCCGATGAGCATGCCGAAGTCGCCCACGCGATTGACGATGAACGCCTTGTTGGCGGCCGTGCTGGCGCTCTTCCGCTCGATGTAGAAACCAATCAGGAAGTAGGAGCAGATGCCCACCAATTCCCAGAAGACGAAGACCATCGCCACGTTGCCGGCAATGACGATGCCCAGCATGCTGAAGCAGAACAGCGACAGGTACTGGAAGAAGCGGTAGAACCGTCCGGCCCGATGGAGATGGGAGCCGTCCCGCAGGGTCACTTCGTGATCGACGTAGGGATCGTGCAACTCGTCGTGCATGTAGCCCATGGCGTAGACGTGCACGCACGAGGCGATCAGCGTGACCATGGCGAACATCGCGACCGTCAAGGCGTCGATGTAGTAGCCGATGGTGAGTTGGAGACGCCCGAATCGCCCCAGAGCGTACCAGTCGCCGCAGTAGTACTGGGGCGGCGGGTTGGCCGCGGCATGCCCGTGATGGCCGTCGTCGTGCCCCGCCGCTCCGTGCGCGGCGGCCGCGTCGGCGTGGGCCGCATCAGCGTGGGACGCGTCGCCGTGGCCGGCGTCGGCGTGGCCGGCGTCGGCGTGGCCGGCGTCG
>Ga0169931_10012338_pt1 | contig 11870 bp, 9 predicted proteins | sample Kivu_15m_20L_FD_129675 | JGI IMG/M metagenome (GOLD analysis project Ga0169931, IMG submission 129675) | Freshwater microbial communities from Lake Kivu, Western Province, Rwanda to study Microbial Dark Matter (Phase II) - Kivu_15m_20L... | ecosystem: Environmental > Aquatic > Freshwater > Lake ...
GCGAGGAGGACCGCGAGCGGGTGAGGGGTGCGGGTGCCGAGCTGCTCGTGCGCCTGGCGGCCGATCATCGAACGGGGTGCCTCCTCGTCAGTGAGGGTGAGGGCGCCGGCACCATCCACCTGGCGAACGGCACGCCCGTCGGAGCCGAGCTCGCCAACGGCGACGGCGGTCTCTACCGGCGATTGTTGGGCACGGGCCTGCTGCAGCCTGGCCTGGCCCCGCCCATCGTCCGCCAGGGCCAACTCCTCAGGGCGCTCGTGAACACCGGCGCCCTCAGCGAGCCGCAGCGAGTGACCTTTGAACGCGGCGTGCTCCGTGACGCCGTGCTCGCCGTGGCGCGCCGGCGCGCCGTCGACGCCGTCTTCGTCGCGACCCGGCAGACGCAGCCGATGCCGGCGGCGCCGCCCCTCAACGTGTTTGGCCTCGTGCTGGAGGCCCTTCGCAAGAGCATCGCTCCCGAAGTGGTCGCCGCCATGGGCGATGAGCTGGCGCCCTGGCGACTCAACCCGACGGCGCTGATGCAGCGGGCGAAGGGCCTCGTGGCCCCCTTCTGCCCCGGCCAGGACGTCGTCGAGATGCTGGTGGATGCGAGCGTTCAGTCCCTCATGCTCCGCCTGGGCTGGGACAGCGCCAGCGTCACGCTCTTCCTGCTCGCCCTGCGCGACGCCGGCCTCGTCGAGGTCCGGGAGGTGCGCACCCCGTCGCACCCGCTACGACCGCTCGGGAACTCGCCACGACATCTGCTGGGGGTCCTCGACGCCGACGAGGACAAGATCGAAGACGCCTACGCCGCCCATGTGGCCCGCATCGACCAGGATCTCGCCCGCGCATCGTCGGACAGCGACCGCGAGGCCCTGCGCGCGCTGCGCGAGCGCTACGACGTCGCCCGTCAGGCCCTGCGACTGCAGCTCGGCTTCGTCACCGGCGTCAGCGCCAACCCGTTCTGAATCAGAATACCTGTTTGCGCCGTGACGACGGCAGGATGCCGAGAACCTCGCGGTACTTGGCCACCGTGCGGCGGGCGATGTCGATAGTTCTTGTCGGACAGCAGCTTCACGATGGCGGCGTCACAGGGGCTTCTTCGGGTTCTCCGCCTGCACGATGCGCTTGATCTCGTCCTTCACGGCCTCGGACGCGATGTTGTCGCCGTCGCCGGTGTTGATGGACGAGTTGAAGAATTCTTGGATTATTCGCACCCCGAAGGGGTGCGAAATACTTGAGCTCATAGACGCCGCGCGCGCGTGTGCATGTACTTGCGCGTCGTCACCCGGCTCACCGCCGACTCGTGCGTCTCGATGTCGTCGGCGACGGTCTTCAAGATGAGGGGCTTGAGGGGGCCGGTGCCGTCGAACCAGTCGCGCTGGTACTTCAAGATGCTCTCCAGCCGACGGCGTCGAAGTGCATCATCCGCTTGGGGACAGCCTCGACCCACTCGGGCTCGACGTCGAGGTCTTCCGCCACCAACTGCACGGGGTCGACCTTCTCGGCGACGGGCTCCGGTGCGGCCGCCGGCGTCGCCTTCCTGCGCTTCGCGGGGGCCTGTTCCCCGTCGTCTTCGTCATCGTCGTCTCCGACCGCCAGTCCGATGGGGCCTTCGATGTCGTCGCCGTCGGCGTCGGCGTCGGCCACCGCGGGGATCGCCGCTGCCGTGGGGACCGACAGCCGGGGAGCACAGTCGAGGAAGCCCTCGTCGCTCATCTCTCCCACGAGGCGAACGGCGATCTCGCGCTCGAGCGCGCTCATGTTGCTCATGCGGACCTGCCAGAGCAGGTGCTCCTCGAGGGTCTCGCTGCGGGTGAGCGTCTGATCGATACCCGGGAGGTCGTCGAAGCCTTCGCCGCCACCGCCGGCCGAGGGGGGCGGTAGTTGTAGGAGTCGGCGTCGCCCTCCCAGTCGATCTGGGGCTCCTGCTGCGCCGGCTGGGTCGTGACCTCGGCGGGCCGCTCGGCGGTCGGTGCCGGAGCCGGGGCCTCCTCCCGGGACTCGTTCGGGATCCGATCGTCGAAAGCCTCCTCGTGGACGGGGTTTTCCACCAGCTCCTGGGCGACGGCGTCCTTGAGCTCGAGATGGTTCAGCGTCAACAGCTTGATCGCCATCGGCCTCGTCGACCCCCGCGAGGTCGTGCTGCAGGGCGGCTTCGCCTTCGTGGCCGACGGTGCTGGTGGCCTCAAGATCTTCCGACTCAACGAGGGCACGGCCCCGCAGCGGGTCATCACTGTCGGCAACACCGGCAGTCGGGCCTCCATCTCGGTCGCCGTCTCGGGCAACAGCATGGCCGTCGGTCACGCCAGCTCGGTCGTCCGCGGCGGCGACGGCTTCGCCGAGCTCTTCGACCTGACGCCGATCTTCGCCGCGACGCCGCTTGCGCCGACGCTGCGATCGACGGTGAACCAGAACAACCCGACGGGCGCCGCCAACGTGTTCGCCGTCATCGAGGAGCGCGGCATCTTCGGCGTCTCCTCGGTCGACATCCAGGGCACCACGCTGGCGATGGGCTCGGTGCTGTTGAACATCACGAATCTCGCGGTGCCGGCGCTGCTCGGCAATCAGCCCACCGAGGGCAACGCCGTCGTCGACATGGCCGGCAACACGCTCGTGTCGGTGAAGGACGACAATGGTCAGGACAACGACCTTCGTGTCAGTGACCTCGGTGTGTGTGCGGCCGGCCGCTGCCCCGTCGTCACCCGCAGCATCGGCGCGGGTTCGACCACCATCGACTTCGTCGGCCCCTATGTCATCGCCGCCGGCCGCGGCCAGATCGATCTCTACGACCTGTCGGACCGCAGCCGCATCGACCTTGTCGCCAGCCACATCATGGGACCGGGGTCGAGCGACATCGTCGAGCTCGGTGGCGTCGCCGTCGATGGCCAGCGCGCCTTTGCCGTCACCGGCAACACCAACCCGTTCGTCGAGGTCCTTGAGTTTGGCGAGCTGCAGCGGCTTGACGGCCTCGCCGTTGAAGGCGTGCCCTCGGGCAGCCGCGACGCCGCCATCGTCGACGACGCGCTCATCCAGGGCCAGGCCCTCGGTGGCGCCAAGGGCAACAGCCAGGAGGCGGTCGTGCACCTCGGCACGGACGCCCTGTTCGCCGACCAGCTCGCCAGCCCGAACGAGAACATGAGCAGCGTCGCCGTCGACGGCGACCGGATCCTCTTCGTCGAGCGCAGTACCGAGATGCATACGCTGACCCGCAGCGGGAGCGGCCTCTCGGCACGCACCACCCGGATCGTCGGCGCCGCCGCCGAGGGCGCCCGCACCTATATGGGCGGCACGCTCGCCTGGCCCTACGCCATCGGTGTCACCGGCGCCAACGACCGCGCCCTCGACGTCATCGTGACCAACATGGTGAGTGGAGCCGTGACCACGGCGCGGCTCGTGACGCGAGCCACGCCGCTGGGTCTGTCGGACGAGTTCACCCAGGACCGCCCTTCCCTCGCCAACGTCTACGGCGGCTTCATCTGGGTCGCCTTCTCGGATCGCCCCTTCGGGGCGGCGACGGCGGCGGCGGACCAGGGTCTCTACCGCATCCCCTTCGACGTCGGCAGCGGCAGCCTCGGTGCAGCGGTGCGGGTGACGACAGACGCGACCCAGAGCGCGCGCATCGATGGGCGCAAGGTTGTCTATTCGAAGAACACCGGCACCCGCGGCACTGCCATTCGCTCGATCAACAGCGACGGCAGCGTCACGTCGGAGGTGTTCTTGACGACGGCGTTCGCATTCGCGGCCCCCATCACGCTCGCCGGCGACCACTTCTTCATTCCGGGCAACACGGACGGGCTCAAGGTCTTCCGCCTGGCCTTCAGCCCCGGCACATCGACGCCGATCAGCGCCACCAGCGTCGTCGAGATGGACTACGGCGCCGAAGCGCAGAAGGTCCATGTCGTCATGGACCGAGTCTACAGCCAGAGCCTTGTGTCGGCGACGTTCCTGGTGCGGGCGCGCTGACCGCTCGTCATGCCCCGGCGATGGCGCAGAGCGTGGCCTCGAGCCTTCGCAGCTTGTCGGCCAGGGCGCGGCCGACTGCGGCGGAGCTGTGGCAGATTCGGGTGGTGAGCAAGCATGAAACCCCGATGATTCGTCGCTACTGGGAGCAGGTCGGGGGCACCCTCATCGCACGGGCACCCAGTGTTGTGCGTCGTCGTCGCTGAGGCGCACGGGGGTGCCGCCCTGCGCGGGGACGCTCTACAGGTCGCGGCGCTCGCGCTCGCGCTCGAAGAACAGCGCGGTGCCCGCGGGCGACACGCCAACCTCCGCACTGCGGGCGCGTTGTTGGCGGAGGTGCCGCCGTCGGCGATGGCGCCCGGCGAGCACGCTGCCGTTCGCCTCTACGTCGACGACAACCTCACCGCGGAGCAGCGCGCAGCGCTGTGCGCCGAGGTCCCCGCCCGCGACTACATGGCCGGGATGCTCGATGAGGAGGCGCAGGCCTCCTGCGGCGGCGCGGTTCGTTGAATCCCTCTGCTCCGCGCTGTGGGAGCCTGCACGAAGCTGCGCGTCTGCGCGGGAGACCCGAGGAGCACCGATGAAGACCTCTGCTGCTGTCCTCGTCGACGTCGACGTCGACGACATCGGCAGCGGCTGCACGACCCGCTGCACGACTCGCTGAACGACCCGCCGAACGATCCGGTGAGAGAGGGTTGTCAGCGCGGGAGCAAGCGCGTTAACGACGCGCATGCTTCCAGGCGCTTTGATCGCGCTCATCGTCGCCGCCGACGTCGCAGCCCCCGTCGCCCCCATCGCCCCGGCCGTCGCCTCCGCCGCCGTCAACGGGGTCGCCGATGAAGTCGCCGTCGTTTACACGGAGCAGGGCTGCCTCGGTGAGTCGGGCACCAACATTGGCCTCGTGAGCCCGCTCGCCGAGCACCTCGAGGGCACGAGCACCGCACAGAAAGACGGGCGGGGCAACGTGCGCACGGAGCGCGTCGTGGTCTCTCCGCTGCGGCTCGGCGACGTGATCCTCTTCCCCGCCGCCGGCCTCGACGACACCGCCGCCATCGACGCCTTCTTCGCTGCCGACGTCGACGTCGCCCGCGCCGTCGTCGTCGACGACGTCCCCGTCTTGGAGAACGACAACGAGGTGCTGCTCGAGTGGGTGGGCGTGGGGCAAGCGCCCACGGCGGCGGCGGCGGATTGGTTGGCCTTCATCGCGAAGGCGCAGGCCGAGCGCGGCCGCGCCGTGCGCCAGCGCCGCGGGCGCATCGTGGAACTCACGCGTGGAGCAGCGATGCTGCGCGCGGTGGAGCTCGATGGCGCGGTGGCGTTCGCCGACGCGGCGGCGCGCGCGCGCCCGGCGTGGGTGTTTCAGCCCGCCGTCGTCGACGTCGTCCGCCACAACGGCGGCGAGCTGCGGCTCGTGGAGTACGGCAAGCGCATCGGCGAGGGTGGCCGCACCGTGGCGACCTTCGAGGCCGCTGCGCGCGGGCACGAGAACGTGGTGCGCGTGCACCCGGGCGGCTTCGTCGGCTACTTCAGCGCGCCCGAGGAGCGGGCGGTGTGCCCGAAGGTGCTCGCGCGCGTGCCATTCGACGCCGCTGGCGTGCGCACCGGCGACCTCGCCCTCGGCCCCGACGGACTCTTTCAGTTCGCCAAAGACGCACGCGTCCCGTTCGTCGCCGGCAACCTGAAGACCGACGACGGCCGCGGCTTCCCCGCCTTCGTCGAGCTGGAGCGGGGCGGCCGGCGGATCGCGGTGCTCGGGCTCGTGGGGCAGGGCGAGCTCGACAAGCTGCCCGCGCCGCTGCGGCGGCGCTTTGTCGTCGAGCCTGCCCTTGAGGCCGCGCCCCGCATCCTGCGCGCGCTCATCGACGAGCGCCCGCGCGCGCCCGATCTCGTCGTGCTCCTCACGAACGCGCGCGACGCAGAGCTCCGCGCGCTCAAGCGCCTCGTCGGCATCGACGTCGTCGTCGCTGACTTCGCCGACGCCGACCTCGTCGCCCGCACCAGCACCGCGCGCTTCGGCGCGCCGCAGCCGCCGGGCAGCCGGCGCACGCCGAGCGTCGTCGTCGAAAACGGCGGCCACACCGTCGGCGTGGTCGCCGCCGCCTTCGACGACGTAGGCCTCGTCGGCCTCACGCACACCGTGCTGCCGGTGCTGCAAGAAGGCCCCTTCGACCTCGAGGTGCGCGCGCTCGCGGCCACCGTGTTCACCGGCGGTTTGCGCCGGCAGAAGAGCCTCTTGCCCGACGCCCGCGCGCTCGTGGCGCTGAGCGACGACGTGCGCGCCGCTGTCGTCGGCCCGCGCATGAAGAGCTACCGCAGCTACCAAGACGTCCCCGAAGGCGACGCCCACTACACCGACGTCTTGTGGCACCGCATCGTGAACCACGCCCTGCTCGACGCCGTCGACGCCGACGTCGCGCTCACGCGCAGCCTCGCGCGCGGCGACAGCATCCGCGGGCCGGTGCCGACCTTCAGCGTCGAGAGCTGGCTCGCGCCCAACCAGAGCGTGGTCGTCGTCGACGTCAAAGGCGACGTCCTCGCCGCCGCCCTCGCCGCCGTGGCCGCCGTCGCGGCCACAGAGAACGCGCCCCTCGATCAGGAGATCTGGGTCGCCGGCGCCGACCCACAGAAGCGCATCGTCGGCGGGCGCGCTCTCGATCCGCGCCGCACCTATCGCGTCGTGGCGAGCGACGCTGCGCTCGACAGCCCCGTGCTCTCGGGCGTGCTCGGCGCGCTGCCGCTCGGGCCCGGGCTCTCCGCTCCAGGGCCGCGCCGCGAGCGCTTCGTCGCCGTCGACGTCGACGCCGCGGCCGCCGCCCGCTACGTCGTCGACGACGCCGGCGCCCCCCTCGCGCTGCGCGCGGTCGTTACCGCGCGCCTCGAGCGCGCCGCCGCCCGCGGCAACGACGAGGCCGCGCAGCGCGCGCTCGTGAACGAGCTGATGGTCGATCGCGTGGCGCGCGTGCGCCCCGAGCTGCGCTTCCGCGTCGACGAGCTCGCCGCCCAGGGCAGCGCATACCGCAACAGCGACAACAACCTGCCGCTCTTCGCCGAGACGCGCGAGACCCGCAGCACCACGCCGAACCTCTTCACCGCCGGCGTGCGCTTGCGCGCCGATCTCACGTGGGACGACCCCGCCTACGCCGTCGAGCTCGGCACCCGCGTGCTGTGGGACCTCGTGATCCTCGATGTCCCCGGCGTGTCGTTGCCGCCGCAAGAGCAGGCCGACGACGTGCAGCTGTGGACGGAGCTGCGCTTCAACAACCTGCGCTTGAGCCTGGGCGACGGCGGCGTCGGCATCGTCCCCTTCGTGCGCGCTGCCGTCGACAGCGAGGTCACCGCCACGCCATCGCCCGTGGACCCAAAGCAGACGCTGCCGCACCAGCTGCTCTTTCCGCAGTCCGCCGGCCTCGTCGCAAACCCGGGCGGCGTCGTGCGCGAGGTCCGCGCCGGCGCTGTCGTCCAAGAAGACCTCGCCGGCCTCGCAGGCGGCGACCCCGTCCGCGTCGACTTTGGCGTCGTCGCCGGCCTGCGCTTGGATGTGCCCGTGTGGATCCTGCTGCTGCAATCCGAGAGCGACGTGCGCTACCTCGTGCCCGACGCCGACGACAAGAGCAGCGACCTCGCCTTGCGCCTCACGAGCACGCTGAAGCTGATGCTGCCGGTGAACGCCACCACCAACGTCTTCGTCTTCGCGGATGCCTTCGTCGTTTCGGGAAAGACTGAGGTGAACCGCGACCTCGGCGGCAGCCTGATCCTCGGCGGCGGCATGGGCTTCGCCGACCTGTTCACGCTCCGCTGAATATCCGCGGGGTGGTTCAGCGGAAAGTGCCCCTGTTTTCCTATCCGCCGGTCGCCGTCATCGTCGTCGTCGCAGTCCTCGTCGGGCAGGACCGCCTGCGTCGTCGTCGCCGCGGTGTCGTCAAGCACCCCGGCCTGACCGCACGCGGTGAGGGCGAGCGATCCGGCAATCCCCAGCGCGAGGGTGAGCCCCCGCGGTCCTTGCGTGTTCATTGTCTGACCTCCTGCCCGGCGCCTACGCAGCCCGCGTGCCCGTCACGTCGTGGCGGCAGACCGCGTCGGGAGCGGAGCGCTCGTGGCAGCCTGGGGCGCCGCACCCGCCGGGGCGGGCCGGCCTCGGCTCCTTTGTCGGGCGTTGTCCAGATCCCTCGGCGCGCCCATCGGTTGGTCGTCCGAGGCCGCGCACCGGTCGTCCGGCGGTGCCGACATCCTGCCCGGGAGCTGTCCCACCTCTGCCTACCGGAGCAATCGATGACCACCGTGACCCGCCCGCTGCCCCTGCGCCCCGCTGCTGCGCCGTCGCCTGCGCCGTCGCCTGCGTCGTCGTCATCGCCATCGTCGTCATCGCCATCGTCGTCATCGCCATCGTCGTCGTGGGCGCCCTCGGCGCCGGGAAGCGGCGCCCGCACGCTTCCGCCCTTGCCGTCGGAGCGCTGGGCGAGCGGCGGCCTCGCGCCCTGGCAGACGCGCGCGTCCGTCGATGTGCCGCCGCAGGACGGCCTGCCGAAGGAGGTGCCGCAGTGGCTGCGCCGGATGATGCGCACGTGGGCCGACACCCCCGTGCTGCCCGAGCTGCTGCGTCCGCAGATCCCGCAGCTGAAGGAGGCGAAGAACCCGCAGGGCCTCGACCGCCTGCCCCCGGGCACGAAGCGCGAGGTGCTGATCGTCGGCGGCGGTCTCGCCGGCATGTCGGCGGCCCTCGAGCTGGCCGAGCGCGGCTACTCCGTCACGCTGCGTGAAAAGAGCGACGTCCTTGGCGGCCGGCTCGCCACGCCCACAGTCGACACCGGCGGCGCCGGGAAGTTCAAGGTCGAACACGGGCTGCACATGTGGTTCGACAACTACTTCGTCTTCAAGGACATCCGGAACCGCCTGGGCGTCAACCACCACTTCCGCCCCTACGACGTCGTCGACTTCAAGTTCCGCGACTACAAGCCCGAGGGCCTGGTCTCGAAGCCGCCGGTCTATCCGCTCAACATGGTCGCGCTGATGCAGCGCTCACCAAACCTCGCGATCCTCGACGCGCTCGAGCAGTTCCGCGGCCTGATCGAGGTCATGAACTACGACCACGAGAAGATGCAGGCGAAGTACGACGGCGTGACGTTCGCGGACTGGGCGAAGTCCAGGGGGATCAGCAAGAAGTTCTACGAGCTCATCCTCGAGCCCGCGGCCAGCGTCACGCTGAACGACCCCGACAAGATCTCGGCCGCCGAGATGCTGCAGATGATGCACGCCTACTTCATCAGCCAGCCGCGGGCGATGAATCGCGAGGTCACGACGACGGACCACGCCACCGCGGTGCTCGATCCGTGGCGGCAGCGCCTCGAGTCCCTCGGCGTGAAGATCGAGACCGGGCGCGCGACGAAGGGGCTGCGCTTCGTCGATGGCCAGGCCCGCGGCGAGGTCGACGACCCGAAGGACTACGACTTCGTCGTGATGGCGACCTCGGTGCCGGGCACGAAGGCGATCCTGAAGGGCTCGCAGGCCGACGCGGCCTCGCTCGACGAGCTCGCGAAGCTGCAGGCCGTCGCCGACCCGCTGCGGACCGCCCCGCCCTACCACGTGCTGCGCGTGTGGCTCGACAAGGCGCCCCCGGCGGGCTCCCCCGACGTCATCGAGAGCCCGCAGCACAAGCCCATCCACCTGTACTGCTGGACCCACCAGCTCGAGGACGAGTCTGCCGAGTACGCGCAGCGCTCGGGCGGGTCGGTGCTCGAGCTGCACCTCTACGACACCCCCGAGCTCGTCGGCCTGACGAAGGAGCAGATCTGGGACAAGGTGAAGGACACCTTCGCCGAGCTCGAGCCGACGATGGTCGACGCCGGCGTGCGCGGCATGGTGCTCGGCCGCCACCATGACTTCACCTCGTACGAGACCGGCCAGACAAAGGCACGCCCGGCCCCAGACGCTGCGGCAGCCGCCGGCGTCGACAACCTCGCCTTCGCCGGCGACTGGGTCCGCACCGACTATCCGTCGGCGCTGATGGAGCGGGCCGTCGCGACGGGGCGCGAGGCCGCCAACGTCGCGCTGCTCCGTGACGATGTCCGCCAGGTCGACGTCCCGCACCTGCGGACCCGCGGGCCTGGCCTTCTCTGACCGCGCCTGCCGCAGTGACGACGACGCCGGGGCTGGGTGCCCCGGCGTCGTCGTCACTGCGTCCCGGACGCCGGGGTCGGATGCCCCGTCGTCGTCGTCACTCGGTTCCGGACGTCGGGGTCGGACGCCCCGTCGTCGTCACTGCGTCCCGGACGCCGGGGTCGGACGCCTCGTCGTCGTCACTGCGTCCCGGGCGCCGGGGTCGGATGCCCCGTCGCCGTGAGGGGAAGCGAAAAACGAAGGAGCCCTCTCGCGCCGAGAGGGCTCCTTCGTCACCACCGCTGCCTGTCCCTTCAGGGGTCGACGACGGTCATGTCCTTGGCCTTGCCGGCGAGGGCCTCGGCGGTCAGGTCGGCCAGGAGCGCCGCGAACTTCGGATCGTCATCGAAGTTCGGCGCCAGCTTGACCTCGGCGCCCTTGAAGCGGCTCCACGCGGGACCGCGCGGCGTCTCGAGGATCTCGCGGGCCTCGATGTTGGCGTCGAACAGCGTCGCGCGGTGGTGGACGGTGAAGGACAGCCGGCCATCCAGCAGCACGTGCTTCGGCGCCTCGCGCTTGCCGAGGGTGACGTCCTCGACGATCTGCTCGGCGCGCACCGTGGCCTTCGGACTGGTCCAGCTGGCGCCGGGGAAGAAGTCGTCGTTCAGGTAGCCGTGCTCGACCTGGTAGCCGCGGGCGACGAGATCCTTCCTGATGACGTCGTAGGCGTCCATCATCTGCTTCGTCGCCTTGTCGCCCTTGTCGATCAGGTGCTGCGGCAGGCCGTGCGACGTCAGGAAGATCAGGACGTCCTTCGGCGCTGCGCCGGGGAAGGTCTTCTGCGCGTCCTCGGCGAGGCGGTCGGCCAGCAGCGTGCGGAAGCGCGGGTCGTCGGAGTACGAGTTCACCGACGTCACCTTGACGTCCCAGTCGGGCAGGCGCTCGATGGCGTCCTGCACCTCGTGCACGCTCTCGCCCATCGTGGCCACCGAGTCCTGCGCGCCCTGGTTAAAGACGATCACGTCGGTGACGCCGTCCTCCTTCATCTGGCGCACGGCGTCCTCGATGTTGGGCGCCATGAAGTTGTAGCCGACGTACACGCCTGCCTTGATGCCCTTGTCCTTCAGCGCCTTCTCGACGGCGTCGGCCTGCTTCTGCGAGTTCTCGTCGTAGCGCGTCGGCCCGATCTGGCCGTACTGCGACAGCAGGTTTGGCTTCTGCAGCGGCCAGCCGACGGCGTCGACGAACGGGCGCACGCTTGCGGGCAGCGGCAGGCCGGGGTTGCGCAGCACGGCCTCGCGGACATAGCCGCGCAGCTGCGTCGAGGTGTCGTCGATGTCGCCGTGCGACGTCAGCAGCACGCCGACCTTCCGCTCCTGCTTCACCTCGCGGTCCCCCACCGCCTGCGCGCCCGCCAGGCGGACCGACAGTGGCGAGGTGCGCGGTCCGGCCGGCGGCGCCGCCGGCGGCGCGGCGCGGCCGGGGACCGCGACAAAGCAGGCGGCGGCCGGGACTGCCGCTGCCGGTGCTGCAGCGGCCGGCGTCGGCGTCCGCGCGGCCGGGGCCGCGGACGAAACCTGGACAGAGTTGACGGTGATGCGCGAGGTGTGGGCGGTGGCTGCGGTGTTCATGCGCAGGTTTTCGCGGCCCTGATGCGAGGTGTTTCCTTGTCCTACATCCTCCGCTCGGCGGATAGATCCGGATTCTGTCCAGATTTCGCCACCGAGCTCGTCGACATGCGCAACGGCATCGACGGCCTGCGCGGGGTCGTCATCGCCGCCCTCAAGAAGGAGCCTCGGGCCACCTCTTCGTCTTCGTCGGCAAGTCGCGCGACA
>Ga0169931_10012339_pt1 | contig 11870 bp, 9 predicted proteins | sample Kivu_15m_20L_FD_129675 | JGI IMG/M metagenome (GOLD analysis project Ga0169931, IMG submission 129675) | Freshwater microbial communities from Lake Kivu, Western Province, Rwanda to study Microbial Dark Matter (Phase II) - Kivu_15m_20L... | ecosystem: Environmental > Aquatic > Freshwater > Lake ...
ATCAGCGAAGGCGCGGCGCAGTTGGCGATCGAGAGCGTGAAGGCGGCGCGCGCGCAAGGACTTAAGGTGTCGTGCGACTTGAACTTCCGGAAGAACTTGTGGAAGTGGGGCAAGACAGCGGCGGAAGTGATGCCGGAGTTGTTCCAGTACGTCGATGTCGGCATTGCGAACGAAGAAGATTGCCAGATGACGTTGGGGCTGAAACTGGATGTCGATGTGCATTCGGGCGCGCTCGATCGAGAGCAGTATCGCAAGCTGACCGATATGGTGCTTGCGAAATATCCGAATCTGGAAGCGATCGCAGTGACACTGCGCGAATCGCACTCGGCGTCGCACAACGGATGGGCGGCGTGTTTGAACAACCGCAAGGAGTTTCTGGTTTCGAAGCACTACGACATCACGAATATTGTCGATCGCGTCGGCGGCGGCGATTGTTTCGCGGGCGGATTGGTCTACGGCCTGAACGCGCTGGGCTCGCATCAGGAGGCGTTGGAATTCGCCGTGGCGGCGTCGTGCTTGAAGCATTCGATACCGGGCGACTTCAACCGGTTCACGGCGGATGAGGTGCATGCGTTGATTAAGGGCGGCGGCTCGGGCCGCGTGCAGAGGTAATCGAAATGCGGCTTCTGTTCGTTCTTTCCGCAGTGGCGATGGCGCAGGACTACACCGTGCCCGCCGATGAAGTGTCCAAGCTGCGCGGGGCGGTGAAGCCGCTAACGGCGAAAGCGGCGGCGGTGGCGAAGCATGCGCTGGCGCCGGATGTTGCCGTCTATGAAAAGGCCGTGCAAAATCTCGTCAAGTATCCCGATGAATTTTACACGGCCGACTACATCAAGCACGCCAACGCCGCGCTGGCCGAGGGATTGCAGCGCGCCGAGGCACTGTCGAAGGGTGCTTCGCCGTGGACCAAACAGACGGGCCGGGTCGCACGCGCGTATCGATCACGCATCGACGACTCGGTGCAGCCGTATCGCCTGAACATTCCGAAAACCTACGATGGCTCAAAGCCGGTGCGGCTCGATGTGGTGCTGCACGGGCGCAACGCGCGATTGACCGAGGCAAGTTTTCTGGCGCTCGACAAGAAACCGTACGAGCAGGATTGGATGGAACTGGAAGTAATGGGCCGCGGCAACAACGCGTATCGATGGGCGGGCGAAACGGACGTATTCGAAGCGCTGGCGGCGGTGACGTCGCAGTACAACATCGACAAAGAACGCATCGTGCTGCGTGGGTTTTCGATGGGCGGTGCGGGAGCATGGCACATCGGACTGCATCATCCGTCGCGATGGGCTGGCATCGAAGCGGGCGCTGGGTTTACGGAGACGATGCTCTACGCCAAACGGATGAGCCCACCGGCGTGGGAGCGCGCTGCGATGCGCATCTACGACGCCGTCGACTACGCACCGAATATCGTAAATACCCCTACGGTCGGCTACGGCGGCGAGATCGACCCGCAATTGAAAGCGAGCGTCAATATCAAAGAGGCGCTAGAGTTCGAAAAGGTCCGGCCGAATGCAATTTTTCTTGTCGGACCGCAAACACCGCACCGGTGGCATCCGGATTCGAAGAAAGAGAGCGAGGCGTTTCTAACGAAGAACCTGCCGCGTCGCGCGCCGGAGCGTTTTCATTTCGTGACGTTCACACCACGCTACGGACAGGTATGGAACTGGAAGATCGCCGCGTTACAGAACATGTACGGCCGCGCGGAGTTAGCGGGCACAAGCGACAAGGTCACAACGAAAAACATCGCGGAGTTGGAGTTGGATTCGCCTCGTGCGGTGACAATTGACGGGCAGTCGCTGAAAGGCGCGGCGTTCGTGAAGCAGATGAACCGCTGGGAGGTGCGCGGCGGTAAGCCGGCGTTGCGGAAGCGCGCGGGATTGCAGGGGCCGATTGACGATGCGTTCATGGACCGGTTCCTGGTAGTCGCCGATGGCGACGATGCTTCGCTGACCACGTTTGCGTCGAATTTCGAGAAGTACTTTCGCGGCGCGGTGCGGCGGACTACCTCGAAGGCGCTGGCGAAGTCCGACATCGCCGAGAGCCATCTTGACCTGTTTGGGACGCCGTCGACGAATAGAACGATGGAGCGTGTGATCAAGAACCTGCCTGTGAGGTGGACGGCGAGTGAGATCGAGATCAAAGGGCAGAAGTTCGACGCATCGACGCACCGGTTGGCGCTGATTCAACCAAATCCGCTAAACCCTTCCAAGTATGTGGTGCTGAACGCGGGGCACTCGTTTGGCGTGGACGATTTGAAAGGAACGAACGCCCTGCTCTATCCGCGCTGGGGTGATTGGGCGGTCATCGAAACCGTGACGGGCAAAGTGAAGGCGGCCGGATTCTTCGATGAGGGATGGCGGTAAACGCGATCTTCGCGAATCGACTACGATCCGGTGCTTGCGGAGGCGCCGAGTGTCGAACTGACGCTCGAAAAAATCTGACAGATACTGGGCCCAAGCGTTTGAGGGAAGATCGCGGCGACGGCTACCGCGATTGTGGCTGCCATCAACGTGTACTCGATGAGATCCTGTCCGGCGTCGTCGCGCCAGAGCCGCGCCATCGTTCGGACGAGGGAAGAATTTGTTGTTTTTGTCATCTGATTGGCTCTTTCCGCGTGAGGATCTTCTACAACTATCTTCCGTCAGTGGACAAATTGACTCAACGATCAATTGAACCTAGTACCCGCACTGAAATCGCTTAGGACTATAGTTCCAGGACCAGGCGCTTGCCGGCTGACGCAAAAGCGGCATAACCGGCTGATAATGCGTCGGTTACGCCGTTTGCAACAAAAGCATCAATCAAAGACGACTGAGACAAAATGTCCCGTTCTTGCTACCACTTCAAGGTCGGGGGAAAGAACTCCGCGATCAGTTCGCGATAATATGGCTCCAAAGTTGCCCGATCGGGCTTAGCCGCCGATTTGGAATAGAGATCGTATGGGTTGAACTTGCGCACCTCGTTCATCATTTCGAGGTCGTGATCAGACATCAAATACTGATAGTCGAATTCGCGGTGGGCCGCATACCAGGAGTGGTAGCGGATCATGTACTGCGCGGCTTCGGGCAGGTAGGGTTTGGTGACGTGGAAGAGGTACTCGTCGTGGCCCCAACTCATGTGGATGTTGTCGAGGCCGATCTGTTCGTCGTAGACGCCATAGGCGGACATGAGCTCCGGGTTGGCGGAGTCCGGGTTGTTTTCGAAGTACTCGGGGTAAACGATTTTGTCCGACCAGCGGCAGCCGACCGGGAACGTATCGCCGACTACGGCCCACTGCGGTTCGCCGTACAGCGTGAGCACTTTGCCGAGATCGTGGATAAAACCGGTGAGAATCATCCAGCGGGGATGGCCGTCAGCGCGCATCGCTTCCGCGGTTTGCAGGTTGTGGTCGATCTGGCTGAGGTCGGTATCGGGATCGGAGTCGTCGACCAGCTTGTCGAGTTTTTCCATCGCATCCCAGATGCCCATTTCGCCATGGTTGAGAGGTGTGTATTCCGCCTTCTTAGCAAGCACGAATTCCAGGGTCTGGTTCTCGTGATTCAGTTTGTAGAAGTCACGGACAACTTGCGGAGTCTTTTCGTCGTAGACGCGGAACTCTTCCTTCTTGCGGTCGGTACGGTACCGGGCGCGCACATCGTCATCCCATTGATCCAGCGATTCGAGAGGGCCAGCGGAGACAGAACTCATACTAGCAGGGTACACTTTCCCCAGCTACTTTGCGATTTTCGCAATAACGAAGGCGCCGATCACAGCCGCAACGATGCTGTCGAACCCCGCGCCGAGCGCGTAGGCCGCGGGGAATCCATACCAATTCCAGTACGCGGCCAAAAACCCGTACGTGCCGACAGCGCCCGCAACGGCGCCGAACACCAGCTTGGAAGTCAGCGTTTGCAGACCGGGCGCGGCCATCGACATTAGCCATGCCAGCAGGAGTCCGGCGACGATGTCGTTGAAGCACTGCATGCCGATCGAAGCGCCCATGTTGAACGGCGTCTCATTCGAGGTGAACGTGATGATGCCGCGCGGGCGCTCCGCCATCAGCTTTTCCATGGCAGCTTCGTCCTTGGAGTAGGGATAGAAGTACAGTCCCGGAGCTTTGATTTTGTCTTTCAGCACTGAGGTGACGGCGGCCTCGTCCGGCAAGGACTGAATGCCGACTTCGCCCAACGGCAACACCATATGGGAGAACATCCCCCAGACAAACATCGCGACGCCCGAGGCAAGGCCGGCCAGCAAAGTTCGCTTGTTCATAGCGTCGGATATCATGACACACTTCGCGATGCCAAGTGGATCCCCTTTCGCGTGATCGATTGGTACCGCTTTCGACGCACTGTGGGGTGTAGGTTGAATACATGGCAACAACGATCCGCGGCGCATGCGGCCATGACTGTCCCGACACCTGCTCCTGGCTGGTGACCGTTTCCGACGGTAAGGCGCGGACGTTGGTTGGCGATCCGGCGCATCCGTTTACGCGCGGCGGGCTGTGCGCGAAGGTTAACGACTATCTCGATCGCGTCTATCACAAAGACCGTGTGCTGTATCCGCTGCGGCGCAAGGGGCCGAAGGGCGCGGCGGAGTTTGAGCGGGTGTCGTGGGACGAGGCGCTGGCCGATATCGCGGCGCGATGGAATCAGATCGTGGCAAGCGATGGGGCCGAGGCCATTCTTCCGTATAGCTCGGCGGGTACGCAGGGACTGATCCAGATGGCGTCGTTAGGCGAGCGGCTATTCGGCTCGATGGGGACGACGCGATTGATACGCGATATTTGCGGCGAAGTAGCGGTGGCGGGACTGTCGGCGGCAAACGGCACGGGAATGGGAATCGATCCGGAAGACATCGTGCACAGCCGGTTTATCGTTTTGTGGGGGACGAATACGATCGTCACAAACCTGCACCTGTGGCCGGTCATTTTGGAAGCGCGGCGGCGGGGCGCGAAGGTTATCGTGATCGATCCGGTGCGCACGCGGACGGCCGCGGCGGCCGATTGGCACATCGCGCCGAAGCCCGCGTCCGATGGGGCGCTGGCGCTGGCGATGATGCATGTCATATTGCGCGATGGGCTCGTCGACCACGACTACGTCGGACGATATGCCAACGGCTTCGAGACGCTCGCCGAACGCGCGCGTGAGTATTCGCCCGAGCGGGCGGCTGGGATTACCGGCATCGAGGCAGCGGAGATCGAGAAGTTCGCCCGCGAATACGCGACGACGCAGCCGTCGCTGATTCGTCCGTTGATCGGTCTCGAACATCACCGCAACGGAGCGACGCTGTTTCGCACGATCGCCTGCTTGCCGTTGCTGACGGGTGCGTGGAGGCATCGCGGCGGTGGCTTGCAGCGGTCAACCGGCGCGCTGCAATATTCGACACTGGACGTTGACAGCGTTCGAATGCCGAAGTTCAACAAACCCGGCGTGCGAACGATGAACATGCGCGATCTGGGGCGCTACTTGTGTTCGACAACGCTGGCGCCCCCGATACGTTCGCTGATGGTCTACAACTGCAATCCGCTCGTCACTAATCCGAATCAAAACCTCGTGCGGCGAGGCCTTGCGCGCGAGGATCTATTCACGGTTGTACACGAGCTGTTTGTTACGGAGACGGCGCGCTACGCCGACTATGTGCTGCCGGCGGCGAGCCAAGTCGAGTGCTTGGATATTGTGCCTGCGTGGGGGCATCACTATCTGTCGCTGAATCAACCGGCGATCGCACCGCTTGGGGAATCGGTGTCGAATACGGAGCTGTTTCGAATGCTCGCGCGGGCGTTGGGACGGACGGAGCCGTGGTTGTTTGAAAGCGATGAATCCATGCTGCGGGCGGCGCTGGCAAGCGGGCATCCGTGGCTCGAAGGCATCACATACGAACGGCTGCAGGCAGAGGGTTACGCTCGGCTCAATCAGCCGCAGGACTGGCGGCCTTTCGCGCATGGCGGATTTCGAACGCCGGATGGGAAGGCGATTCTCGACCCAGCGGCCGGCGAGATCATCAAAGGCGACGGCTTGCAGTTGATCACCGGAAAGCAACTGCATTTTCTGAATGGGTCGTACAACCAAATGGAGCGGCACCAGCGACGCGCCGGAGAATTGGAGATCGAGATCAACAGCGATGACGCCTCGGTGCGCGAATTGCGCGACGGCGAGTTAGTGCGCGTGCACAACGAGTTTGGTTCGCTGACCGCGCGCTGCCGAATTTCGACGGCGATCGCGCGCGGTGTGGCGTCGATGCCGTTCGGCGGCAATGCCGACGCGGTGGGAGCGTCGACTACGGTGAATGTGTTGACGCCGGAGATGGAAACCGACAACGGCGAGGGCAGCGGGTTCTACGATGCGTTTGTGGAGGTGGAGGCGGCACATTAACGCTGTCCCGCACCCTCGCGAAAACGCCGCCACGCTTCGCGCAGCTCTTCGATTTCATTGAGCACAAATCGCAGCAGGATGCAGATCGAGGAAATCGTGACGACAGACTCGATCAACAGAGACTTGAACTCATTGGCAGGCATTTTCGCCTCCCACGCGGATTGACCGCCGCCGCGGCCGTTTTGGAGCGAGCGTTGGTAGTATCGCTTCAATCGCGCTCGGCCGAAACATCCACAGTTTTTCACCGACTCGCACGGCGGGTATAAACCCGCTCTGCGCCCAGTGCCGAATCGTGCGTTCTTTGAATCCCAATCTACGGGAAACCCAGAACGCGGAAATCAGACGCTCTTCGCGTGGTTCCTCATTCATGGCAAATCCTCTTCAGTCGCCCGAAAGAGACCGCTGAACTCTTCCCAACAAGCTAGCGGACCGATGTGCCGCGAGGTCGTCGCGGCGGAGTTCAAGGCACTAGTTATGTTCGGGATGGGAACTATCAGATTCGAAGAGGAACTGGAACGTAGGATGGAATCGAAGCTGTCTTGTCCAGTCGCCCAACTGACAGCAATCGACGAGCTTTGGGCACCGGCCCAGCAGTGGCGACTGCGGGCTCCAAGGCGATTTTAGACGTGGCGAGCACGGCTATTTGGGTGCGGGCCGCCGTCATGGCAAACAACTTCGATTTGGTATGTCCGAAAGGGTCGACAACTCGGGTCTGAACATTGCCAAGTGTGTCGCGCGTCATCAGTTCGAACCAGACGTTTGGCAAGGATCTTGAGTTTTCTGTCGGCCACACTCCATGTCCCGCGAACGCTAAAACGATTCCCCCATTGGAGAGAATTGAAGCACTCAGGCGGTGCACCAGCGCAACTTCGTCGACTAAAAGCAAATTACCGAACCTATCGAGGGAGACTCGAGTTTCCTTGGCCCTCTCTCCGCGGCTCGCGGCGAAAGTCTCAGTCGAAGTTCCAACATCAAGCCAGTAGGCATTTTCGCCTGCTGCAACATTCCAATTCAAGCTAAACGTTCGTATTCGAGCGGAGTGGCGGTCAGGTACAATTGCCCTCAATCCAAGAATGCTCGAATCCCCCGCAATTGGAATCGTGAACGAGGTAGTGAGGGACACGGGAGCAGACAGATCATCTCCTCTCACTATAAGCGTGCGAGCCCCCTGCCCGATAGCCTGACAGGCCGCGGAAGCCGCTGCCAATGCCAGAACTGTAACGCGTGCGGTCATTTGAATCGATTCTAGCTCATCGACGACGGATCGGATGCTCAAGTTTCGAGCTTATGCCGCAAATTTCCGAACTCTCAATGGCGGCACCCACGAAGCGGACTTGACGAGCGAAATGGTATCGAGAAGAGACGTGCCTTGAGCCGAGTGCGCGCTCGAACACCCAACCCCTCCGGCCGCGAGTCGAGCACCGCATCGCTCATAGCGGGATTAGCTACGGCCTGCAAAGCCGTAGTCCGGCCAGTCGCTCTTAGTGATAAACTGACCGCTTCTGGATCTATTTCATGCAACTCCGATTCCTCCTTCCAATTCTCGTTCTTGCCGCCAGCGCGCAAACCAAGAAGTACAAGCTGCCTGCGCCGAATCCGGCGGGCCAGGTTTCCAACCCCGCCAAGGTGATCCCGCAGCCCGCGGGGAAGACGCTCAAAGGCCCCGATGGATTTGTGGTCGAAGAGTTCGCCGGTGGCTTTCAGAAACCGCGCGGGCTGGTGCAGCTGTCCAACGGGACCATCCTGGTCAGCGAAAGCGTCGCCAAGGGAAGTGTCGTGGCCATTGCCGCCGACAAGTCGAAGAAACCGTTGATCGAAGGGCTCGACCGCCCGTTCGGCATGGCGTTTTCAAAGGGCTATCTCTACGTCGGGGAGCCGGAGAGCATCAAGCGGTACAAGCTCGACGTAAAGACGATGAAGATCGGCCCGGGTGAAGAACTGGCCGCACTGAAGGGCTACGGCAAGGGCCATTGGACGCGGTCGATCGCGATCGACGAAAAGGCAAAGAAGATGTATGTGTCGGTCGGTTCGGCGCACAATATCGATCTTGGCGATCCCGAAGACCGCAACGCGATCATCGAGTACGATCTCGATGGCAAGAACAAAAAGGTCTTCGCGACAGGACTGCGAAACGCCGTCTGTGTGCGGCTCAATCCCGAGAATCGTAAGATCTGGACCACCGTCCAGGAGCGCGATGGACTCGGCGACGAACTCGTCCCCGACTTTTTCACCTCCGTCACGCAAGGCGCTTTCTACGGCTGGCCCTATGCCTATGCCGGACCCAATGAAGAGCCGCGCCACAAAGGCGTGAAGCCCGAAGCAGTGGCCCGCACCGTGGAACCCGATGTACTACTCGCGCCGCATGCCTCCGCGATGGACTTCGTTTTTTACACCGGCAAGATGTTCCCGGCCAAGTACCGCAATGGCGCGTTTATCGCCTATCGCGGCTCATCGGGCCGGTCGAAGCGGCTGGGCTACGCAATCATGTTTGTGCCCTTCGCCGGCGGCAAGCCTACAGGTGAGCCGGAGCCGTTCGTCACCGGGTGGATGTTGGGCGAGAACATCAAGGAAGTGTGGGGACGGCCGGTCGGCGTCACCCAGCTCAACGACGGCAGCCTGCTGGTTTCCGAGGACGGCAACAACAAACTGTTCCGCGTTTCCTACAAGAACTAACGCCGTGCGCGCGCTGCTAATCCTTGCCTTGACACTGGCGCTCAACGGCGCCGAATGGCTAAGATTCCGCGGACCGAACGGTTCGGGAATCGCCGAGGGAAGGACGCTGCCGCGCGAGTACGGGCCGGACAAGAACGTCGTATGGAAGACGGCGGTCCCGCGTGGCAAGTCATCGCCGATCGTCACGCGCGATCGCATCTTTCTTACCGGCCACGAAAGCGGGAAGCTAAGCACGTTCGCGCTCGACCGCAAGACGGGCAAGCTGCTTTGGCGCATCGAGGCGCCGGAACATCGCAACGAAAAGCGGCACGCGAACAACGATCCGGCATCGCCTTCGCCTGTATCGGACGGCGAGAACGTCTACGTGTTTTTCTCTGGCTACGGCGTCGTGAGTTACACGGGAGCGGGCGTCGAACGGTGGCGCGTGCCGATGGGGCCGTTTACCAATTTCCACGGCATGGGCGCCTCGCCCATACTTGCCAACGGCAAGGTGCTCATGACCTGCGATCAGGATCAGGACGCGCACCTCATCGCGCTCGACGCCAACACCGGAAAGCGCGTGTGGCGCGTCGAGCGGCACGAGATGGTGCACAGCTTTTCGACGCCGATCGTGTACAAGAATCAAGTCATCGTACCGGGCTCGTATCAGATGTTGAGCTACGACATCGATTCAGGCAAGCTCGTGTGGAAGGTCGCCGGACTGACGTATCAAGTGAAGTCGGTGCCGGTGATAGAGAACGATGTACTGTACTTCAACGGATGGGCGCCGGGCGGCGAGCCGAACGAGCGAATCGAACTGCCGGTGTTCGCGGAAATGATCAAGACCTACGACACCAACAAGGACGGCAAGTTGGCGAAGTCCGAGGTCCCAAAGAACTGGCTGCCCGGCAATTGGGACATGCAGGATCTCGACAAAGACGGCGTGCTCGACGAGCGCGACTGGATCTACTACGCGCAACGCCGCACATCGACGAATGCGACGATGGCGATCCGGCTTGGCGGCACGGGCGATATCACGGCAACGCATGTGAAATGGCGCCACAACAAGTCGTTGCCGGACGTGCCTTCGGTTCTGCTCTATCGCGGTGTGATCTATCTGATTCGCAATGGCGGCATCTTGCAGACACTCGATCCGGAGAACGGAAACACGCTTAAACTCGGGCGCTTGCCGAAGGCGCTCGACGAATACTACGCGTCGCCTGTCGCCGGCGACGGCAAGGTAATACTCATTAGCCGGAATGGAGAAGTCACGGTGTTGGAAGCGGCGGGCGACTGGGGTGCGCAGCCGGCAGGAGAATTGGGCGAAGAGGTGTTCGCGACGCCGGCGATCGCCGACGGCCACGTGTTCGTCCGAACAGCCACCCAGCTGTACTCCTTCGCGGCGAAGTAGGCATTGTTCTCGCTATACTGCGAGATTCCGCATGTCCCTCGTTCTCGACTCCAACGACGCTTCTCTCTTCGAATTGCATCCGGCGCAACCGGGACCCTCCGGCGCGCTGCCGCTGATCCCTGCCGATCTTCTGCACCGCCCCTCCGGCGATATCTTCGGCATGACGCAAAACGCCGGCATGGGATGGGATCCTTCCCTGCTACGCGGGAAAGAAATCCTGCTGCTCTCGACGCACGGCGGCGTGCGCCGGCCCGATGGCACGCCCGTCGCACTTGGCTATCACACAGGACATTGGGAGGTTGGGTTACTAGTCGAAGCGGCAGCGGAAGAGCTGAAGAAGCTGGGCGCGGTGCCGTTCGCTGGCGCATGCACCGATCCGTGCGACGGCCGCACACAGGGCACGCCGGGCATGTTCGATTCCCTGCCCTATCGCAACGATGCGTCGATGGTGATGCGGCGTCTCGTTCGATCGCTGCCGACCCGCCGCGGAGTAATCGGCGTGGCGACATGCGATAAGGGCCTTCCAGCAATGATGATGACGCTCGCCGCGCAGCACGATCTGCCTTGCGTACTCGTGCCGGGCGGCGTGACGCTAATGCCATCCGACGGCGAAGACGCAGGCAAAGTGCAGACGATCGGCGCGCGGTTTGCGCACGGGCAAATCACTTTGGAATACGCCGCCGAAATGGGCTGCCGCGCGTGCGGATCGCCCGGCGGCGGATGTCAGTTTCTCGGCACGGCGGCGACGTCGCAGGTGATCGCCGAGGCGCTCGGCATGACGTTGCCACACGCGGCGCTCGCGCCGTCGGGGCATCCTCTGTGGCTCGACATGGCGCGGCGCAGCGGACGCGCGGTGCTCGACATGGAGAAGCAGGGCTGGTCGATGAAGACGCTGCTCACGCCGGCCGCGCTGGAGAACGCAATGGTGTTGCACGCGGCCTTCGGCGGATCGACGAACTTGATTTTGCATCTTCCCGCTGTCGCGCATCAGGCCGGTTTGACGCGGCCGGTGGCGGCCGATTGGGCGCGAGTGAATAAGCAAGTGCCGAGGCTGGTCGACTCGCTGCCGAACGGCCCCGAAAACTTCCCGACCGTTGTTGTTTATATGGCCGGCGCTGTACCGGAAGTCATGCTTCATCTGCGCAAAGCGGGGCTGTTGAAGACGGACGTGAAGACGGCTTCCGGCATGACGCTGGGCGAGACGCTGGATTGGTGGGAGTCGAGCGAGCGGCGGCATTCGTTGCGCAAACAACTCGGCGAACGCGAAGGCATCGACCCGGCGCGCGTGATTCGCGGCATGGACAACGCGATGTCGTCGACCGTGTGTTTTCCGGCGGGGAATCTTTCGCCCGAAGGTTCGGTGATCAAAGCCACGGCGATCGACCCGAGTGTTGTCGATGCCGACGGGGTCTATCGCAAGCGTGGACCGGCGCGCGTGTTCACCAGTGAACCGG
>Ga0169931_10012340_pt1 | contig 11869 bp, 8 predicted proteins | sample Kivu_15m_20L_FD_129675 | JGI IMG/M metagenome (GOLD analysis project Ga0169931, IMG submission 129675) | Freshwater microbial communities from Lake Kivu, Western Province, Rwanda to study Microbial Dark Matter (Phase II) - Kivu_15m_20L... | ecosystem: Environmental > Aquatic > Freshwater > Lake ...
GAGTGCCATCGAAAATTTCAACCCCGAAAAAATGAATACAACCCGATCAGCCGAACTTTTTGAGAAAGCCAAAACCCTATTTCCCGGCGGTGTCAACTCTCCTGTGCGAGCGTTTCGTTCTGTGGGAGGAACTCCTCTATTTTTCGCTAAAGGACAAGGCTCGCATGTTTGGGATGAAGACTGCAATGAATATATCGATTATTGTTGTTCCTGGGGACCTCTCATTCTGGGGCACGCTCATCCAGCCGTCGTCAAGGCTGTGCAGGAAACCGTTGCGAATGGCAGCAGTTTCGGCGCTCCCACGCGATTGGAAAATGAGCTTGCAGAACTGATACTCAAGAACCATCGTTACTTCGAAAAAATCCGCTTCGTAAGCAGCGGAACAGAAGCGGCGATGAGTGCTATTCGTCTGGCACGCGGTTACACGGGGCGCGACAAAATCATCAAATTCGAAGGATGTTACCATGGCCACGTGGATAGTCTGCTGGTGAAAGCAGGAAGTGGCTTAGCCACACTCGGCACATCGAGTTCTGCGGGAATTCCGGAGGCCTATGCAAAAGAAACCATCGTGCTACCGCTCAATAATAAAGAGGCGCTAGACAAAGCAGTCAACGACTATCGCGGACAAATAGCTGTGATCGCCATAGAACCTATTCCGGCCAACAACGGGTTGCTGCTGCAAGAAGGAGATTTCTTGCGCCACCTGCGCGAAGTATGCACGCGTGAGGGCATCATTCTACTTTTCGATGAAGTTATCAGCGGATTCCGAGTTGGCTTCGAAGGAGCGTCCGGCTATTACGGAATTCAACCCGATGTGCTGGCATTCGGTAAAATCATTGGTGGTGGTTTACCGGTCGGAGCATACGCTTCGCGCGCGGAAGTGATGAACCATGTAGCCCCAGAAGGCCCAGTTTATCAGGCCGGAACATTGAGCGGCAATCCTGTAGCCATGGCGGCCGGCATTGCGCAACTTACCGAGTGCCTGCGTCCCGGTTTCTATGAAGAACTGAAAGAGAAAACCGATTATTTGGTGAATAACGTGCTCAACTATGCACGCAGCAAGAACTATAAATTCAACATGTTTAGCGCGGGAAGTATTTTCTGGGTGACCTTCTCTGACGAGAAGCCTATTCGACGCAGCGATGAAATAGATAGTGAGGAAATGAAAAAGTTCGCGCCCTTTCACCGCTCTCTTCTCGAGCAAGGAATTTATCTCGGTCCAAGCGGTTATGAAGTAGGCTTTGTTTCTGCTGCTCACAGTTCAGATGATCTCGACCGCACGATTGCAGCCATGCAACATGCGCTCGATGTGGTTTTAGGCTAACATCAAAACGGAAAGCGCAAGACAATCATGGCGTCGATCAGCCATGATTTACCCACCGTTCTTTTTCCGCGTGGCATGAGCAACAAGAGCATGAATGAAGCAGTCATAGAAATCCAGACCGACAGCTGTTGTTCGTGATAAAAGAAGCCAATCGCCAGGGCTATAATTACGAGCAGCATCGCGAACCCTTTTAGGCCATTGTATCCAAGCAATCGGAGTGAGGCATCGGGTGTGGATTCCACAAAGAGATCTTCGCTCATCGAAAGGGCGGTTACCCAACAAAAAGAAGCCACCAGAAATGGTACATGCTCAGCCAAATCAACCGCACTTCGATGCATGGGCCAAAGCATGCATAGCACCACCCAACAGAAACCGATCACGACATTATTCAGGATGGGTATGTTTCTCAATTCAAAGCGAGCGAGTCGCCACGAGTGCGGCATCCAGTGTGTTCGATAGAACAGCACAGGTAGTGCACATAAAGCCGGAATTGACAGTGAATCGAATCCTTGAAAAGTCAGGCAAACGCCTGTAAGGGCGGTAAGGACAAGGTTTCGATATCTCCGTATTCCATCATCCGATAAAAACAAATAAGCACTCCAGGTCAGAAAGAAAATATGCAGTACCAACGTCCACCGCACCCATTGATCACATCGCACGAAAGATTCAACACTCCAAGCGGCTGCAGCGAGTGCAACCCAGATGCGCGATTGAACGATCCACCGCAGCAAATTCATTTTTGGAGAAAAAGCAACCAGAATGCGACGCCCGTTGCGGATCCTAAAAACGCCCCTTCCATGGCTCTCGACAATTTTCGTGTGCGAGCCGGAGGTTCGTATCCATCGGCATAGAGGTCATTGTATTTATACTCCGGGTGACTCATTGTCTTCTCCCGGATTTTAACCTTTGGTGCAAGCTGCAGAAGCGTGTATAGTATTGGTGGTCCAACGGCCGTCATGTATCCATCGCCGCCCCAAACTGAAACACCCGCACACAATGCAAAACCAACGGCGAATGTGGGCCAGGCATCGAAATTTTGCCGAGCATCATTTTCGCCTGCGAGATAGTAGCGCATCTCATCGGTCGAATAAATGTTACCCAACATTTCATCTTGCTGATACAAAACTTTCTCTGTTTCGCCGCGCTTTGTTACACTAAAGACATCGTTCTTGTGGATTTCGCGGAGAATAATTCTTCCACTTGATTTTTTTAAGAGCGTGAGAAAAACGGTACCCGAATCTTCAACTATCTTACACGGAAGGCTTCTTCCGTTCATCAGCATTAGGGTATCCTGGCTGAATACTTGGGTGATGCTATACACCGTGAAAAACGCTATTGCTATAAATCGAAGCATGCACAAATATACGTGATGCCGTAGGTGCTCATCCATCAACCCGGCACAGCCAGCGCCGCCACTGAAAGCTGAACACGGGGAACTTTCTTGATTGCAGTAGCACACGCTTCAATGGTAGCTCCGGTTGTTATCACATCATCAATGAGCAGTATTCGTTTGCCTTCCAGCTTTTCGGGCTCACGCACCCAAAAAATATCCTTCACATTCGACCAGCGCGAAATGCGTCCGCGCCGAGTCTGCGATGCATTGAAATGCGTGCGGGTGAGATTGTTCATCGACACTTCCGCGCCAAGAATTTCAGCCAAGCCCCGAGCAATACAATCGCATTGGTTGTAGCCGCGCACATGCATTTTCTTCGGATGCAGTGGCACGGGTATAATGACATCGACATCACGCATGCGTGTTGACTCTCGCAATTCATCGGCAAACAAGGCCCCAAGCCTTTCCCCCACTTCCTGGTCACCGTGATATTTCAACCTGTGTATTAATCGATGACTGATGCCGTTGCGCGGCATACTCACATAGGCCGTCGCGGCGTGAATATCCACTCTACCCCAAAATAGTTTCTCAATTACGTTATCTGATTCATCATGCATATGCAACCGAGGCAAATGTGTTAGGCAATGCATACAAACAGCCTTTTCATAGTGCATAAGATTGCGATTGCAAGAAGAGCAGTACCTTGGGAAAAACAGCGTTCCAAAATCAGTTACGTAGCTCATGGCGATATATTTTTCGCCAACGTTCCAACCTTGCCTGAGAATGCCCTATTCCATTCGGGAATATCGTATGCGATTTCGAATACTGCGGTTGATAGATAGAATTAATGAGACCCGCGTTCCACACGGAGTTTATCGACAATCGAAGCCACAGCAGGGCACACCATAGTATTCCTATAAGTAAGATCCATTACCTGGTGCATATTCTTCCGATCCGTATGCGGATAATCACGGCACGCCTTCGGACGCACATCATAAATACTGCAATAATTATCATCGCCCAGAAAAGCACACGGCGATGAATTCAACACCCAGTCATTGTCCTCATCAATGTGCAAATATTTCTCTGTGAAAAGTGACGGCTTCATGCCAAGGTGTTTGGCGATTCGATCAATATCCACATCACGAAAAATAGGAGATGTTGTTTTGCAGCAATTCGCACAGGACAGGCAATCGATGCGTTCAAAAGCCTCTTCATGCAACGTATGAAACGCTTCGTCTACATCGCGGCGTTTCGAGAAGTTCTGCAAAAACTTCTTATTCTCTTTCTTGAATTGATTAGCCTTGTTGAGGTGCTTGCGCAGTTCCTCGGGTAATGAACTGCTCATTAGTGGGGGTCTCTGAACACCGGATTATGAATAAAGGAAGTATCGGTGAGAGTCTTCAAAAACGCAATCAACGCCAGCTCATCAATCTCTTCTAAAAACAAACCACCACCCGCAGCTTCCATAAACGGATCGATGGTTGTGCTCACTTGTCCTCCTGTGTTGTAGTGTGCAATCACTTCACTCAAGGTAGCAAAACGACCATCGTGCATGTAGGGTGCGGTCAATTCAATATTGCGCAGGGAAGGTGTCTTGAATTTCCCACTATCCAGCGGATTTCCCGTAACAGAAGCCAGTCCTGCATCCGCTGAAAATTCTGAGTTGAGTCCGTTGTTGTGCATCAGGTAGTCGCCCATTTGCATACCCGCGGGGCCGTGGCAATGAAAGCAATCGGCTCCTCCCCAAGGCTGGCCTGTATTAGGATTGATACCTCCTTCTGTCAAAAACAAATTGAATCCCGTTTCTTCTAATGGCGTGAAGGTATAGGTGCCTGCTCTCTCGCGATCAAACTTTGAATCGGCACTAACCATCGTTCTTAAAAATGAAGCCATGGCCTTTGCCGCGCGATCTCGGGTTATATCAGGCGTGCCATAAGCCGCTTTAAACATGGGTGGATAAATAGGATCAGCTTCCAAAGTGCTAATGGCATTTTCCCACGTGTTATTCATTTCGATGGGATTGATAATAGGCTCGATAACCTGCTGTTCCAAGGTGAGAGCGCGTCCATCCCAAAAATAATTATACGCCCAACCCAAATTCACCAATGCCATGGACTGACGTGTTCCGACCGCGCCGGTGATGCCTACACTAAACTGATTTGGATCTGAGAACCCATGTTCGGGTAAATGACAAGAACCACAACTCTGCGTGCCGTCGGCACTCAATTTCTTTTCCCAAAAAAGATAACGACCGAGCTCAACTCCTTCCACTGTCAAAGGATTATCAGCCGGAATGTCCATGGGAGGAAATAGTGGCGGAATCACAAGGTTATACGGTGTTGCGGAGAAATCATCGTCTACATGTATTTCCGGCTTGTACGGACTGCACGACACGACAAATAACAATACAACTCCCAATATGCAGATGGCCAAATTCCTCATTTCATCAAAGGTAATAAGTCTTCATTCTGAACAAAATTCCAATCGGTGAGCGTTGTCAGAAATGAAATCAAATCTGATTGCTCCTGCTGCGATAAACCAAGCGGTGTTATTAGGGCATCTTTGTTTGGATGGCTGCGGCCACCCGAATTATAAAACGCAATTACTTCATCCAGCGAGGCCATACTTCCATCGTGCATGTAAGGCGCTGTCAATTGAATGTTTCGCAAGGTTGGCGTTTTAAATCGGCCAATGTCTTCCCGCAAATGCGTGGCCCTTGATTTTCCTTCATCGGCATACACCTCCGATAACCCAATGTTGTGGTAATCCATATCCGTAAAGAATACACCGCTGTGGCAATCACTGCAATGTGTTTTCGTAGAGAAGAACAATTCCATTCCACGAATTTCCTTGGCGTTCAGCTGATCTTTTCTGCCTTGTTTGTATCGGTCATAACGACCATCGCCCGACATGAACGTCCTCTGGAAGCATGCAAGGGCGCGCGTTACCACATAAGCGTCAATCGTATCCCGGTTATACGCAGCACGTGCCAGTTCTTTCAACAACGCATCTTCATTCAGTCGACTCAGGAGCGGCATAATACTTCCGGCCATTTCAACGCTGTCGTGCAAGGGAGCCAGAGCTTGGGTTTCGAGCGTAGGCACACCGCCCTCCATCATCAACCGTTTCATCCACGCCAGATTAACGAGCGTCGGTGCGTTTCGTTTCCCCGCAACACCTTTCAGTCCGGGGCTGGTGGTTCTTCCGTCTGTAAACGCTGCGCTTAAAACATGGCACGATCCGCAATGCAAGGAGCCATCATCCGAAAGTCGTTGGTCATAGAACAGACGTCTGCCCAACTCAACGCGCAGCGTTGTTGGCCTGTTATCATCCGGATAATCTACAGGGGGAAAACCTGCGGGCACACGGCCCTTCCATTCACTGTCCGACAATTTCGGCTGCACAACCTGTGAACAGCCGAGTATCAAAAGCACCGAAAGAAGAGCAATCCATCTCATGGCTCGAAGCTAAGCGCTGCGAGGTAGTTATCCATGAAATTATTGGTGAGATCAGGATTCGTTCCGCCATGCGTAATGGCGTCTTGCGCAATATTCACATCATTGCCTTGTTCCGGCGAAAAAATGCGGTCCACATTGATATGCACTGCGAAAAGATGATCTGATCCTTCGATGGTCACATTGAACGGCTGAGAGGTGTATGTTCGATAACTAAAATCATCTCCTGCGTGGATAGCAATCGGCGACAACAACTCAACACCTTCTGTTCCTGTAGTGTCAGCCTTTCCTTCAAACTTTGCGAAGATGTATCCTGTGTTCCAAACCCAAAACATACCTTGCGAACCCGCAACGCTGAGCGGACTGGAACTCGGATATTGCGCAGGATCCTGGTCTTTGTTGTAATCACGATCTACCCCAATTCCAAATTTCAGTGCCGTGTATTTTCCGGCAGGCACTTCAGTAGTAAATCGATTGGAACCGGCAAAGTCGGCAAGAATAAAATCATTCAGCAAAACTTCTGAACCATCTTCAGCTACCAGCTTAACAAACGAGAAGTAGTTCATGAACTTATCGCATCGAATCCGATTGCCGAAGTCATCGAGATATACTTGTTGCAATTGGAAAGGAGCTCCATCCCATCGGGCATCGAACGTAATAGTAGCAGAACTCTTACCGGGTGCAGGAGTTGGCTCATCGTCTTTACACGATTGAATTGTCAACGTTAGCAGCACCAGGACGAAAAAGTAAATTAACCGATTCATGATTCTCTCAATTTCAGTGAAGTACAAATTTAGCCGACAGAAACCCGAAACAAGTACCAAAAAAGGGAAAAATGACCGATATTGGGTGCATTCGCGTATCACCTTCCAATATGTCATCCAACCGATTTACCATTATCAAGGCCAGCGCCGGCAGCGGAAAAACATTCCAGCTCGTGTTTCATTATCTCAGCTATGCGCTCCGTTTTGAAAATTCCGGCTATTACAAACACATTCTGGCCATCACCTTTACCACGGCAGCCGCAGCGGAAATGAAACACCGTGTGCTTTCGAAACTCAGTGATATTGCAGAGGGTAAAGACAAGTCTGAAATGACTTCGAAGTTGCAGGAAAAATTAGGGATTTCGAATGACATTCTCCGAAAGCGCGCTGCCGCTGCATATACCGATATGCTTCACCACTACAGTCAGCTTAGCATACTGACGATTGACAGCTTTACGCATCGGCTGGTGCGCTCGTTTGCGAAAGATCTCCAGCTCAACAATGACTTCAATATTGAGTTGAATTCGCAAACGCTGCAGGAAAAAGCAGTGGACCGAATGCTGGAGTTTATTGGTCAAGACGAGCTTCTAACCAACTACCTGCATCGCTATAGTGCCGACCTACTCGAAGATGGGAAGACCTGGAATCCGCGCGAGGCCCTTATCAAAATGGCGAAAGAAATATTCAACGAAGAAGGCCAGGAACCTCTGCAGAAATTAGAATCTGTCGATTTACCGCAAATCCAGCAAGAGCATCGCAAACTCCGACAATTGATTAAGGAACACGAAAGCAAGACAAGTGAAATTGCATCAGCCATACTTCAATTACTCGATAAAACCGGTATAACTCCGGAGGATATTCCTTACAAAAGCACGGGATACATTTCTACGTTAAGCAAGTACAAAGCTTCGCAAGCCATACCGAAAACCCCGGGAAGGCTGAGTAATTTGATGGAAAAACGAATCTGGATACATAAACAAGCCGATAAAGAAAGTCATGATCGCTTCGAGACAATCAAAGACCAAGCAAATGCGCTGTTGGACACACTCGAAGAACTGCTTACCGACGAGGCACTGAAGCGATATGCGTTGATCAAAAAGATCACTGACAACATGTATACACTCGGTTTGATTGACCGGATGAATGAATACGCAGGCGAAATTCGAGTAGAGGAAAACATGGTGCTTCTTTCTGACTTCCACCGCATGATTAACGCCATTATTCAAGGCAACGATGCGCCCTTCATTTTCGAACGCATCGGCGCACGATACAAACACATTTTGGTCGATGAGTTTCAAGACACATCGAAAATGCAATGGATGAATCTGGTGCCTCTCATTCATAATTGCCTTTCCGAAGGACACGAGAGCCTTGTTGTAGGCGATGCCAAACAGAGCATTTATAGATGGAGATCAGGATACGTGGAGCAGTTTATTAGTTTACCGGAGCTACCACCTGAATTTGACATGCCCTTTGCCGCTAAAATGTTTGACGACAACAAAGAGTTCATTCGCTTGGTCACAAACTATCGCAGCAGTCAATCCGTCATTGAGTTCAACAATTCGCTGTTCCCAAAACTTGCAGAAAAAATGCCTGCGTGTAGAGAAGTATATCAGGAGGTAATACAGGAAAAGAATAGCAACAAAACCGGTTATGTGCGCTTGGCAGGAAACCATTTGCTGGACGGCAAAAGCGAAGAAGCCGAGAATTTCATTCAAAACGAACTTGTGAACGCGATACACGAGTGCTTGAAAGATGGATTTGCGCCGGGCGACATTACCATACTCACACGAACCCATAAACAGGGGACTCAGTGTGCCGATATACTTCGCGAACACGACATTAAGTTCACTACAGCGGAGAGTGCTTTGCTCATTCACTCTGCAACAGTTCGCATTGTAATGGGCTACTTCGAATTTCATCTTTTCCCACAGCGGCGCTTCGCGGCCTTTGATGTAGTGCAGAGTCTGGCAACTCTTCATCCTCACATCTCGCTCGCCGAATTTATTTCCGAGCAACTCAACTTCAAAGAAAACCGCGCCATCGATCTCAATAGTTTTCTTTCGAAATCCTTCACAGACGTGTCGCGTGTGATGGTGGGAGAAAATGTGTTTCACCAAGCCACTTCCCTGCTGCGGGCCCTTCATATTCCAATCGACAACAGTGTAGAATATTTACTGGAGCTCATCAAACAACATTGCATCGGCAAAAACCATGATTTACACCGATTCATTGACTGGTGGAAAGAACATAAGCACAAGCTGAGTGCAGCAGCTGCCAACAACCCGGATGCCGTGCAAGTAATGACTGTGCACAAGTCAAAAGGACTTGAATTCCCGGTTGTCATTTATCCGAACTTTGCTGATAAAGCAAAGACATCCGACATGTGGGTCAGCGTGCCGGAAGATATCTGTGACTTGCCGGCTGCCTTCATAAAAGTGGAAGCCAATAAGAAGGATGACAACTACGATACCGACACAGAAGATGATGAAGCTGATCTTACAACAGAAATTACACTAGAGAAAAAACGTCGCTACTTAGACGAAATTAACACGCTCTATGTATCCTGCACAAGAGCCGTAATGCGCCTTTATTTCATCCAGAAAAAGGGCACTTCGCCTTTTAATATTATGCTAGACAACACTCTGTACGAAGTTTTTCCGGAGTTTAAATCAACGGGCGTATGCACGCATGGAATTGCAGAACCTTACACCACAGAACTCTATAATTCGACTCCGCTACATGTGCCTTCACTGAAAGGAAAGGAAGTGCTCTTCCCGAGGCTGAAGCTGCGATCCATCCGCGAACGCGACACACCCGAAATCTTGTATGGCAAACTCCTCCATGAATGCTTTTCACTATTGGTAAATCATACAACGACCACACAGATTGTGGATCGAGTGCTTAGAGGCAGAGCCGATGCTTCCGAACATCGCGACCGATTACTGAACGATTTGAATAAAATTCTATCAGACACGAAGGCCAGTGCCTGGTACAGCGAAAACATTACAGCGCTTTGTGAGCGCGAAATAATTGCTTTGGACGGGAGTACACTTCGCCCGGATCGAGTAATCGTTGGTAATGACCGCATTATTGTGGTCGATTATAAAACAGGCAAAGAATCGCGCAAACATGCAGAACAAGTGAACCAATACAAGAGTCAACTTCAACAGATTTATAACTTGCCGGTGGAAGGGTACTTACTGTATACCGAAGGACCAACCATTGTTGAAGTGTGACCAACGTTTTTTTTCGTAATGTAGCTATCTAATTCTCGACACAATGAAATGGATTTGGCTGGCAATAGCACTTATACTGCAAGTAGACTTGACGGCACAACAAGCCCTGTTACAGTCAGGCAAACTGGATCATCTCGTTATGGTCGATGTGCCCGAAAGCCGCGCTGCAGCCTGCGCACCGGCTACTTCACTGCGCGATTTGGAATGGAATAACATCGACGCGCTGATTGAAACCGGCGGATCACTATGGCAGGATCGAGCCAATGGACGTTCTCATTATTTCGCTCCGAAAAATGGTGACGTAGGCGTGATGTTCGCGGGATCTCTCTGGCTGGGTGGTGTATCGCCGGACCAACAACTTAAACTGGCTGCGCTTCTGTATCGTTACAGCGGAAACGATTATTGGGCCGGACCATTGAGTAATGATGGTGCCGCAGAGATTGATGCCAACACGTGTCTGCAATGGGACAAGTTTGCTGTAAGTCTGCGCACCGATGCAGCGTTGCACCGCCAATATCATGATTGCATGCAAGACCCCAACTGCGACATGGCGAAGCTTTTTCCGAATGGATATAGCACACCTTCATACTTCAATGAATATCCGGCTCATGGTAATGTAGGCGCGGGGCAAGATTTCTACATCGCTCCGTTTTATGACTATGATTCAAACGGCTCGTACGAACCTGAAAACGGAGACTACCCGTGGTATGACCTCACCCGTGAGATTGATTGCAAGACAAGACGCCGCGAAGACATCGTGCCTCTGTATGGCGATCAAACGTATTACTGGGTATTTAACGACAAAGGAAATATTCACTCCGAAACAGGCGGCCAACCGATTGGTATGGAGATTCGTGCACAAGCATTTGCCTTCAGTACCAATGATGAAGTGAACAACATGACGTTCTACAACTATGTGCTTATCAATCAAGGATCACAAACACTTCAAGAAACTTACTTCGGAACCTGGATAGACCTGGATATAGGCGGTCACGTAGACGACTACGTTGGATGTGATGTGCAACGCGGACTCGGCTACGGATATAACGGAGATGCATTCGATGACGCCACCGCCCTTTCTCTCGGATATGGCGATAATCCACCGGCAGTGGGCGTCGACTTCTTCGAAGGGCCTTACCAGGATGAAGACGAAATAGACAATCCGCTTACAACCGATATTCAAGAAGCAAACGATTTAAAGGGTATTCCATACAAAGGAATTGGTATTGGCTACGGCGATAGCATTGTAGACAATGAACGATTCGGGATGCGCAAATTTCTTTATCACAACTCCGGAATATCGCTCAATGGTCCGCCGCAACAAGCCGTGCACTATTACAATTACCTCCGTGGTTTCTGGAAAAATGGGCAGCGCATGGCTTATGGTGGCAACGCGCTGACCGCAAGCAGCGGGGCAGACTTATCGATTGCCGCCGACTTCATGTTTCCGGGTGACACCGACCCCTATCACTTCGGAACAGGTGGAATTATCACAGAGCCCTGGACAGAAGTGAGCAGTGGTAATCCGCCCGCCGACCGACGATTTATGCAAAGCGCAGGACCGTTCACACTTGAACCGGGCGACTACAACAACATCACGGTAGGTGTTGTATTTGCGCGTTCTACATCCGGTGATCCTGTAGCAAGTGTAGAAGCAGTGCGTGTTGCAGACGACAAAGCGCAAGCACTCTTCGACAACTGCTTTGAGCTTATTTCAGGTCCCGATGCACCTGATGTTAGTGTTACGGAGC
>Ga0169931_10012341_pt1 | contig 11868 bp, 9 predicted proteins | sample Kivu_15m_20L_FD_129675 | JGI IMG/M metagenome (GOLD analysis project Ga0169931, IMG submission 129675) | Freshwater microbial communities from Lake Kivu, Western Province, Rwanda to study Microbial Dark Matter (Phase II) - Kivu_15m_20L... | ecosystem: Environmental > Aquatic > Freshwater > Lake ...
CTCGGACAGGTCCGGCTCGGGCACGAACTCCGAGCCCACCAGCTTCATCAGCGGGAAGCTGGCGAGGAAGCTGCAGGCGGCGATCACCAGCACCGACTTGCGGTGCGCGAGGCTCCAGGCGAGCAACCGTTCGTAGCGTTCCGAGAAGCGCTCCATCAGGCCGTGGAACCAGCCCAGCAACCGGCCAAGCGGGTTGCGGCTGAATTTCCCTTCGGCCTGCGGGTCGTGCCAGATCGAGGACAGCATCGGGTCCAGGGTAAAGGACACGAACATCGAGATCAGCACCGCCGCGACCACCGTGAGGCCGAACTGGTGGAAGAAACGCCCGATGATCCCGCCCATGAAGCCCACCGGCAGGAATACCGCGACGATGCACAGCGTGGTGGCGAGCACCGCGAGGCCGATTTCGCGCGTGCCCTCGAGCGCCGCGGTGCGGTGATCCGCACCCAGCGCGACGTGGCGCACGATGTTCTCGCGCACCACGATGGCGTCGTCGATAAGCAGGCCTACGGAAAGGGAAAGCGCCATCAGCGTCAGCACGTTGAGCGTGAAACCGAAGGCGTAGATGAAGAGGAACGTGCCGATGAGCGCGATCGGCAGCGTGAGGCCGGTGATCACGGTGCTGCGCCACGAAGCAAGGAACAGGAACACGATGGCGATGGTGAGCACGCCGCCTTCGAACATGGTTTTCTTGACGTCGGCTACCGAATTGCGGATGCCGGTCGAGGCATCGCGCACGATGTCGATCTTCACGTCCGAGGGCAGGAAGGTCTGCAGGTCTTTCACCACGCCGCGCACGCCGTCCACTACGCCGATGGTGTTTTCGCCCTGTGCCTTGACGATGTCGATGGACAGCGCGCGCCGGCCGTTCACCAGCGCGGTGTTCTCCTCTTCCTGCTGGCCATCCTCGATCTCGGCGATCGAGCCCAGCGTCACCGCCTGGCGGCGCCCCTCGGCGCCACGGCGCGCCACGATCAGGTTGCGGAAGTCCTCCGGTCCGGTCAGCCGTGCGCGCAGCTGCACGATCTTTTCCTGACCGGGGCTGAGGATGCTGCCGGCGGGGACCTCCTGGTTCTCGGTACGCAGCGCCTGCATCACCTGGTCCGCGCCGACTCTCTGCGCCTCCATCGCTTCCAGGTTCAGGTACACCTTGATCTCGCGCTTGACGCCGCCCACCAGCGTCGCCTGCCCGACGCCCCCCACGTTCTCCAGCCGCTTCTTGATCACCTGGTCGGCAAGCGTGGTGAGTTCCCTCAGGCTGCGCTCCGAGGATTGCACCGCCACCGAGACGATCGGGAAGTCGTCCGGATTGAAGCGGCTGACGCGTGGTTCCTTGATCTCGTCGCGGAAGCCCGAGCGGATCAGGGCAATCTTCTCGCGCACGTCCTGCGCCGCGAGCTTGGGGTCGATCGAGAGGTCGAACTCGATGATCACCACCGACAGGCTCTCGTAGGAGCGCGAAGACAGCGTCTTGATGCCGCTGATGGTGTTGACCGACTCCTCGACCTTGCGCGTGACCTCCTCTTCGACGTTCTCGGGCGAGGCGCCGGGGTACTCGGTCTGCACCACCACGACCGGGAAGCTGACGTCGGGGAACTGCTCCACCGGCAGGCGCGAGTAGGAGAACGCCCCCAGCACCAGCAGCGCAGCCATCATCATGGTCGCGAAGACCGGATTGGCGATGCTGACCCGGGTGAACCACATTGGGCGTACCTACGGCTTCGCGGCTAAGGAGGGCGCGGGGCCTGCCAGCCGCGCGACCATGCCTTCGCGCAGTGAACCGAGGTTCACGCGCACGATGCGGTCGCCCGCGGCGAGGCCCTCGAGCACCTGCACCCGGCCGGCTGCATCCGCAGCGCCGACCTTGACGTTGCGGCGCTTCACCATGCCGTCGACGATGGAGTAGACATAGGTCTGCCCAACCGACTCCCGCACCGCCGAGGCGGGTACCGCCAGGGCGTCGTTGACCCTGGACAGGGTGAGCATGCCCTGCGCGAACATGCCGCCGCGCAACACGCCGTCCCGGTTGTCGATCACGGCATACACCGCAATCGACCGCGAACCGGGATTGGCCGAGGGGTTGATGCGTTCGATACGGCCGTCGAACGCGCGCTCGCCGAAGCCCTCGACGCGAAAGCTGATCGGCTGGCCGGCGCGCACCTGGCCGATGGCCGCCGGCGGCACCGCCGCCTCAAGCTGCAGGCGTGACAGGTCGACGACGCTGACCACGCGCGCATCCAGCGCGACGCGCTCGCCGGGCTGCGCGTAGCGGTTGGACACCATGCCGGAGAAGGGCGCGACCAGAACCGCGTCGCCAAGGGCCTTGCGCGCCACCACCAGTTCCGCCTCCGCAGCCCTCAGCTTCGCTGCCGCGACGTCGTAGTTGCTCTGGGTATTGTCGAAAGCGCTCTGGGAGATGAAGGACTTGTCCAGCAGCGCCTTCTGCTGGCTGCGATTCTTCTCGGCCCAGACCTGCTGGGCCTTCGCGGCCTCCACATCGGCCTGCCGCGCGGCAACGCGCGCCTGCACGTCGGTGATGTCGACCCGCGCCAGCACCTGCCCCTGTTGCACGCTCTCGCCCTCGCGCACCGCAACCGCGACCAGTTCGCCCGCGACTTTCGCCTTGACAGTGGCCTCGTTGAACGGCATCAGCGACCCGGTGAGCGGCAGCGTGCGGTCCAGGCCCGCAGGCGAAACGATGACCAAGTCCTCCTGCAGGAACTCCGCCACCGGCGTCGTCGCGGCGGCCGGCGCGGGCTTGGGCGTCTCGTGCTTGCCGCGCAGCGCGGCGTAGCCGCCAACGGCCAGCGCCGCCGCGCCGGCGACCGAAAGGAGGACCTTCAGCGTTTTGTTCATGGTAGGTTGGTATTATGCTGCACCATGCTGCACCGCGGGAATAGCGGGCAGCGGTAATATTCACAACTGACGCAGGGGTCCTGCCTCCGGGGGTCGGGGAGCGGGTGAGAGAGTCCCTCAAAACCTGATGCGGGTAATGCCGCCGAAGGAAGCGAAATGAACGCCAATCCGAAATTCCTGGCTGCTACCGCGCATGTCGATGACGCCGCGGTCAAGCCATTGCCCAATTCAACCAAGGTCTACGTCACCGGCTCGCGACCCGACGTTCGGGTACCGATGCGGCAGGTCAGCCAGTCCGCCACGCCGCGCAAGTGTGGCGGCGAACCCAACCCGCCGGTCTTCGTCTACGACTGTTCGGGGCCGTATACCGACCCGGCGACGAAGATCGATATCCGTTCAGGCCTGCCGGCGCTGCGTCAGCGCTGGATCGAGGAACGGGGCGACAGCGAGTTGCTCGCCGGGCCGTCTTCGGCCTACGGCATCGAGCGCCTGAACGATCCGAAGCTGGCCGAACTGCGTTTCAACCTGAAACGCGCGCCGCGCCGCGCGCGGCCGGGGATGAACATGTCGCAGATGCACTACGCGCGCCGCGGCATCGTCACCCCTGAAATGGAATTCATCGCGATCCGCGAGAACCTGCAACGCGAGCAGTACATCGAGAGCCTCAAGGCCACCGGCAAGACGGGCGAAAGGATGCTCGAGCTGCTGACCAGGCAGCACAAGGGCGAGTCCTTCGGCGCCGCGATTCCCGGGCAGATTACGCCGGAGTTCGTGCGCGGCGAGGTCGCGCGGGGCAGGGCCATCATCCCGGCCAACATCAACCACCCGGAATCCGAGCCGATGATCATCGGCCGCAACTTCCTGGTGAAGATCAACGCCAACATCGGCAATTCCGCGGTTTCCTCCGGCATCGCGGAGGAAGTGGAGAAGATGACCTGGTCCATTCGCTGGGGCGGCGACACCGTCATGGACCTCTCGACCGGCAAGCATATCCACGAGACGCGCGAGTGGATCATCCGTAACTCTCCGGTGCCCATTGGTACGGTCCCCATCTACCAGGCGCTGGAGAAGGTGGACGGCAGGGCGGAGGAACTGACCTGGGAGATTTTCCGCGACACGCTCATCGAGCAGGCCGAGCAGGGCGTGGACTACTTCACCATCCACGCGGGCGTCCTCCTGCGCTACGTGCCGATGACCGCGAAGCGCATGACCGGCATCGTCTCGCGCGGCGGCTCGATCATGGCGAAGTGGTGCCTCGCGCACCACAAAGAGAGTTTCCTCTACACGCATTTCGAGGACATCTGCGCCATCATGAAGGCCTACGATGTCAGCTTCTCGCTGGGCGACGGACTGCGCCCCGGCTCTGGCTACGACGCCAATGACGAAGCGCAGCTGGCGGAGTTGCGCACGCTGGGCGAGCTGACGCAGGTGGCCTGGAAGCACGACGTGCAGGTGATGATCGAGGGTCCCGGCCATGTGCCCATGCAGCTCATCAAGGAGAACATGGACATTCAGCTGAAGGAGTGCCACGAGGCGCCGTTCTACACGCTGGGACCGTTGACCACCGACATCGCGCCGGGCTACGACCACATCACCTCGGCGATCGGCGCGGCGCAGATCGGCTGGTATGGCACGGCGATGCTGTGCTACGTGACGCCCAAGGAACATCTTGGCCTGCCGAACAAGAAGGACGTCAAGGACGGCATCATGGCCTACAAGATCGCCGCCCACGCGGCCGACCTCGCCAAGGGCCATCCGGGGGCGCAGATCCGCGACAACGCGGTGTCCAAGGCGCGCTTCGAGTTCCGCTGGGAGGACCAGTTCAACCTGGGCCTGGATCCGGATACCGCCAAGGACTTCCACGACGAGACCCTGCCCAAGGACTCGATGAAAGTAGCGCACTTCTGCTCCATGTGCGGGCCGCACTTCTGCTCGATGAAGATCACGCAGGACGTGCGCGACTACGTCGAGAAGGGGATGCAGGAGAAGTCGGTGGAGTTCGTGAAGAAGGGCGTCGAGATCTACCACAAGCAGTGATCGCCGAAGGCCTCGTCGCCTCGGCCGCGAAGATCGTCCTTGCGACGGTGGTCGGCCTGCCCCTGCTCGTCTGGCTGGCGCAGGAGCGCTTGATCTTCTACCAGCAGCCGGTTGTCGAGGCGCAGCGCGCCGCCATCGAGCAACGCTTCCCCGCGACAAGGAGTGTGATTCATTCCGCGGCCGATGGAACGCGGCTGCATGCCTGGCATCTGGGTGTGCCCGGAAACGCAGCCGCGCCGCTGGTGATCTACTTTGGCGGCAATGCGGAGGAAGTGTCCTGGATGCTGGAGCGCGCCGGCGAGACGCCCGGCGTCGGCTGGCTGCTGGTGGACTACCGCGGCTACGGTTCGAGCGGGGGCTCGCCCTCCGAGAAGGCGCTCGTCATCGACGCGCTGGCGTGGTTCGACCGCGCGGGGACGCTGCCGGGCGTGGACGAGTCACGCATCCTAGCGTTCGGCCGCAGCCTGGGCAGCGGCGTCGCGGTGCAGCTGGCGGCGCAGCGCGCGGTGCGGGCGATCATCCTGGCGACGCCCTACGACAGCCTCGCCGCGGTGGCGCGGCACTACCACTGGTACCTCCCGGTGGACTGGATGCTGCGCCACCGCTTCGACTCCGACCGCCTTGCGCCGGGCCTGAAGCAGCCGCTGCTCGCCCTCATCGCCGAGCGCGACGAGGTGATCCCGCCGGCGCAAGCCGAGGCGCTGTTCAAGGCCTGGGGCGGGCCGAAGCGCCGGGTGCTGCTCACCGGCGCCGGCCACAACTCGACCGACATGCATCCGCTGTTCTGGGACGCGATCCGCGCCTTCATCAACGAGCAGTCGAAGGCCTGATACCATCGCAGCCCGATGCGCGAAGCCACGCTCCTAAATGCGCTGATTCTCGGCGTGGTAGAGGGACTCACCGAGTTCCTTCCCATTTCCAGCACCGGCCACCTGATCCTCGCCGGCGAACTGCTCGGCGTGAACGGCGAGCGCGGCAATGTCTTCTACGTCGCGATCCAGACCGGCGCCATGCTCGCCGTCCTGTGGGAATACAGGGCCCGCTTCCTCAAGGTGGATCCGCTGCTCTGGCGCAACCTCGCGCTGGCATTCACGCCGGCTGTGATCCTCGGACTGCTGTTCGGCGCCTACATCAAGGCCTACCTGTTCAAGCCGGTGCCGGTGGCGCTGGCGTTCATCGTCGGCGGCCTCGTGATCCTCTGGGTCGAGCGCGGGCCGCGCGCGGCGCGCATCGAAAACGTCGACACGATGTCGCCGCTGGATGCATTCAAGGTCGGGCTGGCGCAATGCTTTGCGCTCATCCCGGGCACTTCGCGCTCTGGGGCGACCATCATCGGCGGGATGCTGTTCGGGCTCTCTCGCCGGGCGGCGACGGAGTTCTCGTTCTTCCTCGCGGTGCCGACGCTCATTGCGGCGGGGGCCTACGACCTGTGGTCGAACCGCGCGCTGTTCTCGGCGGCGGACCTGCCGTCGTTCTCGGCCGGCGGCGCGGCCGCCTTCGTCTCCGCGTTCATCGTGATCCGCTGGCTGGTGCGCTACGTCGCTACGCACGATTTCCGGCCTTTCGCCTGGTACCGCATCGCCTTCGGCCTGGTGGTGCTCGCCACCGCGTGGCTGGGCTGGGTCGACTGGGCCGTCAGCTAGGAAATCAGGCAGGAAATCAGGGACAGACCACGTTTTTCTAACTTTGGATCCAGGGCAGTCCGGCCTTGCGCCAGCCGCCAAGGGTGCCGCGATGCTGCTCGGCGTCCTTGTCGCCTTCGAACCCCTCGAGGATGTTGTAAGCCTCTTTCCAGCCGGCCTCGGTGGCAGCGATCGCGGCATGGTGCGAGCGCGCACCGGAGCGGCACAGGAACAGGACCGGCACATCCTTGGGCGCCGCATCCTCGAGTTGCTCTAGGAAGGCCGGGTTGCGCTCGCCCTTGGGGTAGGTCGTCCACTCGATGGGTGCGCTGCCCGGGACCAAACCGACGAAATGCCGTTCGGCGGTGGTTCGCACGTCCACCAGCGTTGCGCCCGCCTTCATGAGCGCGTGGGCCTCCAACGGGGTAACCGCACGGGCTTAGGCAAGGTTCATCAGCCGGGCCCGATCCCCGGCCTTCTGCCGGATTTCATCCTTGGCGAGGAAAATTATAGGCGATGGCACTTTTGCACCAACATGGTGCAAACGCGGAAAGAGAGGTACCATCCTGGTGCGCCCCCCTCAGGTAAAATTTCTTCGCCTTGGCTGGAAGAGGGGTTGGCCAGGGTCCGGGCAATTGGCATGGATCCTGCTGATGTTCCACTGAACATTGCGAGTCCGGCTGGGGGGCCCAGCCCGCATGGTTTTGATGCCCGTCCAATTACCGCAAACGGAGAGTTGAAATGGCGATGACGCCCGAAGACGTATTGAAGATGATCAAGGACAAGGAGGTGAAGTTCGTCGATATCCGCTTCACCGATACCCGCGGCAAGGAGCAGCATGTCTCCGTCCCGGCCAAGCAGTTCACCAAGGACAAGTTCACCGACGGCCACGCGTTTGACGGCTCGTCCATTGCCGGCTGGAAGGGCATCCAGGCTTCCGACATGCTGCTGTACCCGGACCCTGTTACGGCGCGCATGGATCCGTTCACCGACGAACCGGTCCTCAATATCAGCTGCGACGTGATCGAGCCTGCCGATGGCAAGCCCTACAACCGCTGCCCGCGGGGTATTGCCAAGCGCGCCGAGGCGTACCTCAAGTCCTCCGGCATCGGCGATGTTGCCTATTTCGGCCCGGAACCCGAGTTCTTCATCTTCGACGGCGTGACCTGGAGCGTGGACATGTCCGGGTCCTCGGTGAAGATCAAGTCCGAGGAGGCGCCCTGGTCGACGGGGATTGACTACGAATCGGGCAATATGGCGCACCGTGCGCCGGTCAAGGGTGGCTATTTCCCGGTACCGCCGGCGGACACCCTGCAGGACATTCGCAACGCCATGTGCATTGCGCTGGAGGCGCAGGGCGTGGAGGTCGAAGTGCACCACCACGAGGTCGCGGCCCCCGGGCAGTGCGAAATCGGCACCCGCTTCGCGCCGCTGGTGCAGCGCGCGGACTGGCTGCAGATCCTGAAGTACACGGTGTGGAACACAGCGGCCTCGTTTGGCAAGACCGCGACCTTCATGCCTAAGCCCGTGGTCGGCGACAACGGTTCCGGCATGCACGTGCACCAGTCGGTGTGGAAAGGCGGCAACAACCTGTTCGCGGGCAATTTGTACGCCGGACTGTCGGAGTTCGCGCTGCATTACATCGGCGGCATCATCAAGCACGCCAAGGCGCTCAACGCCATTACCAACCCGGGCACCAACTCGTACAAGCGACTGGTGCCGGGCTTCGAGGCGCCGATCAACCTCGCCTACTCGGCGAAAAACCGCTCGGCCTCGTGCCGGATTCCCTACGTGGCAAGCCCCAAGGCACGCCGCGTTGAGGTACGGTTCCCGGATCCAACCGCGAACGCTTACCTCGCGTTTGCAGCGTTGCTGATGGCGGGCCTGGATGGGGTGCAGAACAAGATTCATCCGGGTGACCCGATTGACAAGGACCTGTATCACCTGCCCCCCGAAGAGGCCGGCAAGGTGCCGCAGGTGTGCGCATCGCTGGACGAGGCGCTGGACAACCTGAAGAAGGACCATGCCTTCCTCACCAAGGGCGGGGTGTTCGACGAGGACTTCATCGAGTCGTACATCGCGCTCAAGTCCGAGGAAGTGACGCGTTTCCGCATGACGACCCATCCGGTCGAGTTCGACATGTACTACAGCTCCTAGCCGCCTGTAACCGAATTGCGGCTGGTGCGTTAGGCAAAGGGCGGGGAAACCCGCCCTTTTTCATGGCTCCTTCCGGGCCCGAGTTGTTTGCCTAAAGTGTCAATAAAGGCATAGACTTAGCCTTCCAACCTCAGGCGCCTTCTACCCATGCGCTTCCGTTCCCTGCTCGCGTTGCTCGCCAGCTGCCTGGCCGTTCCGGGCTTGCCGGCCCGCGCGCAGCAGGTGGAGACGTTGTGGAACTGCAAGGACAAGGATGGGCGCACCACGCTGACCAACCAGCAGGCCGATACGGCGGGCAAGGACTGCCGGGTGGTTCAACAGCAGCGGGTGGCCTTGGTACCTGCCGGACCAGCGCAAAAGCCCGCCGCGAAAGCACCGTCGCCGCCCGGATTCCCGAAGGAGTCGCCCTCCGACCGTGCCGCGTCCAGGACCAAGCAGCGGGACACGCTGGAGAAAGAGTTGGTCCAGGAGCAGGCGATGCTTGGCGATGCCCGCAAGAAGCTTGCTGAACAGGAGGCGATCCGTACTGGCGACGAGAAGAACTACGCCCGAGTGCTGGAACGGCTCAAGCCGTACCGCGATTCGGTCGAGGTACACGAGAAGAATGTCGAAGCGCTCAGGCGCGAAATCGCCAACCTCAGTCGTTAGCGGCGAGCGCCGCTAACCGCTCCGCGCGATTTTCCCATCTGCCGGCCCATGGCCGATCCGACCGCCGGAACCAGCAGCAGCCTGACCGGGCTGGAGCTTCTTGCCACGGCGGTTGTCGTGCTCGACGAGGCGTTCGTCCTGCGCTACGCGAACCCGGCGGCAGAGAACCTGCTGGGGGCGGGTGCCAAGTCGATCATCGGGCAGTCATTCCCGGTCCTTTTCGCCGAGCGCGAGGCGATAGAGGGAATGTTGCGGGATGCGAAGTCTGCGCACTGGGACTACCACGCGCAGCATGCGAACTACCTTCGCCCCGGGCGCGAACCGTTGCCGTTGTCGTGCCTGGTGACGCGGACCGACCTGCCGCAGCGTCCCTTGCTGGCCGAGCTGCGGCCCATCGAGGAGCAGTTGCGGGTCGAGCGCGAGGAGCGGCGCCTGGACCAGCGCGAGACCAGCCGCCAGCTGATCCGCAATCTGGCGCATGAGATCCGCAATCCGCTGGGCGGCCTGCGCGGCTCGGCCCAGCTGCTCGAGCGTGAACTGGACCGCCCGGACCTGCGTGAGTACACCCAGGTCATCATCAAGGAAGCGGACCGCTTGCAGGCGCTGATGGACCAGTTGCTCATCCCGCAACGGACCGTCCGGGTGGCACCGGTCAACATCCTGGAAGTGCTGGAGCGGGTCAGGAGCCTGGTGCTGGCGGAGTTCCCGGCGTCGGTATCCATCCTGCGCAACTACGATCCCAGCATTCCGGACCTGCTCGGTGACCTTGAGCAGCTGGTGCAGCTGGTCCTCAATCTGGTGCGCAATGCAGCGCAGGCCCTGATGTCCGATGCCAATGCAAAGCGGGGCGGCACCATCGTCCTGCGCACCCGGGTCGCCCGCCAGGTGACCATCGCCCGGCGTCTGTCGAGGCTGGCATTGGAATTGCAAGTGATCGATGACGGACCGGGTATTCCCGGGGACATCCGCGATCGCGTCTTCAATCCCTTGGTCTCGGGACGGGAGGGTGGCAGCGGCCTCGGCCTTGCGCTGGTCCACACGTTCGTGCAGAACCACGGTGGCGTCGTCGAGTTCGACAGCCGCCCGGGACGCACGGTGTTCACCATACTGTTGCCGCTGCCATGAAACCAGTCTGGATAGTTGACGACGATCGCTCCATACGCTGGGTGTTCGAAAAGGCCCTCGGCCGCGAAGGCATAGCCTTTCAGTCCTTCGCGTCGGCGCGCGAGGGGCTGGATGCGCTCGCCGGCGGCGAGCCACCGCAGGTGCTGGTGTCGGACATCCGCATGCCAGGCACCTCGGGCATCGAGCTGCTACAGGTGGTGAAGGCAAAGTATCCGGCGGTACCGGTAATCGTGATGACTGCCTACTCGGACCTCGAGTCCGCGGTGGCAGCCTTCCAAGGCGGTGCCTACGAGTACCTCCCCAAGCCTTTCGATGTCGACCAGGCGGTGGAACTGATTCGCCGGGCGATGGAGGAGAGCCAGCGCGAGGCGGCGGCCCTGGATCCCATCGCCGAGGAGCCCGAAATCCTGGGGCAGGCGGTGGCGATGCAGGAGGTGTTCCGTGCCATCGGCCGCCTGTCGCAATCCAGCGCGACGGTCCTGCTCACCGGCGAGTCAGGCACCGGAAAGGAGCTGGTAGCGCGTGCGCTGCACCGGCACAGCAAGCGGGCGCACAAGCCCTTCGTCGCTATCAATACCGCGGCGATGCCCAAGGACCTGTTAGAGTCGGAGCTGTTCGGCCATGAGCGGGGATCCTTCACCGGCGCGCAGGCGCAGCGCCGCGGCCGTTTCGAGCAGGCCGAGGGCGGATCGCTGTTCCTGGACGAGATCGGGGACATGCCGGCGGAACTGCAGACGCGCCTCCTGCGCGTGCTGTCCGACGGCACCTTCTACCGCGTCGGCGGCCACCAGCAGTTGAAGTCGAACGTGCGCGTGATCGCGGCCACACACCAGAACCTGGAGGCGCGGGTGCGCGAGGGGTTGTTTCGCGAGGACCTCTACCACCGGCTTAACGTCATCCGCATCCGCCTGCCGGCGATGCGCGAGCGGCGCGAGGACATCGGGCCGCTGGCGAGGCATTTCCTGGCGCGCAGCGCGCAGCAGTTGGGCGTGGAGCCCAAGCGCTTGTCCGAGGAGGCGCTGGCTCACCTGGGCAAGCTGGAGTTCCCGGGCAACGTCCGCCAGCTCGAGAACCTGTGCCACTGGCTCACAGTGATGGCGCCGGGTCAGGTGATCGGCATTGCCGACCTTCCGGCCGAGTTCCGGGACGAGCCCCAGGGGGGCGCTGTGTTGGCCTCGGACTGGGTGGCCATGCTCGCGAAGGAGGTCGAACGGCGCCTAGCGCGCGGCGAGACCGGGATCCTGGACAAGCTTTCGCACGAGTTCGAGCGCTCGCTGATCGAACGCGCGCTCGCGCGCACCGGCGGTCGCCGCATCGAGGCCGCCAGCCTGCTTGGCATCGGCCGCAACACCATCACCCGCAAGATCCAGGAACTCGGGATCGGCAACGGCAACGGCGCCGACGAAGGCTAGCCCGGAAAACA
>Ga0169931_10012343_pt1 | contig 11866 bp, 5 predicted proteins | sample Kivu_15m_20L_FD_129675 | JGI IMG/M metagenome (GOLD analysis project Ga0169931, IMG submission 129675) | Freshwater microbial communities from Lake Kivu, Western Province, Rwanda to study Microbial Dark Matter (Phase II) - Kivu_15m_20L... | ecosystem: Environmental > Aquatic > Freshwater > Lake ...
AGGGCGCGGCAGACTTGAAAGCCGTTGCACCGGGGCATCAACAGGTCGCAGATGACAGCGTCGGGGTGGTGTTGCAGGGCGGCTTGGATGCCCTCCTCGCCATCCTTGGCCTCGTGGACGGCCCAGCCGGCGGCGGAAAGCGCCTTGGAAAGCACCTTGCGCACGATGGGGTCGTCGTCAATGAGCAGGGCGGATTTCATCGTGGCGGTGTCAGTTTTCACACGAGCCGTCAAAAGACAAGCGTGGAGCAGGCGGGAGAGGAGAGAAAAAAAGTTGTTAGAACGGATCCGAGCCGGCAAAAGAATGGGTGGAGCGGGCGTTGAACAAGGCTTTCAAAGCCGCCGTCTGCTCTGACGAACGTAGTTAAACAAAACCCGACACGCATATGTTCTGGAACTGTGGCAAACATCCTGGTCAAGAGTTGAACCCGAACCTCTACGCCACCCGGCGCGAGTTTCTGAACCGCGTGGGCACGGGCTTCGGCTCGCTGGCGCTGGCCAGCCTGCTCGCTGACCAGGCCAAGGGCCAGTCCGCCGGCGGCTCCGGCCTGCTCGCCCCCAAGCAGCCGCACTACCCCGGCACCGCCAAGCGCGTCTGCCACATCTACTTCAGCGGCGCGCAGTCGCACATGGACACTTGGGATCCGAAGCCCGAGCTGGGTAAGTCCGAAGGCAAGTCCGCCGGCGGCGGCGGCGGCATGGGCCGCGGCCGGTTGCTGGCCTCGCCGTTCGAGTTCCCCAAGTCCGGCAAGAGCGGCCTCGAAATTTCCGAAATTTGGACCGAGCTGTCCAAGTGCGTGGACGAGATGTGCATCATCCGTTCGAGCTGGACGGACGTGCCGGCGCACGAGGAAGCCACGAAGATCATGACCACGGGCGACTTCCGCCTGCCGAAGCCCTCCATCGGCGCGTGGGTCACCTACGGCCTCGGCTCCGACAACCAGAACCTCCCGGCCTTCGTCGCCATGAACCCGCGCGGCTTCCCCTCCGCCGGAAACGTGAACTGGCAGTCCGCGTTCATGCCCGGCGCGTATCAGGGCACCTACGTTGATCCGACCAACACGCGCATCGAGCAGATCATCGAGAACATCAAGAGCCAGTTCATCGGCACCAGCGCCGAGCAGCGCCAGCAACTCGACCTCCTGAGCAAGCTCAACGAAATCCACAAGCAGAAGCGCCAGTCCGACGGGCAGCTCGACGCGCGCATCCAGTCCTTCGAGCTGGCCTACCGCATGCAGACCGACGCCACCGAGGCGTTCGACATGAGCAAGGAGCCGGACCACATCCTCAAGCTCTACGGTGCGGACGGCATGGGTGAGCAGGCCGTGCAGGCCCGCCAGTTCATCATCGCGCGCCGCCTGCTGGAGCGCGGCGTCAAGTTCGTCCAGTGCTGGAACGGCGGCTGGGACCATCACAACAACATCTCCACCGCCGCGCGCGGTCGGGCCAACGCCACCGACAAGCCGATGGCCGGCTTCATCCAGGATCTCAAGCAGCGCGGCCTGCTCAAGGACACGCTCGTCGCGGCCAGCACCGAGTTCGGGCGCAGTTCGACCGAGGACGGCCCCGGCGGACGCACGCACAACGCCAAGGCGTTCGCCTCCTGGCTCGCGGGCGGCGGCGTCAAGGGCGGCACCTTCTACGGTGCGACCGACGAGTTGGGCAGCGCGGCCGTCGAGAACAAGGTCCATGTGCATGAGTTCCATTCGACCATCCTGCACGCACTGGGCTTTGACTCGGAGAAGCTCACGTTCCGCTCCGGCGGCCGTGACTTCCGCCTGACCGATGTGTCGGGTGCGCAGCCGGTGAAGTCCATCTTCGCCTAATTGATTTGGTGAAACCAAGCCGGGCGCGTGTTTCACCCACGCGCCCGGCCTTCAGTTTAACGACGGGAGAAAAAAGAATTGGTCAGCGAGCACAGTCAGAAATGCCTATGAAACCGATGCTGAAATTCGCGGTCGCCGCCGCCGTGGCCTGCGCCGCGCCGGTCTTCGCGCAGGAAAAGCCGCTCACGCCGGAGGAGAACGACTTCTTCGAGTCCAAGATTCGCCCCGCGCTCATTGAGTATTGCCACAACTGCCACAGCGCGGACAAGGACGCCAAGATCAAGGGCGGCCTCCAGCTCGATTCCAAGGCCGGCCTGCTCAAGGGCGGCTCGACCGGTCCCGGCCTCGTCGCCGGCCAGCCCGACCGCTCGCTCATCATCAAGGCGATGCGCTACACGGATCCGAATCTCCAGATGCCGCCCAAGGAGAAGGTGCCGGACTCCGTGCTCGCCGACTTCGAGAACTGGGTGCGCATGGGTGCGCCCGATCCGCGCACCGGCAAGAACGCCGCCGTGCTCAAGACCGACGAGGACTTGCAGAAGGCGAAAAAGCACTGGGCCTTCCAGCCGGTCGTGAAGCCGCAGCCGCCCACGCCCAAGGCGCACCTCAAGAGCTGGATTCAGAACGACATTGACCTCTTCGTCCTCGCGAAACTGGAGGAGAAGGGCATGTTCCCGTCGCCCATCGCCGACAAGTGGACCCTCGTGCGCCGCGCCTACTTCGACCTGCTCGGAATGCCGCCCACCACGAAAGAGGCCGAGGACTTCGTCAACGACACCTCGAAGGACGCCTGGGACAAGCTCATTGACAAGCTGCTCGCCTCCCCGCACTACGGCGAGCGCTGGGGCCGTTACTGGCTGGACATCGCCCGCTACGCCGACACACGCGGCGGCGGCAACAACAACCGCATGGGCGACAACCGCCTCATCCACGCCTACACCTACCGCGACTGGGTCATCAACGCGCTCAACGAGGACATGCCCTACGACAAGTTCCTCAAGTATCAGATTGCCGCCGACAGCCTGCCGGGCGCGGAAGCCAAGCACCTTGCCGCCCTCGGCTTCATCACCATGAACCGCGCGGTCAACAACCGGCAGGAGGAGATTGACGACCGCATTGACGTCATCACGCGCGGCACGATGTCGCTCTCCGTCTATTGCGCCCGCTGCCACGACCACAAGTTCGACCCCATCCCGACCAAGGACTACTACTCGCTCTACGGCGTCATGGACAGCTCGACCTACTCGATGAACAACAAGCCGGTCATCCAGAAAATCGAGGACACGTTGCAATACCGCGAATACACCGCGAAGCGGGCGCAGGTCGAGGCCCGGCTCGAAGGCTACCGTCAGGGCGAACTCGTCAAGTTCGTGGGCGAGGCGAAGACCAAGACGCTGGAATACCTGATGGCCACGCACTACGCCAAGCTGGGCAACACCAACTACAACTTCAGCGGGGGGCGCGCGGGCCAGGACCGCTTCGAGCAGTTCACCAAGCTCCAGTTCGAGGTCGCCACTGGTTGGACCCGCTACCTGGGTCGCAGCAAGTCCGGCGACGCCATCTTCGGCCCGTGGCACGACTACTCCAAGCTGGTCGAGGACGACAAGGTTTCCGACAAGGAACTTCTCGCCAAGAGCAAGGAACTCGCCGCGAAATACATGAGCGCCGACGGCACGCCGATGAAGGGGCTCAACCCGCTCGTGGCCCGCGCCTTCTCCACGCCCATCTCCAACCTCCGCGTCGCCGCCGAGCGTTACGCCAAGCTCTTCCTCGACGCCGAGAAGGCTTGGATTTCCGCCATCAATGTTGATGCAAAAAAGAAGAAGGACGACAACGCCCCGACCCTCAAAAAGCTGTCTGACCCCGCCATGGAACAGCTCCGGCAGGTGTTTTACGGCGCGAACGCACCGGTCAACATCAGCTATGACCGGCTGGCCGGCTTCGACAACAACCGCATCCGCAACGGCGAGCAGCAGTTCCAAATTCAGATGGACGCCCTCGACGGCAACCACCCTGGTGCCCCGCTGCGCGCGATGGCCCTGAGCGATGGCTCGCCGCGCAACGCGAAGGTCGCGCTCAAGGGCGACCCGCGTAACCTTGGCCCCGAAGTGCCCCGCCAGTTCCTCGAGGCATTGAATCCGAATCGCAAGCCCTTCACCAAGGGCAGCGGTCGCGCCGAACTGGCCGAGGAAATCGCCAGCAAGGACAATCCGCTCACCGCCCGCGTGCTCATCAACCGCGTTTGGATGAACCATTTCGGCGGCGCGCTGGTCCGCACTCCGACCGACTTTGGCGTCCGCGCGGACGATCCCACGCATCCCGAACTGCTCAACTACCTCGCCGCCTGGGTCATGGAGAACGGCTGGTCGGTCAAGAAGCTCCACAAGTTCGTGATGACCTCCGCCACTTACATGCAGAGCAGCGACGACCGCGCCAAGCCGCTGCTCAACGACCCGGCGAACCTCTACGTCTGGAAGATGAACCGCCGCCGCCTCGACTTCGAGGGCTTCCGCGACTCGCTGCTGGCCGTCAGCGGCAAGCTCGACGCCAAGCTTGGCGGCCCGCCCGTGAAAATCACCCCGGAGGGCGGCAACCCGCTCGGTTACACGGAAAATCCGTTTCGCCGCACGCTCTACGGCTACATTGACCGCGGCAATCTCTCCTCGCTCTACCGCACGTTCGATTTCGCCAACCCGGACGCCACCGTCGGCATGCGCTTCGGCTCCACCGTCCCGCAGCAGGCGCTCTACCTGATGAACAGCCCGTTCGTCGGCGACCTCGCCCGCGCCATCGTCCACCGCGACGACGTGAAGAACAAAGTGGACGAGGAGACGCGCATCGAGATGCTCTACCAGATCTGCTTCCAGCGCCTGCCTTCGGCCTTGGAGACCAAGATTGGCATGAAGTTCCTCGAGGACCAGTCCGGCGTGAAGGGCAGCGATGCCAAGCCCATCTGGCAATACGGCTACGGCACCTACGACGCCCGCAACCGCCGGGTTCAGTTCTTCAAGCTGCCCAATTATTCCTCCGGCGGCGGGGGCATGATGGGCGGCGGCAACCGCATGAACCAGATGGCCGGCGGCTACTACGATGGCGGCACCAACAACCGCCTCGGTGGCCTGCGCCTCACCGCCAACGGCGGCACGGCCGGCACGCTCGCCGTCATCCGCCGCTTCACCGCGCCGATGGACGCCAGCCTCACGATTGACGGCACTCTCGGTCAGCAAGGTGGACGAAACGCGGTCGGTGACGGCGTCGGCGGATATATCGTCCACAGCCGCACCGGTCAGATTGGGGCCTACTCGCTCACCGGCAACAACCGCAGCGCCGACACCCGTGTTGCCAAGGTGGATGTGAAGAAGGGCGACACGATTGACTTCATCGTGGACAACGGTGGCCGCGGCAACACCGTCGGCGACGCCTTCACTTGGGCGCCCACGCTGCGCGTCGCGGCCGCCGGCCCGGCCATGACGGCCTCCGCCGCCCCGGCCATGACGCCCTTCGGCGGGCCGATGATGACTCCGGGAGCGCCGGCCATGAACAACAACATGGCGATGGGCAACCAGATGGGTGGCGGCGGTGGCGGCAACACTTGGAGCGCGCAGAACCAGTTCGGCAGCCCCAGCGCCGGCCAGCAGAAGCCCCTCGACACCTGGGAGAAATACGCCCAGATGCTCCTGCTCGCCAACGAGATGACCTTCGTTGACTGAGCGCCGCGCAGACTGAATTCGCCGAAGGCCGCCTCCGGGCGGCTTTCGTGCTTTTTGGGTTCGGACTTGGAAATCCCCTGCAACTCCGCTTTGCTCCTCAGCGTCCAAGACACCAACATGCCAGCCGTGCGACTCGTCCTCTTCCTCCTGTCCGTCCTCTGGCTGCTTCCCCCGCGGCCTTGCGCAGCCGCCCCCGTTGACTTTGCCCGCGAAGTGCTCCCCATCCTCCAGCGCGCCTGCCACGAGTGCCACGATGCCCGCCTGTCAAAGGGCAAGCTCCGCCTCGACACCCGCGCCGACGCGTTCAAAAAGTCCGGCGTCATCGTCCCCGGCCAGTCCGCGCAGAGCGAACTCGTCCGCCGCATCACGCTTCCCAAAGGCCACGACGACGTGATGCCCAGCCGCGGCGAGCCGCTCTCCAAGTCGCAGACCGACCTGCTCAAGGCCTGGATAGACCAGGGTGCCATCTGGCCGGAAAACGTCGTCCCCGCGAAACATTGGGCCTATCTCCGTCCCGTCCGTCCCCCTGTTCCCCAGCTCTCCAATCTCCAATCTTCAATCTCAAATCCACTCGACGCCTTCATCCTCGCGCGCCTGCAAAAGGAAGGTTTGCAGCCCGCGCCCGAAGCCGCGCCGGAAATTCTCATTCGCCGTCTCTCCCTCGACCTCATCGGCCTCCCGCCCACGCCCGCCGAGGTGGACGCCTTCGTCCGCGAGTGTGCGCCCGCCGGCGGCCATTCCGCGTTCCGCATTCCGCATTCCGCATCGGAGCGTCTCGTTGACCGCCTTCTCGCTTCCCCGCAGTTCGGCGTCCGCTGGGCGCGCCCGTGGCTCGACTACGCCCGCTACGCCGACTCCCACGGCTTCCAGCGCGATGACTTCCGCGACCTCTGGCCCTACCGCGACTGGGTCGTCAACGCGCTCAACGCCGACATGCCGTTCACGCAGTTCACGATCGAGCAGCTAGCCGGCGACCTGCTGCCGAACGCCACCGAGTCCCAGCGCATCGCCACCGGCTTCAACCGCAGCGCGCCCACCAACGTCGAGGCCGGCACCGACCCCGAGGAGACGCGCGTGAACCAGGTCCACGACCGCGTCAGCACCCTTGGCACGGTTTGGCTCGGCTCCACGCTCGAATGCGCCCAATGCCACGACCACAAATACGATCCCATTTCGCAACGCGACTACTACGGCCTCTTCGCGTTCTTCAACCACACCGAGTTGGAGGCCGACCGGACCAACCCGAGAGTGCCCGGCTCGATTCAGTTCAAAGGCCCGACGATGGAGTTGTCCGACGCGGGCACGCAGGGCGAACGCGCGAAAATCCAGTCGCAGATTGCCGCCGTGACGCAGCAACTCGCCGCGCTTGAGAAAAGCGCCGCCACCGGCCAGGCCGAGTGGGAAACCGCCCTCGCGAAGTCCGCCGCGCAGGCCCCGCAGGAGCATGTCCTCGAAATCGCCGACTTCGACTCCACCGGCGGCGCGACGCACGAAATCCTCCCCGACAAATCCGTCCTCATCAGCGGCGAACCCGCGCCCGACAAGGACACCTACCTCGTCGAAGTGCGGACCCAGCTCACCGGCATCCGCGCCGTGAAGCTGGAGACGCTCACGCACGATTCGCTCCCCGGCAAAGGCCCTGGTCGCGGCGACGAGAAGCGCCCGAACTTCGTGCTGAACAATTTCATCGTGACCGCCGCGTCGGCCGCGCAACCGGAGCAGGCCAAGCCGGTGAAGTTCGCCAAGGCCACCGCTTCTTTCTCGCAGGCGAATTTCCCCGTCGCGAACCTGCTCAAGACCGACAACGACGCGCGCACCGGCGGCTGGGCCATCAACCCGAAGTTCCACGAGTCGCACTGGGCCGTGCTCGAAACCGCCGAACCGCTCGGCTCGTCCGGCGGCACGACACTGCGCTTCAGGCTGGAGCAGAACTTCGGCGGCGGGCGCACCATCGGACGCCTTCGCCTCACCGCCATCACGGGCAGCGTTGGCGGCACCGCGCTGCCGGCGGAGGTGGCCGAGGCATTGAAGATTCCCGCCGCGAAGCGCACCGCGAAACAGGCGAAGGCGCTCGCGGATTTCCGTCTCAAGGACAACCCGGAACACGCGCGGCTGGAAAAGGAGAAGACCCGGCTCGAAGCCGACCTGCGCAAGTTCAAGGCCCCGACCACGCTCGTCATGCGCGAGACCCAGCCCCGCATGAGCACCCTCTTCATGCGCGGCGAGTTCCGCACGCCGGGCGACAAGGTGGAGCCGCACGTCCCGGCGGTGCTACATCCACTTAAGTTCGTAGGAGACGACGTGAGGAGTCTCACTTCAAACACGCAACACGGAACACGCAGCACGGATTCAAATCAGAGCCTCCTCACCTCGGCTCCTACGCGGCTGGACCTCGCGCGCTGGCTCGTCAGCCGCGACAACCCCCTCGTCGCGCGTGTCGTGGTCAACCGCTGGTGGGCAGAACTGTTCGGCCACGGCCTCGTGACCACGCCCGAGGATTTCGGCATCAAGGGCGAGTTGCCGACGCATCCCGAACTGCTCGACTGGCTCGCCGTCGAGTTCATGGACAACGGCTGGAGCATGAAGAAGCTCCTCAAGACCATCGTGACCAGCGCCGCCTACCGCCAGTCCTCGCGCGTCACGCCCGACCTGTTCGCCCGTGACGACCAGAACCTCCTCTACGCCCGCGGCCCGCGGCATCGTCTCGATGCCGAGATGATTCGGGACAACGCGCTTGCCATCGCCGGGCTGCTCAATCTCAAGCAGGGCGGCGCGCCCATCCACCCCTATCAGCCCGACGGCCTGTGGGTGAAAGTTGGCGGCCAGCGCTACGACTACCTGGTCAGCCCCGGCGACGAGAAATATCGGCGCGGCCTCTACGTCATCTGGAAGCGCGGCGCGCCCTATCCGAGCTTCGTGAACTTCGACGCCAACAGCCGTCTCGCCTGCCGCGTGAAGCGCCCGCGCTCGAACACCCCGCTGCAAGCGCTCACGCTCATGAACGACCCGGTCTATGTCGAAGCCGCGATGGCCTTCGCCAAGCGCGTGCTGACGGAGCAACCCAGCGCCGCGCCCGCCGAACGCATCGCCCACGCCTTCCGCCTTGCCACCGCCCGCGCCCCCCGCGCGGAGGAAGTTGCCACGCTCACGCAGCTTCTCGCTTCGTCGCGTGCGACGGATGCAAAGTCTGCGAAAGAATTCATTGGCAAGTTCGAATTGCCCGCCGGCGTGACCGCCGAGGAATTCGCCGCTTGGTATGCCGTGGCGGCGGCGCTGCTGAACCTCGATGAAACGATTTCCAAAGGTTGATTCGCCATGAGCACATTGTCCTCATCGACTGCACGCTCCGTCGCCCTCGTCCTATCCGTCTTCTTCGCCCTCTCCGCCAGCGCGCAGACCAAACCCAAGCCCGCCTTCCAATACCAGTCCGGCGACATCCGCGTGTCCATCCCCACGGCGGACGAGCCGCGCGTGAAACAATTCGGCCCCGCGTCGCTCAAGCTCGCCGGGAAGTATCTCGAAGACGGCGCGCTGACCTGGGTGCGCGAGAAAACCTGCGTGAACTGCCACACGACCGGCACCTATCTGGCCGAGCGCACCGCGTGGACGAAGCAGTTCGGCCCGGCCAGCACGGAGGTGCTCGACGACTTCGTCAAAACCGTGCCCAAGGAAATCAAGCCGGTGGCGGAGACCGCGACGCGCGGCCACAAGCATTATCCGAGCACGTTCTACAGCGTGTGGCGCAGCCTCGGGCTGGCCGAGTGGGACAAGAACACCACCGGCAAACTCTCCGAACCGACCGAGCGCTCGCTACGCGACCTGTTCGAGCGGCAGTCCGCGAACGGCGCGTTCGTCAGCCACGGCGAGGTCGAGATTCCGCACATCACCACGGACTTCGAACTGTCGCTGCAAGCCGCACGCGCCATCACTGCCGCGCCGGGTTGGCTGGCGGCTTTGAAGGATGACGCGTTGAAAAGCCGCGTGGCGAAACTGAAGGACTACCTCCGCACTGGCGCGCCGAAGAACGACTTCGACCGTGTGCTGAAACTCCAGCTCGCGCACTACCTGCCGGAACTCGTTTCGGCGAAGGAGCGTTCCGCCGCGCTCGCGTTATTGTCCGACAAGCAGCACGCCGACGGCGGCTGGTGCGTGCGCGACTTCTCGGCGCTCAACGACTGGCACTTCGAAATCAGCGACACCGTCCGCAAACTTGTCACCGGCCTGCCCGACGCCGCGAACCCGGAGAGCGATGCCTACATGACCGCGTTCGCCGTCGTGCTGCTGCGCCAGAGCAACGTCCCGACCTCCGACCCGCGCGTGCAGCGCGGCCTCGCGTGGTTGCGCCGCGAGCAGCGCGAAACGGGCCGCTGGTGGATGCACTCGCTCTATCGCGGCAACTACCACTACATCACCTACATCGCCACCGTGCAGGCGCTGAAGGCCTTTGACTTGTGCGGGGAACTCACCGTGACCGCCGCGAAATGACCATGCTGTTCCCCCGATGAATCTCGTGAACCACCTGCTCCTCACCGCACTGCTCCTCGGCACTTTCACCGCTCGCGCCGCGACCCCGGTGGATGAAGCCGCTGAACAAATGCGCCTCGCCATTCCGCTCGGCGGCGATTTCAAACCCAACCCGAAAGTTCCCGCGTTCGTCGTCGTCGGGCACGGCGGGCGCATCCTCGTGTCCAAGGACGACGGGCAGAAGTGGACGCAGGCGTTCTTCGGCCACCCGGGCGCGGACCACGGCGCGTGGGCGACCAAATCCGTCGCGTATGGCGGCGGCGTGTTCGTCGTGGTCGTGGGCTGGGGCGGGCCGACGACTTACCTCGCCTCCGAAGACGGCGTGCGCTGGCGGAACCTGACGAAGGGCGACGCGAAGCTGCCCGAGGCGAAAGGCGACGCGCGCCAGATGCCCGGCACATGGGGGATTACGGCGGGCAAGGGCGCGTTCGTCGGCGCGGGCTATATGACCTTCACGGCCACACCGGACTTGGGGAGGACGTTCAGCTCGTTCTCGATGTGGGGCGCGTTCAAGGACGACGGGCGCGGCCACAAGTTGAGCACGCACCACGTCGGCCCGGTTTATTGCGGCGATGCCACCGGGCGCTTCCTCGCGCTCGGCGACAATCGCGGCGACGGCCCGAAGTTCGGCAACCTCTTCGCCAGCGATGACCTGGGAAGGATCTGGCGTTGGCTGAACCCGAAAGGCCTCGAAGCCTCCACCGGTCGCGGCACGCTCGTCTCGAACGGCAGGCTCCTCGTGATGACGGACAAGGAGGCCGGGCACGCGTGGACCAGCCGCAACGCCGGCGAGACATGGGCCGGCCCGCACGCGACGGGCACGAAGCGCGCGACGTTGAGCGAAGTGCGCGGCGAATTTTGGCTCGCAGGCAAGCCGTCGCGGGCGAGCGCCGACGGCCAGACGTGGCGCGACCTGCCCGCTGCCGTGCCCGCCGGCCAAATCATCGCGAGCGACCAGGGCACGCTCATCAGCATCGCCCCGCAGCGCTTCAACATCCTCCGCAGCGCGGACGGCGGGAAGAGCTGGCAGGAAGTCCACCGTTACGAACCGCCGCAAATATCCGGCGGCGCGCAAGGCCTCCGCGACGGCGCGTTCGGCCGGCTGAGTCCCTGAGCGACGCATCCGTTTTCCCGCCCAAAGACGAGCCGTCGCAGCTCCCGAGACTGTGTTTGCAAGCATCGAATCCGCCCTGAAAGCGCCCATGAAGACGACCGGTCATTGTCTAATTGCCTTCCTGTGGTTGTGCCAGAGCGCGGGCGCGGCGGAACTGGTGCTGACTTCGCCGCGTGATTTCCAAGTCGTGCAGCGCTCGTCGCCGGGGAAGGGCTTTGTGCGGCTGGCCGGGCAGCTTTCGGCGGATGCGCCGGCCGACGCGGTCGTCGAGATGCGGCTGGTCGGCGGCAAGGGCGACGCGGCCTGGCAGCGGCTCAACGCGAAGGTGGCTGGTCGTGCGGTCACGGGTCTGATCGAAGCGCCGGCCGGCGGCTGGTGGCGGCTCGAAGCGCGCGTGTCGCACGCGGGCCGGGTGCTTGCGGCCGGCGGCGTCGCGCATGTCGGCGTGGGCGAGGTGTTCGTCGTCGCGGGGCAGTCGAACTCGGCCAACCACGGCGAGGAAAAGCAGACGCCGCAGACGGGTCGCGTCGCCGCGTTTGACGGCACGAACTGGCAGCTCGCGGACGATCCGCAGCCCGGTGCCGGCGGCAAGGGCGGCAGTTTCATGCCGCCGCTGGGCGACGCGCTGGTGAAGCAGTTCGGCGTGCCCGTCGGCTTCGTCGCCTGCGGCATCGGCGCGACGAGCGTGCGCGA
>Ga0169931_10012345_pt1 | contig 11866 bp, 10 predicted proteins | sample Kivu_15m_20L_FD_129675 | JGI IMG/M metagenome (GOLD analysis project Ga0169931, IMG submission 129675) | Freshwater microbial communities from Lake Kivu, Western Province, Rwanda to study Microbial Dark Matter (Phase II) - Kivu_15m_20L... | ecosystem: Environmental > Aquatic > Freshwater > Lake...
CCAAGCATAATTAAATATATGATTGATATAGATAAATATTTTAAGTTATTTGTACTAATTATTCTTTCATATTTATTCTTATTTTTTTTAATTAAAAATCAAAATAAAAAGATTTTAAATAAACTTTTAGATAAAGAGTTTATTAAGATTCAATCTTTTCATAAAGAAGCTACTCCAAGAGTCGGAGGAATTTTTATTTTTTTCTTTATTATACTCTCATTTTTATTTTTTCAAGATTTAGTTATATTAAGAGATATACTTTATATTTCTATTCCAGTTTTTTTTTTTTCAATTTTAGAAGATTTTAAAATAGAGTTTTCACCTTATGTAAGATTAGTAACATTATTTATTATCGTATTTTTTATAGTAAAGTTATTGAACTTAAAAATTTATTCTATTCAGTTTTATAGTATTGATAAATTTTTTAATGATTATCAAACTTTTTCTTTAATATTCTCTTCGTTGTGCATTATTTTTATTATTAATGGGTCAAATTTCATTGATGGTTTCAATGGACTCCTGGGGATTCATTCATCAATCATAATTTTAATATTAAGTATTATCAATTATGTTTATGGAAGTTATGATCTTTTTCTTCTTGGAATTTTACTTTTACTATGTTTATTTATATTTCTAAATTTCAACTTTCCAAATTCAAAAATTTTTTTTGGAAATAGCGGTTCACATTTAATTGGTTTAATTTTAGCAACCCTGGTTATTCTGACTAGTCAAAAAACCCAATATCATAAAGTTTATCCATTTTTTTTTGCATGTTTATTAAATTTCATTTTTTTTGAAGTTTTTTTTTCATTTTTTAGAAAGATTGTTTATGAAAAAAAAAACCCACTTTACCCAGATAAAAAACATTTACATATGTTAGTTTTTAAAAAATTTGATACACATGTTAAGACTACATTAGTAATTAATTTTTTTTATTTAATTACTATAGTTTTAGCTTTTTTTTTTTTTAAAAATCCTGGATTTTTAAAGATTTTATTTTTCTTCCAAATATTATTATATATTTTATTTTATCTGCTTTTGTTAAAAAAAAAAAATTAATTTTTGGTTATACCTCTAAAGAGTTGACTGATGGTTCCTTAATACTATTATTTTTTTAATTTAATGTAAGAATATTCTTAAACAACTTTAATTGTGAAAAAAAAAAATTTAGTTACAATATTAATTAATTCGTACAATGGGGAAAAAACTATTTGTGAAACAATAAAATCTGCTTTAGCACAAACCTATAAGAAATATGAAATTTTAGTTATAGATGACGTATCAAGCGATAATACTATTAATTTAATAAAAAAATATAAAAGTAAAAAAATAAGACTTTATGTAAATAAAAAAAAAATTGGCCTTGGTAAAAGTAGAGTATTCGCCCAATCAAAAATACGTGGTAATTATGTTAGCATCCTAGATCAGGATGATATTTGGGATAAAAATAAGATTAAAAGTCAATTAAAAGTATTTTTAAAAAATAAAAAAATTGGATTAGTTGCCACTGGATATAAAATTATTGATGAAAATAATAAAATAATATCTTTGCAAAATAAATATTTTGATATGCTAAATTTTATGAACTATTTATCATTTAAAAATATTTTTGCACATTCGACAATAATGTATAAAACAAAATGTGCACGATCAGTTGGTTGGTATTCAAATAAGTTAGTTTATGCACAAGATTATGATCTAACTGTAAAAATTCTTAAAGAATATAGATTTAAATTTTTAAAAGGTTTTTTTGCAAAAATAAGGGTAAACAAGGGATCAACGACTAGAAGTAATATTTCATTGAATAATATATTAAATGAAGAATTAATTATTCTTAAAAAAATAAGAAATAATTTCAATTTAAACTTTATTAGTCTTATAAAAAATTATTTATATTGCTTTAAAATAAAATTAAAGCTTTTTTTAAATAATCTAAAAGTTATTCAAAGCTAGTAAAATTCGATTTGAGCTTAATGAAAAAAAAAAAAATTTATATAGCTGGCTGTGGAGGAATGCTCGGGGAAGCATTTTATAAAGTTTTTTCAAAAAAATATAAACTAAAATGCACGGATATTAATTTAAATGAAAAATGGTTATTTTATTTAGATTTTCGAAAATTTAAAAAATATTTTTCTGATGTGAAAATATTTAAACCTAATTATTTAATTCACTTGGGAGCAAATACTGATTTAGAATTTTGTGAAAAAAATAAAAAAAAAACATACAAAACAAATACTACCTCTGTAATATATGCAATAAAAATTTCTAATAAGTTAAGAATTCCACTGATTTATATTAGTACAGCAGGAATATTTGATGGAAAAAAAAAAAGTTATGATGATTGGGATAAACCCAAGCCTTTAGGTCAATATGCTAAGACTAAATATTTAGGTGAGTTTTTTATTCAAAAATATTCTTGGAAGTATTTAATATGTAGGGCTGGCTGGATGATGGGTGGTGGGCCAAAAAAAGACAAAAAATTTGTTCAAAAAATCATTTCTCAAATTAAAACAGGTTGCAAAGAGTTATTTATAGTTAATGATAAACTTGGAACTCCCACTTATACTTATGATTTTGCAAAAAATCTTAAATTACTAATAGAAAAAAAACAATGGGGTCTATTCAATATGGTTTGTTCAGGAGTTACGTCTAGAATTAACGTTGCAAAGGAAATATGTAAAAATTTAAATTTGCAACACAAAATTAAAATAAATAAGGTCAAGTCTTCTTACTGGAAAAAAATTTATTTTGCAGCGAGGCCCAATTCCGAAAGATTAATAAACAGAAAACTAAATCTTAAAAGACTTAACATTATGAGAAATTGGAAAATTTGTTTGAGAGAATATATAAAAAAATATTATCTTGAAAATATTATATAATTAATGTAAAAGATATAATAATTCACAAAATTGTATTAAAAATTTATTTGACCTTTTTAAGACAGAAACCTCAAAAATGTTTTTTTGGTTGCGGGGCTTGGATTTGAACCAAGGACCTTCAGGTTATGAGCCTGACGAGCTACCAGACTGCTCCACCCCGCGATAGAACTTTCATTAATCCTTTTAGACATAAATTTAAGCTAATTTTTAAAAATTTAATATTTTAATTTTAATCTTCTATGACCTATTTTTTTATAATTTTAAATATTATAACATTAAAATGAATATTGTGGATAAAAATCTTCCAAGAAAATCAGAATTAATTAAAAAAAAACTTCATTTTTTAAAAGGTACAAAAATCCCACTAATGTCGGAAATAGAAATAAGTGATTCAGGAACTTGTAATAGAAAATGTCCATTCTGTCCAAGGAGCGATCCAGAATATCCAAATATTAAAGAATTTATATCAGCAAAACTACACAAGAAAATATTTAAGGAGTTATCAGAAATTAATTATTCTGGTTTGGTTATTTATTCAGGATTTGTTGAGCCAATGTTAAATAAAAAAATTTATCAAAATATATTTGAGGCTAGAAATTTTTTACCTGAAGCTGCAATTGAATTGATTACAAACGGCGATATTCTTAATCTGGAAAGGTTAAAAAAACTATTTGATGCTGGTTTAGATACTATTTTAATCAGTGTTTATGATGGTAAAGAGCAAGAAGAAATGTTTTATGAACTTTGTGTCTCTGCGAAATTAAAAAAAAATCAGTACGTTATTAGAAATAGATATTTATCTGAAACTCAAGATTTTGGAATGAATTTTAGCAATCGTTCGGGGATGTTAGAAAAAGCAGTTTACTCTGTTAAGTCAGTTCAAGAACCATTAAATAAAGAATGTTTTTATCCAGCATATAAATTTTTTATAGATTATAATGGTGATGTGCTAATTTGTTCTCATGACTGGGGTAAAAAAAATATCGTTGGCAATTTAAATGATCAAACAATTTTAGATGTTTGGCTTAATAAAAAGTTTGAATTTGCACGAAAAAATCTATTATTGGGAAAAAGAACTTTGGAACCTTGTAGAAGATGTGATGTTAACGGAATACTTATTGGTAAATCGAGCTCAGATGAGTGGAAAAATATCTATAAATTGTGAAAAAAAAAATTTTTAGTCAACTTTATAAAATTATAAGAGAAAAACCATATGATTTTGATAGATCTAAATATATCAGGTTAGATAAAAATGAAAAAATAATAAGATTTGGAAAAAATTTCTTAAATCATTTAAAAAAAAAAGTTAATAGCTATCATATTTCATCTTATCCTAATATCGAAAAGACTTATAATCTTCTCGCAGAAAAAAATCATATATCAAGAGACTCTATTTTAATAACCGCCGGATCAGATTTGGCTATTCGATACATATTTGAAATTTTTAAAAAAAAAAAATCGAAAGTTATAACAATTGAACCTACTTTCGGAATGGTTAATGTATACGCAAAAATTTTCAATTATCACAATATAAGAATTAATTTTGATCACATGTTACAATTAAATGTAAAAAAAATATTCAGAAATTTAAAAAAAAATATATCATTTATTATTATTGCAAATCCTAATAGTCCTACGGGAACAATAATTAAAAAAAAAGATTTACTAAAAATATTAGCACAATCAAAACTTTTAAATATTCCAGTTGTTATTGATGAAGCGTATACTGAATTTTACGGTTTTTCTTATATTAAATATATAAAAAAATATAATAATTTGATTATAATTAGAACCTTTTCTAAAGCTTTTGGCCTTGCTGGAATGCGTGCTGGTTATTTGGTAGCAAACAAAAAAATTGTTAAAATCCTCAGCAAACTTAAGCCCATGTATGAGATTAATTCTTTTGCCTGTTTATCAATTGAGTTTTTATTAAAAAAACAAAGAATAATAGATAATTATGTCAAGGATGTTATCCGAGCAAAAAATTTTTTTTTTAAAAAATTAAAGAGTATTCAAATCAATTATTTAGATACTTATGCTAATTTTGTACATGTTGATCTAAAAAATAAAAAAAGAATTATTGAAAGGGAGCTTTTTAAGAGAAAAATCTTAGTAAGAAAAGGCCCTGGAGTAAAAGGTTATGATAATTATTTACGTATTTCTCTTGGTTCGAAATTACATATGCAAAGAGTTTTTAATATTATTAAAAAAAAAATTAATTAATGCTTATAGATGAAAAAAAAAAAATTTTTTCTGAGCAGAAAAGAGTTATAAACAATTGCTATAAGTATTTAGCTGGTATTGAAAAAAATGGAGTAAAAACTTATCATACTCCATATTCTTTTTTTACTACTTGGACTAAGAGTTTTGGATATTTTAAAATATTACACTTAAGAAAAAAAAAAATAAGCTTAATTTTTTTTATTTATCTTTTAAAAAATATTTTGTCAATTTTAAAATTTGGAAGCTTTGAATTACTATATAATAAAAAAATTTTTGATAAAAAAAATTATCGTTCAGTTATTTTAAGTTATTGCGATAGATATAGCTTCAGAGAAGGAAATTTTTTTTTTGATAAGTACTTCGGGGTCTCATCAAGAGAAATAGATGATAATATTTTTATTTTAATTTCCCTTGATAATTTTGTTCCAAATAAAATAAATGAAAAGGTTATCATTTTGAAAAGAAAAATAAGTTTATTTAATGTTTTATTTTTTATTTATTTTTTCTTTCAAGTTTTTTTTAAGTGTAAGATCAATTTAAAAAATTTTTTACATTACTTTAATTATGAATATTTTTTCATAGTAAAATTAAATACAGTTTTCAAAAAATTTTTTTTGAATATTAAATTTAAAAATTTTTTAATTAATTACGAGGGAATTAACTTTCAGAATTTTTTTTTGGAAAAAGTAAAAAAAATTAATAAGAACATACGGACGATTGGTTACTTACATTGTGCACCTTGGCCGTTACAAACAGATTTAATTTGTAGAACAAAATTTTTAGATAAATTATTTGTTTCAAGCCACGATCAGAAAAATGTACTATATAAATATTTTAAATGGTCAAAAAAAAAAATTTTTAAAATTCCATCATTAAGATTTGATAAATTAAATAATAATGAATTTTCTAATTTTGTATTCTTGCCATATGATATTTTAAACAAAAAAAAATATTTAGATTATTTTAAATCCTTACTTATACTTTTACCTGCAGGTGAGCTAGGAAAATTAAATACTAGAATTCATCCTTTAAATAAAAATAGTAAAACACATCAAATTTTAGCTTATGAACTGGAAATTATTATAAAAAAATTTCAATATAAAATAGATGAAAGCATAAAAAATGTTTCTGTATTTATTGGATCAGCTACAGGCGTCTGTTCGCAAGCTCTAGAAGAAAACAATATAATTTACCATATACCAGGAGATCATATATTAGATGTTTTTTCACCGTATATTTGGAAAAGTATTGATGTTTCAGTGGTTAGTAAGGGTATTTTTAAATATAGTATTAAAAGAAAAAATAAAGTTTTTTGTGTTAATTCAGAAAAAAAAAAATTTATTAAATATATAAATCCTCATCTTAAATAATGCTTTTAAAAAACAAAAATATATTGGTCACAGGCTGCGGAAAAGGTATTGGTAAAGAAACAGTATTTTCTCTTGTAAAAGAAGGGGCGTATGTAATAGCAATTATAAAATTAAAGCAGGACAATAAGCATTTTAAAGGTATAAAAAATATGAAAATATATAATGGAGATGTTCAAAACAAAAAACTAATAAATAAAATTTATCAAGATGCAAAAAAAAGAAGATTAATTATCGATGGATTAGTAAATAATGCAGGAATGAGATTTAGAAAAAACTTTTTACAAATATCAGATGAAGAATTATATAATGTTTTTAATGTAAATTTTTTTTCAATTTTTTTTTTAATAAAAACTTTTTGTTCTAATCTTGTAAAAAAAAAGAAAAACGGATCAGTAGTAAATATAAGCTCAATTGTGGGACAAAAAGGCTTTTCTCAGCTTTCTGCTTATGCATCTAGTAAGGCTGCGTTACTAGGATTAACAAAATCATGTGCTGTCGAATTTGCTAAAAATAATATTAGGTTTAATTCTATAAGCCCAGGTTTTATAAAAACATCTTATTACAATAAATTTAAAAAAAAACAAAATTTATACAAATGGACAATATCTCGAATACCCCAAAAGAAATGGGGAGATAGTCGCGATATTTCAAATATGATTACTTTTTTATTATCAGACAAAGCCTCTTATATAACTGGTGAAAACATAAACATTGATGGTGGATGGATTGCAAGTTAAAAAAAATTTTAGCACTCATACCAGTAAGATTAAAATCAAAAAGGCTTAAAGAAAAAGCTCTCTTAAAAATTGGTAATATTCCAATGTTTGTTCATGTTTACAAAAGGACTCAGTTCTCAAAATTTGTTACAGATGTATTTGTTTGTAGTGATAGCAAGAAAATTATAAACGAGGGAAAAAAATATAATGTAAATTTTATTGAAAAAAAAAAAAAACACGAAAATGGAACTGAAAGAATTTTTGAGGCATATTCAAAAATTAAAAAATCTTATCATTTAGTAATTGATGTTCAAGGAGATGAACCATTAATTAAACCGTCTCATATAGACAATATTATAAAGTTTCACTTTAAAAATCCTGATGCAGATATTATTCTTCCAACTCTTAAAATTAGAAGAAACAAAAATAAAAATATAGTTAAATGCATAAAGGATAAGAATAAAAAAATTCTTTATTTATCAAGAGCAGAAATACCATTTGAATATAAAAAAAAAAATAATTTTTTATACAAACATCTTTCAATAATATCATTTAAACCAAATGCTTTAAAAAAATTTTGTAAAAGCAGAAAAACCTTTATTGAAAAAATTGAAGGGATAGAATTGATACGAGCTTTAGAGATAGGATTGAAAATTAAATCTCCAAATCTTCAAGGAGACAGTTTTTCAGTGGATGTAATGAGAGATTACAAACAAGCAAAAAGAAAAATTAAAAATGACAGACTATTTAAAATCTACAAGAAAAAAAACTTTACTTATTAAATATTTTTTAGATAAAGTTCAGTACGGGATTACTTTTTGCCTAGATAAAAGAGATCCATCAATAGCTTATGATTTAGAAAAATTATTTTCTGATAAAAAAATATTATTAGTAATAGATAGAAACATTTCATGGGATGTCCTTAACAATTTATTTGATGACATAAAAGTCTCTGGTTTTACTATTTTTACACTTTTTATTGACGGAAAAAAAAAAAATAAAAATGAAAAACTCTTATTTAAAATTTTAGACGAATTGATTAATAAAAGTTTTACAAAAAAGTCAGTCATTATTTCCTGCGGCGGGGGAGTTATAGGAGATGTTTCTGCTCTTGCAGCATCTTTATATTATAGAGGCATAATTTATTTTCATATTCCAACAACAATGACAGCAATTGTTGATAGTTGTATTGGTGGAAAGACAGCAATAAATTATAGAGGCATTATAAATTCAGTCGGTAATTATTATCATCCTAGAAATGTATATATCTCTAAGAATATATTAAGCTTAATTCCCCAACGTGAATATATTGCTGGCTTTTCCGAAATTATAAAATATGGTTTTATAGATAACAAAAAAATTTTAAGTTTAATCAAAAAAAATAAACGTAAATACTTAAATAGAGATTTTAATGCCTTATCAGAAATAATTTTTTTATGTCTTAAATCAAAAATTAAATTTTTTAAAAATGACGTTTTTGAGAATAAAAAAAGGCTCAATTTAAATTTTGGTCATACCTTTGCTCACGCTATTGAAATGGCCCTTGGAAATATAAATAAAGGACATCTATTAAGACATGGTGAAGCAGTCGGAATTGGAATGTTATGCGAAATATATTATTTTTCTGGACTTAGTAAAAATTTTTTTAAGTTAAAAAAACTTTTAAGATTATTTAATCTTCCATTTGGATTAAAAAATATCATTAGTAAAAAAATTTTTAAAAAGTTACAAATAGATATTTATAAAAATATTTTTTTAGACAAAAAAATAAACAAAGGTTTTCCAAGATTTATCAGAATTACTAATGCAGGCAAATCTCGTATAGATCATTTGAAAGACTTTTTTAAAATTAAAGCAACAATTAAAAAAGTAATTTATTAAGTGCAAATTTTTAATATATTAATTAAAGTTGTTATTTATGAGAATTGAAATTAAGGACGATTTTTTAAACAAAGAAGATTTGCTTGAATTATCTCATTTAAATTTAGAGAAAATTAAAGATGATGAAGTTAAAGTCTATCATAATAAAATATTTAAGAATAGGGGAGTTGAGTCAGAATGTTTGGACGAGGCTACTATAAAAAGGCTAAACGATAGATATCACTCTCTTGCAATGCAAACACTAAACCTTTTATATCCAGAAAAATGTGTCCTTTATGATTACTCTGAATTTCACATCATTTACACAGGAAAGAATTATAAATTTCCAATACATGATGATACCCCAAATAAATTGTTAAGTGGTGTTATATATTTAAAGCCAGAAAAAAATGTTGGAACAATTTTCTATCGATCAAGGTTTGGAAAAGATAAAAAAATAATCGATTGGAAGGTAAATAGAGCTGTTTTTTTTTCTAGAAAAGAAAGTGAGTCCTGGCATTCCTATGAAGGCGATGGAATTAATAACCGATTAGCTCTTGTTTACAACTTAATGACAACTAGAATTCGTGATGTTTATAAAATTGAAAAAAAAAACTATTTATTGGGATACATTAGATTTAAGATCAATCCATATCTGTTCCAATATTTTAAATTTACACTCTAAATATTAGATTAATTCTTATTTTTAAGTAAATAAATATATAAATGCGGCTGAATTTTTAAAAATCCTAAAATTAGCGATAATTTCAATTTTCTTAAAAAATAACTTCTTTCAAACTCTGCACTGTATAATTCTTCTCTTATTTCCTTTATAAAAAATTTTTTCTTTAAAATTTTCTCAAAATATTTTTTTGATCTTCTATAACCATGTTGAACCTTTTTTATTTTAGATTTTTTTAAAAAAATAGAAAAAAAAATTTTTTTTAAAAATGTCTCTAATTTTAATAGAAAAATGTCGTTAATTTTTATAAATATACTATCACAACTTCTAAAACCAAAAAAAATTTTTGTTTCTTTTTTTGAAAATTTTTTTATATTTTCCAAGCATCTAAGAAGTTGTCTATCGTTTAGAAGATATTCAATATTTGGGACTAAAATAGTGTCGTATTTTTTATTTATAGACTTTGTATTTAATATATCTAAATAACTAATTTTAATTTTATAATTTTTATTAATAATCTTTGGGTTAATATCAGTTGCAAGAATGTTATGAAATTTTGATAGGTGATATTCTAATTCACCATGTCCTGAACCTATTGATAGAACCTTTCCTGTGATTTTTTTTTTTATATAATTGTATATTTTTGTTTCAGATATATTTAATTTTAAAAAGTAACTAAGGATAAATTTTTTTTTGCTAAAAGACTCTTCAATTTGGTTGAATGTAAAGTCAAGCCTGTTTTGAATTGTTTCTTTTGTATCCAAATAATATTTAAACCATTTTCTGTACATTTATAATAAACTTATGAAATTAATTAAAATTTATATAGAAATTAAATACTTATTTTCTTTTTATTTACATTTAAACAATTTTAATTTATTCAAACTTGCCTGGTAATTTTTGCAAAGGAGTAATACCCGATCCCATTTCGAACTCGGCAGTCAAGCCCTTTAGCGCCAATGGTACTTTGTCTTAAGACACGGAAGAGTAGGTCGTTGCCAGGCTTAATAAATTTAATATGAAAGTAGTAAGCTCCTTAAAGTCTTTAAAAAAAAGAGATATTAACTGCAAAGTGGTAAAACGCAGGGGAAAAATTTACGTTATAAATAAAAAAAATCCAAAGTTTAAAGCAAGACAAGGTTAATATGGATATTTCATCTCAAAAAAAAATCTGGACCGCGTTTAAAAAACTTACAGTTTATGCAATCGTAATAATTATAACTATTCTACTATTATTAATTTTTATTAATTTTTAGACTTAAATTTTTTAATGATTATTGGATCTATTTCAGAGAAAGACTCTTTTGAAAAAAGAGTTCTCCTTACACCTGATACGATTAAAAAATTTATACAGCTTGGATTTAAGGTAAATGTTGAGAATAATTTTGGAAGTTTTCTTAATATCAAGGATGAGGATTTTAAAAGTATTGGAGCATATTGTCTTAAACGAAATGAAATTCTGGGCTCATCTAATGTATTATTAAAAATAAATTGCCCAACCTTAGAAGAAATAACTTTATTAAAAGAAAATACTATTTTGATTGGAAGTTTTTTTCCGCATCTTAACAAAGAAGTAATAAATAAATTAATAAATAAAAAAGTTAAAATATTTTCTTTAGAACTTCTTCCAAGAATTACGAGAGCTCAGTCTATGGATATTTTATCTTCTCAAGCTAATTTAGCTGGATACAAAGCCGTAATTGATAGTGTTTATGAATTTAACAAGGCAGTTCCAATGATGATGACTGCTGCAGGAACTGTTACACCTGCAAAATTTTTTATTATTGGAGCAGGAGTTGCTGGACTTCAGGCAATAGCAACTGCGAAACGATTAGGAGGTGTTGTCAGTGCAACAGATGTAAGATTAGCATCTAAAGAACAAGTTCAGAGTTTAGGAGGCAAATTTGTTTTTGTAGATAATTCACAAAATTTAGAAACCTCTGGAGGTTATGCAAAGGAAGTTGGGGAAGATTATAAAAAGAAGCAAGAGGAATTATTAAAAAAAACTTTAGCCCAGCAAGATATAGTCATTTGTACCGCATTAATTCCAGGAAAAAAAGCTCCAAGAATTATTAATGAAGAAATGTTAAGTCTTATGAAAAAGGGATCAGTTATTTGCGATCTAGCAGTTGAACA
>Ga0169931_10012347_pt1 | contig 11863 bp, 7 predicted proteins | sample Kivu_15m_20L_FD_129675 | JGI IMG/M metagenome (GOLD analysis project Ga0169931, IMG submission 129675) | Freshwater microbial communities from Lake Kivu, Western Province, Rwanda to study Microbial Dark Matter (Phase II) - Kivu_15m_20L... | ecosystem: Environmental > Aquatic > Freshwater > Lake ...
GACTCGCTCGACCGCAGCCTGCCGCGCGCCATCGACGCCATCGTCGAGGCGCCGATGCGCGCGCTCGTCGTCGACCTCGAGCCGTCGGCCACGTCCATCGCGCCGTACCAGCCGCTCTCGTTCCGGCTGCGCCTGCGCAACGACTCGCGCCTGCCGCTGGCCATCGGGAGCGACGCGCCGATCGCGGGCAAGGTCACACTGCGCGCCGCGGCGTCCCGCGCAGGCCAGACCGAGCCGCCGGACCTCCCGCCGCAGCCCATCCTCATCGACCGCCGGCTGCGGCTGGAGCCCGGCGCGTCCATCGACGTCACGGTGGACGCGGACCTCACCACGATCGGCCTGCTCCTCAACATCCACCCGCTCGACCCGCACCTCATCAACGTCGCGTTCGTCACGAACCCCGCGTCGGCGACGGGCGGGTACGCGCCCGGCTTCATGGGCACGGTCACCTCGTCCCCGCCCATCCAGAGCTCGGGCGTCAACGTCACCGAGGCCTGGGTGCGCGAGAGCCTCGAGGCGATCAAGGTCCCGGGACGCGTCGATGCCGTGCTGCGCGTGGCGCTGCTTGCGCACGCGGCCGCCGCCGAGGACCGCATGCCCGCGGCCATGAAGGCCGAGATCCCCGCCATCTGGGACGCCGTCCTCAAGGCCTGGTCCGCCCTGCCCGACCGCGCGAAGGCATGGGTGGTCGCGGTGCTCCCGAAGGAGACGCCCGCCATGGCGCCGCTCCTCGACGCCGTGCGCGCGAGCCCCGCGCGCGAGGTGCTCTCGAGCTGGGCCATCACGCGCGTCGTCGACCCTGCCGACCCCATGCTCGACGTCTGCCGCCGCAGCGGCGACGAGGCCCTGTCCACGTTCGCCGACGCCACGAAGTGGGTGCTTGAGCGCCGCGCCAAGCGCGCCATCGAGGAGGTCGGCATCGAGGCCGACCGCAAGCGCGCCGCCCCGCCGCCCGGGGGCGCGAAGCCGTGACGGGCTTCGTGCTGCGGCGCCTGCTGCAGCTGCCCTTCATCCTGCTCGCCATCTACACCATCGCGTTCGCGCTGGTGTGGGTGGTGCCGGGGAACCCGTTCGAGGCCGCCGAGGGCCGGCGCCCGCCCCCGGAGATGCAGGAGGCGATGCGCGCGCAGTACCGGCTCGACGACCCCTTGGGCTTCTACCTCGACTACCTGGGCAAGGCCAGCGGCGTCTCGTGGGCGCTCGGCCGCGCCGACCGCCCGTTCGACCTCGGCCCGAGCCTGGCGCACCCGGACTGGACCGTCAATTCGATCATCGCCGACGGCGTGCCCGTCTCGCTCTCGATCGGGCTCGCGGCCATCGCGATCGCGGTCGCGGTCGGCACGGTGGCGGGCCTGGTCGGCGCGCTGCGGCCGGGGTCGCTCGCCGACGCGGCCACGCAGCTCGTGGCGGTGATCGGCATCAGCGTGCCGAGCTTCGTGACGGGCGCCGTGCTGCTGGTGGTCTTCGCGGCGAAGCTGGGCCTCGCGCCCGTGGGCGGCTGGAGCGGGCTGCGGAGCATGGTGCTCCCCGCATGCGCCCTGAGCCTGCCGTTCGCGGCGTACGTGGCGCGGCTCATGCGCAGCTCGATGATCGAGCAGATGTCGGCCGATTACGTCCGCACCGCGCGCGCGAAGGGCCTCGACCGCCGCGGCGCGGCCATGCACCACGCGTTCCGCAATGCGTTCCTGCCGGTGCTCAGCTACCTCGGGCCCGCGACCGCGTTCGCCGTCACGGGGTCGTTCGTGGTCGAGCGCGTCTTCGCGGTGCCCGGCATCGGGCAGCACTTCGTGGCCGCGGTGCTGTCGAAGGACATCACGCTCCTTCTCGGCACCGTGCTGGTGTTCGGGACCGCGGTGGTCCTCATGAACCTCGCGGTCGACGTGCTCTACGCGTGGGTCGACCCGCGCATCCAGGTCACGGGCTGACGGGCCGCACCAGCCGGATGTTCTGGAACCGCTGGTCGAGCGACGCGTCGCGCGTGATCCCGCGCACGCGGCACGGGTCGTACATGTACATCGTGACCAGGTGCGAGAGCGGCAGGATCGGCAGGTCGCGCTCCATGAGCAGGCGCTCGGCGTCCCGCAGGATCTGCATGCGCCGCGCGGGGTCGGGCTCGTCGGCCGCGCAGTCGAGCAGCGCGTCGAACTCCGGGCACGAATAGCCGCGGTCGTTGTTGCCGTCGCCGGTGCGGCTCAGCTCGAGGAACGTGACCGGGTCGCCGTAGTCGCCGTACCAGCTGCCGCGGGCGACCATGAAGTTGCCGGTCTTCAGGTCCTCCTTGAAGAACTTGCCGTCCTTGCCGCGCACCTCCACCGCCACGCCGAGCGCACCGCGCCACATGTCGGCCATCGCCAGGCTCAGGTCGCGGTAGCGCGGGCTCGCGGTCGAGTAGAGGACCTCCACCGTGGGGAACGGCGCGCCCGACGCGTCCTCGGGTGCGCCGTCGCCGTTGCGGTCGGACCATCCCGCCGAGGCCAGCTCGCGTCGCGCCTCGGCGGCGTCGAACGAAAGCCCCGCGGGCGGCTCGTATCCGCGGATGCTGCCGGGCGGCACCAGCGAACCCGCCACGCGCTCGCCCATGCGCACCACGCGCTCGGCAAGCGCGCGCTTGTCGACCGACCGCGCGAAGGCGCGCCGCACGCCGGCGTGCGCGAACGGGTTCGCGCGCCCGTCCTTGAGCGTCGCGCGGCAGTTGAAGCTGTAGAAGTCCGTGCCGAACGAGGGCACCACGTGCACGTCGCGCGATTCCCCCGCGCCCGGCGCCGGCAGCGCGGCCAGCGCCTCGTCCCATGACTTCCCCGCGGCGCGCAGGCGGTCAAACTCCGCGCGATGTCGCTCGAGGTACCGCATCGACTGCGCCGCGAGCTCAGGTCGGTACGGCGCACGCACGTCGGCCAGCCAGTCGACGCCGCCCGCCTCATAGGCGAGCACCGCGGTGTTCGGGTCCTCGATGGGGATGATCTCGACCGACCGCGGCAGGCCCGAGGCGGCGTCGCGGTGGTGCGGGTTGGGCTCCAGGCGCATCCCGCGCCGGTAACGCCATTCGGCCAGCATGAGCGCCCCGTTCGAGACGATGTTCCCCGGCTTGGTCCACTCCACGTCCACGCGGCGCGCACCGGTGGCGAGGTCGAACGACGCGAAGCGGTCGAACGTGGGCCGGTGGATCGGCGACATCGGCGGGAACGCGACGAGCTCGGGCCAGTACGGCACGCGCCGGCGCAGCGTCATGCGCAGCGTGCGGTCGTCGGGCGCCTCGAGCCGCACCAGTTCGCGCGCCGCGCGCCCGACGGCGGCCCAGAGCTCGTCCGCGCGCGCCTCGGTGCGCTCGCCCGCGGGGAGCGCGGCGAACTCGCGGAGCATGCGCGCGCGCAGCGCCGCGAGCTCGCGGCCGCCCTCGATCTCGAGCATGAAGCCCGCGTAGTCGCTGCCGCAGTCCGGGAGCATGGCGCGGATCCACGCGGCGCGGAAGTCCTCGGCCACCACGGGGTCGCCGTTCGACCAGCGCCCGTCGGCGCGCAGCGTGAACGTCCACGTGCGCCCGTCGGGCGCGCACTCCCACCGCTCGGCGGCTGCGGGCACCAGGCCTCCACGGTCGGCGTCGTTGGCCACGAGCGTCTCGTAGATCGACCGCCCCACCATGATGTCGTGCTGCCAGCTCATGCGCTGCGGGTCCAGGGTGAAGACGTCGGACCCCTGCACGCACGTGAACTCGGCGCGGTCGCGCCCGCCGTCGCACGTCCACAGCGCGACGGCAAGCAGCCCGGCGGCGAGGAGCGGGACGGCGAGGCGCACCTCGGTTCATCGGGCCGCGAAGGGGTTGCCCTACACTCCCCGCGTGCGCGCCACCGCCGGATTCATGGCCATCCTCGCCTGCGCCGGCCTCGCGGCCTGCGAGTCGCACGTCGAGGCGGTGCGCACCTTCGACCGCGCCGAGTACGACCGCGTGTTCGACGCCGCCCTCGAGAGCGCGCGCGAGGACGGCCTGGACCCCGTGGTGGTGGACCGCGAGCTCGGCGTCATCGAGACCGCCCCCCGCACGGCCGGCTCGCTGGTGGAGCCGTGGCGCACCGACAACGCCGGCTTCGAGGACATGCTGGCGCACACGGTGAACTTCGAACGACGCCGGGCCCGATTCGAGTTCATGCCCGAGGGCTTCGCGGCCCCGGTGCCCGAGCCGTCGCAGCCGTCGCGCGGGCCCGCGGTGCCCGGTTCGGACGCAGCCGAAGGGCGATTCGGGCTGCTCGAGACGAAGGGCCGCATCGAGATGCGGACGTGGGTGTTCGTCGACCGCAGCTTCCGGCCAAACCAGTCGTTCGGGCGCTGGACGCTTGGCGAGACCCGCTACTCCACCGACCCCACCCAGGCCCGGCAGCCCGGTGACGACGCCACGCAGATCGCCACCGAGTGGACCCCGATCGGGCGCGATGTCCCATATGAACAGAGGCTGATGCGCCGCATCGGTGAGCTGCTTGCCACGCATCCGTCGGCACCGCCGGCGGACGCGCCCGAGGGGAACCTCGAGGCACCCGCCGCCGAACCATAAACCAGCGTGCCATTGACCGGGTTTCCGGGGCGAAGTACCGTTCCGGGCTCCCCCTTTGCCACCGGCACCCCGAACGATGAATCCGCGCCACTTCGTCCTGAGCCTGGTCGCTTCGCTCTCGCTGTCCGCCGCCTCGGCGGCGCAGGTGCAGGCGATCTCGCCGCAGACCATCGCGGCGCCAGGGCCGATGACGCCCGCGCAGCAGGCCGAGGTCGCCACGGCAGTCGACGGCTGGGCCGAGCGGGTGATGGGCACCGATGCGGACGAGGTGATCGAGGCGCGCGGGGAGCTCGACAAGCTGGCCACGAAGAACCCGAGCGTGACGGTCGCGTTCCGTCGGGAACTGGGCCTGGCGTTCGCGAAGCGGTTCGAGGACGCCGTCACGGCCGACAAGGCCGAGCGCTCGGTCACGGCCTTCTACATGGCCCGCGCCATCGGCACCGTCGAGACCATCGACTTCATCGTCGACCACATGGACGCCGAGAAGACCGAGTCGCCGGCGATCCGCATCGCCGCATCGGCCCAGCTTCCCCGCGCGGTCGAGTCGGTGCAGCTCTCGGCCCCCCAGCTCGACGCCATCGCGAAGCGGCTGGTGCCGCTGGCGGGCAAGGAGCGCGAATGGGTGGCGGCCACGCACGCCTTCGAGGCGATGGGCGCGATGATCCGCCGCAAGGGCCTGTCCGCGGCGCAGGCCGACGCGATCGGCGCGAGCATGAGCGCGACCATCAACGGCCTCACCGAGCGGGTGACCGACGGCTCCGCGCCCGAGATGGTGAACGCGCTGCAACGTGCGCTGCTCGTGGTCCGCAACCAGCTGGCGGACGTGCCCGCGCCGGCGCGCACCAAGCTGCTGACCGCCATCGCGCCGTCGCTGAAGCAGCTTGCGGACAGCAAGGGCAAGACGCCCTCCGGGATCACCCAGGCGGGCCTCGGCGACACCTTCGAGGCGGTGGTCCGCACCGCCGGCCTGCTCCAGAAGGTCCGGTCGACGGACGGGGCCTGAGTTCGGGAGTCGGCCCGCGCGGGCCCTAGGGTCCGAGAACTCCGCCGCTCGGTTTCCGGGATCCAAAATGCCGCAGATCGACTTCACGAGTCCGTTGACTCGGCCGATCCCCACTGGCACCCTGAGTCGTATGGTTGAGTGACGACCCCAGGATTCCCAGACCCGATGAACACGCGCCGCCGAATCACCTCCATCGCCCTGACCGCAGCCATCGGAGCGACCGTCGCGGTGGGCACCGTCAGCGCGTTCATGGGGGGAACCCCGCCGCAGCAGCAGCTGCCGACCACGCTCCAGGACTTCTTCCAGCCCGGCACGCAGCCCAACGCCGTGCCGGAGCAGTTCGCGCCGGTGGTGCCGTCGATCAACTGCACCTTCTGCCACAGCGACTACAGCGAGGAGTTCGCGCCGTTCGACACGTGGGTCGGCAGCATGATGGCGCAGTCCGCGCGCGACCCGGTCTGGCACGCAACGGTCGCGATCGCGAACCAGGACGCACACAACGCGGGCGAGTTCTGCATCCGCTGCCATGCGCCGAGCGCCTGGCTCGGCGGGCGCAGCACGACCGGCCGGATCGAGGACCTGCTCTTCGACGACCTCGACGGCATCAACTGCCACTTCTGCCACCGCGTGGTCAACCCCGAGCTCGGCGCGGACAGCGCGGTGGGCTACCCCGCGCCGGGCCAGGACCCCGACCCCGACCCCGAGGTGCTCTCGCCGCTCGCCGCGGCCGGGCTCATCCCGCAGGGCCACGGCAACGCGCGCTACGTGGTCGACCCCCGCGACGTGCGGCGCGGCCCGTTCGACGACGTCCCGCTGAACATCCACGGCACGTCCGACTGGGGCGAGAGCGTGTGGCTCATCGCGAGCCCGTTCCACTCCAAGAGCGAGTTCTGCGGCACGTGCCATGACGTGTCGAACCCCGTCTTCTCGAAGAACAAGGCGGGCCAGTACCAGCTCAACGCCCTGAACACGCCGCATCCGACGCAGGACCCGTCGGACATGTTCCCCGAGCAGCGCACCTACAGCGAGTGGAAGAACAGCCAGTTCGCGACCACGGGCGTCGAGTTCGCCGACGGCCGCTTCGGCGGCACGCTCGAGGGCCCGATGAAGAGCTGCCAGGACTGCCACATGCCCGACCAGGCCGGCGGAGGCTGCGTCTTCTACCAGTTCGGCGAGCCGTGGTTCTCGCGGCCCAACATGCCGCAGCACTCGTTCGCGGGCAGCAACACGTGGGTCATCGACGCCGTGCGCGACCAGATGGGCGAGGACGCGGACTCGCTCGGCCTCACCGCCGCGCGCGCCGAGACCTCCAAGGCGCGCAACGTGCAGATGCTGCGCGACGCAAGCGACATGGAGCTCTCGGTGACCGGCCAGCAGCTGAACGTGCGCGTCATCAACCAGAGCGGCCACAAGCTGCCGAGCGGTTACCCCGAGGGGCGGCGCATGTGGGTCAACGTCCGATTCACCGACGCATCCGGCGCGACGGTCGCCGAGCACGGCGCGTACGACCACGCGGCCGCCGAACTCGCGGGCCTGCCGACCAAGGTCTACGAGGCCAAGCACGGCATCGACGAGGCGGTCTCGGCGGCCACGGGGCTTCCCGCCGGCATCAACTTCCACATCGCGCTGGCGAACACGAAGTACCTCGACAACCGCATCCCGCCGCGCGGATTCACGAACGCCGCCTTCGAGGCCGACGGGTGCCAGCCGGTGAACTACTCGTACGCCGACGGCCAGCACTGGGACGACACCTCGTACGCCATCCCCGCGGGCGCGCGGAACGCGGTCGTGACGCTGTACTACCAGACCACCACCAAGGAGTACATCGAGTTCCTGCGCGACGCGAACGTGACGAACGCGTCGGGCCAGCTGGCCTACGACCTCTGGGCGAAGTTCGGCAAGAGCGCGCCGGTCGACATGGACACCGCCGCGATCGAGCTCGAGCCGTCGAACCCCGCCGACCTCAACGGCGACGGATCGGTCGACGGCCAGGACCTGGGCGTGATGCTGGGCAACTGGGGCAACCCCGGGCTCGGCGACCTGAACCATGACGGCGCCGTGGACGGACAGGACCTGGGCATGCTGCTGGGTGCCTGGGGCTGACGCGGGGGCTACGCTCCCGCCATGAGCCTGGCCCGCTGGGCGTCGGACCTGGTGCCCACCAATCCCATCGTGCTCCGCATCGTCGCGAACGGATCGCGGCGCGCGAGGCACCTGTGGATCCGCAGCGCCTTCCTCGCGGTGCTGATGGTGGCGCTGCTCTTCGGGATGATCGGCTCGAGCAGCTCGCTGCGCGACCTCGCGCAGCGGGGCGCGACGGCGTTCACGGCGCTCTCGTTCGTCGAGGTGACCATCATCTGCCTGCTGACGCCCCTCTTCATGGCGGGCGCCATCGCGCAGGAGTCGAACCCACGGACGTGGGAGATCCTGCTGACGACCCCGCTCAACCGCGCGCAGATCGTCGCGGGCAACCTGCTCGGGCGGCTCTTCTTCGTGCTCGCGCTGCTGGTCGCCGCGCTGCCGCTGATGCTCGGCACGCAGCTCTTCGGCGGCGTGCCGCCGTCGGCCGTCTGGGGCAGCTTCGCGATCTCGGCGTGCACCGCCACGTTCGTGGGCGCGGTGGCGGTGGCCCTGAGCGTCACGCGCACGGCGGGCAAGCGCAGCGTCTTCGTCTTCTACAGCACCGTGGTCCTGTACCTGTTCGCCACGTGGGCCACGGACGGCGCGCTGCGGTCGCCGATCGGCGCCGGCAGCACGGCCGAGACCACCACCGCGCTCACGCCGCTGAACCCGTTCCTGGCGCTCGAGTCGCTCCTCATGCCGTCGACGTACGCCGCGCCGCCCGGCGACGCCGGCGGCGTGCTCGCCGAGCAGTGGCTGGTGCACCCCGCCCGCACGTACTGCCTGCTCACCGCCGGCGGGGCGGTCGCGCTGCTCGCCGCGTCCACCGTCACCGTGCGCAGCCTCGGCGCGCGCACGGTGCGCACCCCCTGGTGGCGGCGGCTCACCCGGAAGGCATCGGCTGGGAGCCGCGAGGCCAAGCGCGTCTGGCACAACCCCATCGCGTGGCGCGAGAGCCAGCTGCGCGGGACCAGCGTCATGGCGCTTGCGGGGCGCTGGGGCTTCGTGCTTGCGGGCATCCTCGGCGGGCTGGCGTTGCCGGCGCTTCACCGCGCGGGCATGCTGGGCACCGCCGGGCTCCGCGTGGCGCTCCTCACGGTGGTGACCGCCGAGAGCGTGGTGATTGTGCTCACGGCCCTCAACATGAGCGCCACCGCGGTGAGCCGCGAGCGCGAGGACGGCTCGCTCGACATCATCCTCACGACGCCGATCCAGCCGGGGCCGTACCTCTCGGGAAAGCTCCGCGGCATCATCCAGTTTCTTGCGCCCATGATGCTGGTGCCGACGCTCACGCTCGCCTTCACGGCCGCCTACGTGCTCGCCGGCGGGTTCGGTGCACCGGCCGGCGTGACGCTGAACGCCAGCGTGGGCACCGCGACGCTCGCGGTGCCGGCCATGCTGCCCGAGGGCGCGCTCGAGTACCCGCTCGTCATGCTCGCCTTCACCGCGTTCGCGGTCATGGTGGGGCTGCAGTGGTCCATCAAGAGCAAGGGGACCATCGGGAGCGCCGTGGGCGCCGTGTTCGCCACGGGCGTGGCGGGGCTGGTGCTCGGGCTCTGCGGCATGGCGGCCGGCGGCAGCATCCCGCTGGTCGGGGCCTTCATGAGCGCCTTCACGCCCGTGAACCTGGTGAGCGCGGTGGTCACGCCCGAGGTCACGGGCGGCAGCACCGTCGAGGAGGGGCTCGGGCCGTTCCGCGTGGCCCTCGCGATCGGGGCCGTGGCGGCCGCCGCCGCCGGCGCGGGCGTGGTCTGGGCCATGCGCTCGGCGATGCAGCGGACCTTCATGTTCACGGTCCGCAAGCTGGCCGGGACCGCCTGAGGCCCGCCGCCGGGCGGCCATTGACCCACGCCCCCGGAACGCCGACAATGTGTCCTTCTTCCCGCCGCCATCCGGCCGCGGGGTTCATCCGGCCGAGCGCGGGCCCCAGCGGTCCGTCCCGACCGACCATCCGACGGGCGCTTCCCCTTCCAAGGCCACGGGCCACGGACCGGGACCGCCCGAAGGCAGCCGACCCGGCCACGGGGCCGCGCGGCTGATAGATCCGACCGTGCATCTCGACCTGGACACCGACGTCCGCACCCCGCGCCCCTGCATTGCACCCAAGGTCCTGATCCATCGTCCGCTCTGAGGTCGCCCGCGGCATGCCGCGGGACGGGACGTGCCGCCAGCCCGCTCGAGGCCGGTTCACCTGGAGGTGGCCGTGCAGATCGACGTCTGGCTCTTCATCGTGATCGTCCTCGCCCTGCCGCCCGCCGGCGCGGGCGTGATGTGGTGGCTGGTGCAGCGCTTCTCGACCCGCTCGGCCGCCAAGGCCACGCAGGAGGCCGAGCGCGTGGTGGCCGCGGCGCGCGCGCAGGCCGACGCGCGCGCGAAGACCATCGAGCTGGCCGCCGAGAAGGCCGCCACCGAGCGCCGGCAGGCCCTCGACCGCGAGATGCAGTCGGCGCTCGCCGAGGTCAAGGCCTCCCAGGCGCGGGCCGAGAAGCGCGAGGAGGCGCTCGACCGCACGCTCGCGCAGATCGGCGAACGTGAGCAGAAGCTCGATTCCCGCGAGCAGCGGCTCGAGTCGCTCGAGCGCGCCGCCGAGGAGCTGCGCGCCGGCCTCGACGCCGACCGCGCCCAGCTCCGCCAGCGGCTGCAGGACGCGGCGCGCATGACGGTGGAGGAGGCGCGCGAGCTGTTCCTGGCCGAGGTGCGGCGTTCAAGCGAGCACGATGCCGCGGCGCTCGCCCAGCGGATCGTCGAGGACGCCGAGCGGGACGCGCGGGAGAAGGCGAGGCAGGTCACGCTGCTGGCGATCCAGCGGTATGCCTCGGAGAACGTGAGCGAGACCACGGTGCGATCGGTGAAGATCGCGAACGAGGACGTCAAGGGGCGCATCATCGGGCGCGAGGGCCGCAACATCCGCGCCATCGAGCGCGCCACCGGCGCCGACATCCTGGTCGACGACACGCCCGGCATCATCAGCGTCAGCTGCTTCGACAAGGTTCGCCAGGCGATCGCGGCCGAGACCCTGCAGCGCCTGGTGGCGGACGGCCGCGTGCACCCGTCGCGGATCGAGGAGCTCGTCGCGCAGGTCACGCGTGACGTCAACGAGCGCATCCAGAAGGACGGCCAGGCGGCGCTCCTGGAGACCAACATCCGCGGACTGCACCCCAAGGTGGTCGAGGCCATGGGCAAGCTCTCGTTCCGCACCAGCTACGGGCAGAACGTGCTGCGCCACTCGGTGGAGGTCGCGTTCCTCTGCCAGATGATCGCCGACGAGCTCAGACTCGACGGCAACGTCGCGCGCCGCGCCGGCTTCCTGCACGACATCGGCAAGGCCATGGACCACGAGATGGAGGGCGGGCACCCCGCGATCGGCGTCGAGTTCCTGCGCCGGCACGGCGAGCGCAGCGAGGAGGTACTGAACGCGGTCGGCGGCCACCACGGCGACATCCCGTCCACCACGCCGTACACCCCCATCGTCATGGCGGCCGACGCCATCAGCGGCGCGCGCCCCGGCGCCCGCCGCGAGAGCATGGAGATGTACGTGAAGCGCCTGCAGCAGCTCGAGGGCATCGCGCGGCAGCACCGGTTCGTCGAGGAGGCCTACGCCATCCAGGCGGGTCGCGAGGTGCGCGTGGTGGTGGACGCGAAGAAGGCGGACGACGCCTACGCGTTCCAGATCGCGCAGGACATCGCCAAGCAGGTCGAGAAGGAGATGACCTTCCCCGGCGAGATCAAGGTCACGGTGCTGCGCGAGGTGCGCGCCGAGGCCACGGCGCGCTGATGGCGCAGACGCTGACCGAGATCCGCGCCGAGCTCGCCGCGCGCGGCATCCGGCCCAAGCACCGCTTCGGCCAGAACTTCCTGCACGACCGCAACCAGCTGCGCAAGCTGCTCGCGGCCGCGCGCGTTGGGACGGGCGACCTCGTGCTCGAGGTTGGCCCGGGCACGGGCACGCTCACCGAGGAGCTCCTCGACGCGGGATGCCGCGTGGTGGCGTGCGAACTGGACCCGGACATGGCCGGCATCGTGCGTGCTCGGAACCTGCATCGCATGGGGCACGGACCCGGCCGGCTCACGGTGGTCGAGGCCGACTGCCTCGACGGCAAGCACGCGGTGTCGGCCGCCGTGCTCGCGGAGCTCGGGGGCGAGCGGTTCTCGCTGGTCGCGAACCTGCCCTACCAGGCGGCCACGCCGCTCATGGC
>Ga0169931_10012348_pt1 | contig 11862 bp, 9 predicted proteins | sample Kivu_15m_20L_FD_129675 | JGI IMG/M metagenome (GOLD analysis project Ga0169931, IMG submission 129675) | Freshwater microbial communities from Lake Kivu, Western Province, Rwanda to study Microbial Dark Matter (Phase II) - Kivu_15m_20L... | ecosystem: Environmental > Aquatic > Freshwater > Lake ...
AAGTCTCTGCCTTTGGTTTCTTGGATGACTCCCAGCAAAACCCCCTTCATCCGATCGTAGCCTATCGCTTAAGCCTCGAGCTTGGAGTTCAAGCCTTTCGAGTGGATCTAGACTGGAGAGAGTTTCACGACTGGAAAAAGAACTTTGAGAAGACCAAGGTTCCGGCACTGCCTAAGGTCAAATACGGATTTGATCTGCGTGAATACCAACAAAATGGCCTGAGCTGGATTTGGAGTCTCTATCAGAGGGGGCTTGCCGCGCTCCTAGCAGACGATATGGGCCTTGGAAAAACCCACCAAGTGCTCGCCTTTCTCTCCAGCATCTACCGACAAAAAGATCGGCCCACCCAAGCCACGCTCGTGATCGCACCCACGTCGGTCGTGGCGGCCTGGGCCCATAAACTTCAGCGCTATCCCACGGGTCTTCGCTGGTACACGTTTCACGGAAATAACCGCAAGCTTCCCCCCGAGGGAGAGATCGATATTGTTCTTACGACCTACGGCCTGCTTCAACGCGAGGCCCAACTCAGGGATCGGGACTGGCATTGCATCATCTTGGATGAAGCCCAAGCGATCAAAAATGCGACCACGATTAGTTCGCGCGCCTCTCGTGCGCTCAAAAGCACCTATCGAATTGCGATGACCGGTACTCCGGTCGAAAATCAGTCGATTGATCTTTGGTCGATCATGGAGTTTCTGCTCCCCGGTTACATGGGATCTCTACCCAGATTTAAACGCCTCTACGGAAACGAACGCGAGGGTCCTAGTGACGATCAGGCACAGGCGCTAAAGCGCTTGATATCGCCCTTCTTGTTGCGCAGAACCAAGTCTCAGGTGCTCAAAGAACTCCCTGAAAAGACCGAAGAGATCGTGTCCTGTGAGATGACCCCTATTCAGAAAAAGGCCTACAAAGCGTTTCTTACGGGGGCTGAGGCCGAAAAGATTCGCGACAATCTTCAGACCGGCCAAAAGGTGGATTACGCCAACATCCTTGCGCTCCTCACCCGCCTCAAACAGGTTTGCGATCACCCCAAGCTCATTGAGCTCACTGCAGGTAAGATTAAAAAAATCAGCAAAGTGGATCCCATGGAGAGCGGCAAGTGGGAGACCTTTGAGGAGATTCTCAACGAGGCTCTCGGTTCGAACCTCAAGGTCGTCGTCTTTACCCAGTATCTGGGAATGATGGATCTGATCGCTGAGTTCTTAAAGCAACGAAAAGTGGGCTACACCGAGCTTCGGGGCGACACTCCGGATCGCGGCAAGCGCATTGACCGATTTGCCACGGATCCTGACTGCCATGTATTCATCTGTAGTCTTCTTGCAGGCGGGCTGGGGATCGACCTCACTGCTGGAAGTGTGTGCGTGCACTTTGATCGCTGGTGGAATCCTGCCAAAGAAAATCAGGCGACCGACAGGCTCCATCGCCTGGGTCAAACCCGCGGCGTTCAAGTCTTTAAGCTTCAGATTCCTGGTACGATTGAGGATCGAATCTCCTCCATCATTCAGAACAAAAAGAAGCTCTCCGGAGCCCTCATCGAGGAGTCTCCTGTGGGACTCAAAGCCTTTTCAAGGGATGAGCTCCTTCAGCTACTGAATCCTAACCTCTAAGAGATCAGTCTACAGCCGAGATCAAGAGAGCATAGGGGAGCTTTCCTCCCACCTTGCCCTGAGGCACGCTCTTACCCACCACGCGAATGATGTAATCCCCACCGCGAGCAAGACCGGGCTGGATCTCGACCATCTCGAGATTATTCACCGCATCTTGCAGGCGGGTGACCGCTCCCGAGGAGTCCACCACTTCGAGGTCGAGATTATTGACCAACGTTTTGCCCGCAGAGGGCGAAGCAGGAGCATCAGTGTAGACGAGAGTGGCACGAATGCCTTTGCCTGCACCTAAACTAAAAGAGACCTCTTTGGACTCGCCCGTGCCAACTCCCGTTTTCTCATCAACAAATACGGTCCGGCCCACAAGCTGGGTCATCGCATCGACGTCCACGCGGCCATAGCCTTCATGAACGTTGGGGCGTGGCTTGAGCAGCTCTTGGCCCTGCCCGCGTCCATACTGGCCCGGAAAAAGATCATGCGCGCTGTGCACGAGTGTCCCCTTGAGTAGGGCCGCCGAAGGCGAGGCGATCTGTGCCGCCTCCACTAAGTACTGACGAGCCACGACGGCTGCCCCAGCCGTGAGTGGGGTCGCCATGGACGTCCCACCGGCGTAAACGTACTCGTCATCAAAAACACCCCACAAGGTCGTCGCCTTGGGGTGATGAGAGCGAGTGCTCACGATGTTGGTCCCTGGAGCCACAATTTCTGGCTTAATTCGGCCATCCTTGGTGGGTCCGCGGGAGCTAAAAGCAGCGATCCCATCGGGATTATTCGACAGAAAATCGCTCTTAATGGGTTCAGCCCCCCACTTTTTGTCACCATCACGGAGTTGGCCAATCGGCTTTTGAATGCCGCCTACTGCCAGAAGATTCTCCGAGGCACCCACACTCAACACGTTCTTAGAGGTGGCGGGAGATCCAATGGAGCCTTCATCGATTCGGCCGTCGGCATTGGCGTCTTCACCGCTATTTCCAGCAGCGAATATCACCAATAAGTCCGGATGGTCCCAGACATACTTGTCGACGTTCGTTGCAAACGTATCATATTCACCCAGATTTCTCGGGCTACCCCAAGAGTTGGTGTGAATGCGGGCGCCATCAGCATAAGGCGGATCAAAAAGCTTATTGAAGTCGCTTGGAAAAGCGAGGTTATCCATGATGGGGCTCCAGATGCTTGCAGGAAGCATCGTCGCTTCATACGCGCCACCCTTGAGATTTCCACCTGAGAGAGCGCCAGTTCCCACCACTGAACCACACACGTGCGTGCCATGGCCCTGAGGGTCGCCCCAGCTTTTGCCACCCAGTCCAAGAGCATAGCCCTTGGCTACGACGGACTTGAGATCTCCATGCAGTGTTGCAAGATCCCCCGTGTCTACTCCGGTGTCTGCAAGCGCGGCTTTCTGACCTCGCCCGGTAAAGCCCCTCGACCATGCGGCATCAAATCCCATGATCTTGGTTCCCGATTCATAGCCCGTGAACTCGGGCGCAATGCGTGGCAGCGGAGCAAGGTCCGATGCCATCGAATAATCGAGGCTCACAAAAACAGGAAGCTCCTGAATCCATTCCACTTGATCGATCGAAGCAATGGCCTCGAGCTGTGATAGCGGAGCGGAGATCGCAATCTCGCTGCCTTCAAAGCGAAGAACGGCCACGCCAGGGATGGATCGAAGCTCTCTCAAGACCAACGAAATCCATTCGGGCTTAAACGCTGAAACCAGGAGCCATTGCTTGGACGCTTGGCTTACGGAGGCTTCCATGAGCTCCGGGCTAATTTTCCACTCAGGAGAAAGCGGCATTAAGGCGCGGGCCCCAAGCTCGCTGCCGTCTACAGCATTGAGACGGGCTGGACCCGTGAGGACCCAAGCGTCTTCTGGAAGATATCGTAGGACCTCAAAGCCTTTTGCGGTCAAAGAGACTCGCAGAGACTCATCGAGCCTTCCGCTCCACTGCGCGACAAAAACTGAAGGGAGTTGGCTCGTCTGAGAGGAGTCGCCCGGAAAAGGGGCGATGCTAGAATCCTGGGGAGCAACCACCACACGGCCCGAACGAAGGATCAAGGACTCTCCTGCCCAAGCGCCAAGCGACTGAAGAATCGATAACCCGACAAGAATAACGGCCAATGACTGAGTCCTGAGCTTCATGCTTTCCCCCCATGGTGTTCCCATGATTTAGGCGAAATAGAACACGGGCTCGTCGCTGCGTAAAGCCCTTCGCTCGTTCGAAATGATCCTAAGGTTGCTCACAGCTTGGAGATGACTCTGTCGAGAATTGACCTCAGCCGACTGACGCACCCCGCCACCTCTCCAGCTCTTGGCTGAGCAGCACCGATCTTCGATTCATCAACTTCACCAGCGGAGCTGGGATGGTTCGCGTTCCGGGTTATCTTTTTACTGAGCATGACCATCAGGTGAGCCAACTCCGAGAGTAGTTGGGATTGCTTGCAGACTTTCACATTTCGTCGAATTTACAAAAACACACTTCAACCGGCCTGGAGGAGGTCATTCGGCCTACCATTATAACAACCCCACTGCGACAGGTGTGCTCATCGGCGGCATGGACCACCCGGTGGGCAGGGCACCTCGCCCAGAGTCTGACCTCCTGATGCGGCTTGAAGACTGCTCACGTTCGCGCTTTGAGATTGAGCGCTTCACGCAGGCTTGGTCGGGCCAAACTCTAGAGAGCCCAGACGGCTTCTTTTTGCCACTGGCTCTGAGGGCAGCGGCCTTTCTAGAGCAAAACTTCCTGAAGCCAGGTCCCCATCGCGCCTGGCGAGGCGTCTATCGGAGAGCATGAAAAGGCTTGGGTCGCGATGGGTCGAGATGAGCCGAGATGAAGATGGAGCTCTCCATGCGGTATCGGCCAAGTGCTCACACTTGGGGGCTGAGCTTGCTTATAATGAGCTCGAAAAAACCTGGGATTGTCCCTGTCATGGGGCCCGGTTTACTCGGGATGGAAAAGTGATTTGCGTTCCGGCCCTCCACGATCTTGAGAAAATCGTGATTGAGCCCGCGGAAAAAAAACCAGAAGCCGCCTAGGCTATCCCCACCACCTGAGCAATCCAGGAGACTGCATTATCGCCAGCCTCGCGGCGCTCGTATTGTCCTGTCCCATGGCCGTCTTCATCCTCAGTCTCCCAGTAGACCGCCGAATCCGAGAAGCCTGCCTCATGGAGTGCGTCCTTCACCTCGGGGATCGTCCAGAGTCTCCAGTCGTACTCAAAGGCATTCTCAAGCTTTTTTCCGTTCACATGAAAATGAATCGCATATCGGACATCATGCGTGATCGGATCAAAAGAGATCTGATCCCAAACATACGTGAATCGTCTCTTTTTCTTTCCATCTTTAACGTAGACAGGCTTCCACTCCCTCATCGTGTGGATCATGCCTGGGCCGCCAGCCATCTCGAGTATGAAAAGCCCTCCCTGAACGAGAGAGGCTCTGACACTCCTAAAATACTTCAGCAGAACTTCGCGCCGTTTGAAGATGTAAAAAGAAAAATTTGCGGCGACGACCACCTCAACCCTGGGGCGCGACAAGGTCATGACATTTCTGCGCTGAACCTTGAGACGCTTTTTTTGAGCCGATGCAAGCTTTGAAAGATGATTCTTCTTTCCGTAGGCCAGCGCTTTAGGATCCAGGTCCAATCCGATGGCAGTGTGCTCGGGGTGAATCTTAACCCATTCGCAGGAGATCAAGAAGGTCCCGCAAAAATCCTCTCGCAGCCGCCTGAGGTGTTTACCTGGCGCCAGCTCTGCACAAATCTGAACCACGAGCTCAATATGAGCCTCAGGGCTTTGAACCGACTTCTCGTATAAAAAATAAGGATTAGGTTTCCACACGCGATCCTGCTTGTAGCAGATCAGCGGTTACGGAACCAGCTCATGACTAACATCATCAACGAAAAGAGTGCGCTAATGATCAGTGATGAAGTCAGCGGAAAATAAAATTTGAAATTCTGTTTCTCGACCGAGATATCGCCCGGGAGTTTGCCGAGTGGTAAGAGCTTTCCCCCAAAAGACCAAAAGAGCCCCACAAAAACCAAGCCGATCCCCACGCCTATCAAGAACTTTGCTCCGCTTGTCATGCCAGATACTCCACTTTAAGGATTTCTAAATCCTCGTCGCCTCGCGGTGAGTGGAGGGTGACCGAGTCTCCCACGCGGGCATGAAGGAGTGCCTTGGCCATGGGGGAGATCCAGCTAATCCAGCCCTGCGCAGGATGCGCCTCATCAATCCCGACAATCCGATAAGTGCGCTTGCGGCCCTCCTCGTCAGCAACCGTAACCGTGGCTCCGAAGAGGATTCGGTCCGAGCGCTGAAGCATTGGATCAATCACCTCGGCGGCATCGAGTCGCTTTTGTAAAAATCGAATCCTCCGGTCAATTTCCCGGAGCCTACGTTTTCCATAGATATAGTCCCCATTCTCCGAGCGATCTCCATTGGAGGCTGCCCAAGAAACTGTCCTGACGACCTCGGGTCTTTGAACGTGAAGCAAATCCTTAAGCTCCGCCCGGAGCCGCTCCGCTCCCGATGGGGTCATGTAATTCTTGGTGCCCCGAGGGAGGGAGGCCGAGTCCTCCTGCGCCTCTTGGGTGGCGTCCAGCTCATCAGCGCCCTGCGGGCCGTCTTCTTTGGTGAAGGCCTTACTCATCCTTCTGATTTTCCTAGGTTTTTTGTAAATTGAAAGACCCATTTTTTGGGCCCAGAAGAACTTATGCGGTGCGTAAAAACGTATTGTCTCTTAGGCCCCGATTAAGGTAAAGCTCCTGCAATTTAACTCGTGAATATTACTCCGGGAGTTGGCTTTTCATGCGCCTAAGAGAATGGGTCATCCTGTCGGGCACCGCTAGCCGTCCGCTAGCTCAGAAGATCTGCGACAAACTCGGTAAGCCCTTGGGCCGCTCCGAGATCCGGCGCTTCAGCGACGGGGAGATCTTTATCGAAGTTGGCGAGAACGTCCGTGGCCGCGATGTGTATGTCATTCAAAGCACGGCAAGACCCGTCAACGACTCCTTGATGGAGCTCCTCATCATGATCGATGCGCTCAAGCGAGCGAGCGCTAAAGAGATCACTGCCGTAATCCCCTACTACGGTTACGCAAGACAGGATCGCAAAGTGGCTCCCCGAACCCCGATCAGCGCGAAACTCACTGCAGACCTTCTCACCGCAGCCGGAGCCACCCGCGTGGTTTCGATGGAGCTTCATGCGGGTCAGATTCAAGGGTTCTTTGATATCCCCTTTGATAACCTTTTTGCTTCACCCGTCATGCTCGAGTACCTGCGCAAGGAGCTTGCTCCCGTCAAAGACCAGCTCGTGATGGTGAGCCCCGATGCCGGCGGCGTCGAGCGCGCCCGCTATTACGCTAAGCACTTAGATGCCACGGTGGCCGTCATCGATAAACGACGTACGGGCCCCAATGTGGCCAAAGCCATGAACATCATCGGCGATGTGAAAGGCCGAGTCGCAGTGATCTTAGATGACATGATCGACACAGCAGGAACCTTGACCGAGGCCGCTCATGCGGTGATCGATCATGGTGCAACAGCGGTTTATGCGGCTGCAACCCACGGTGTGCTTTCTGGTCCAGCCATTGATCGAATCCACTCGAGTAAGATCCAGCAGGTCATCGTGACGGACACCATCCCCCTCCCGGAGGGTGCGGCAGGCAGTAAAAAGATCAAGCAACTCTCGATTGCTGATCTTTTGGCCGAAGCGATCCACAGAATTCATAACTACGACAGCGTGAGCAGTCTGTTCATTTAAGGTCATCCGCTAAAAACACCCGCATGAAACTGGTTATTGGCCTGGGAAATCCTGGCCCCAAATATGAGCTGACTCGGCATAATGTGGGCTTTTTGGCCATCGACAGGCTCGCCGACAAACTCAAGGCCCAAGGTCCAAACCAAAAGTTCATGGCTGATTTTTTCACGGCGAAAGTGGGTGGCGAGCCCATCGCGCTACTCAAGCCTCAGACGTTCATGAATCTCTCGGGCCGATCGGTGGCGGGTGCTGCGTCGTTTTACAAAGTGAACCCAGAAGAAATCATCGTCATTCATGACGAGCTCGACTTGGCGCCTCTGGCCCTTCGGCTCAAAACCGGAGGTGGCCCAGGTGGCCATAACGGCCTCAAGTCGATCGACGAGTGCTTGGGCGCCGGAAAAAGTGGCTATCACCGCGTTCGGATCGGGATCGGCCAGCGGCTTCTCCCGACCGGCAAGCGAGTGCCCGCCGAGCAACATGTATTAGAACCCTTCTCGGACGAAGAGCTCAAAGCTTTGGACCCCGTCCTAGAAGATGTGGCCAACGCGGTGACTTTGATCTTGCGGGGCGAGATGACTCGCGCCATGAATCTCTACAACAAAAAAGGATAAACCATGGGCTTTAGCTGCGGAATCGTTGGGCTCCCCAACGTTGGAAAATCGACGATCTTCAATGCGCTGACTTCGGCAAAGGCCGAAGCAGCCAACTATCCGTTCTGCACGATTGATCCCAATACAGGGATCGTCAAAGTGCCTGACCCCAGGCTTGCCAAAATTGCTGAATTCATTCCGCCCAATCGGCTCGTGCCAGCCAACATGACCTTTGTAGATATCGCAGGTCTCGTCAAAGGGGCCTCCAAGGGCGAGGGCCTAGGAAATCAGTTTCTGGGGCACATTCGCGAAACGAATGCCGTAGCTCATGTGGTTCGCTGTTTTTCGGATCCCAATGTCGTGCATGTCGATGGCTCGGTGGACCCACTCAGAGACATTGCCGTCATCGACACAGAACTCATGCTTGCGGATCTAGAGACCGTGACCAAGCGATTCTCCACTCTCGAAAAAGCCGCCAAGTCTGGATCTGACAAGAGGGTCATGGCGCAGGTTCAAGTCCTAGGGCCCGTCAAAAAAGCTCTCGAAGCGGGACGACCCGTGCGCTCTTTGGGTCTCTCTCCCGAAGAGCTTGCGCTGGTGCATGACTTTCATTTCATCACTGCCAAGAAGGTGATGTACGTCACCAATGTGGATGACAAAGACATCGGCAAGAGCGAGGCCAACGACTTCGTTAAGCGCGTCATGGATCATGCTGCAAAAGAGGGATCTGCGGTGGTTCAAATATGCGGAAAAATCGAATCCGAAATTGCTGAGCTCGATGAATCCGAGAAGGTAGCTTTCTTGAATGAGATGGGAATGGACGAGCCGGGACTTAACCGAGTCATTCGACATGGATACGGCCTTCTAGGGCTGCAGACGTATTTCACGGCAGGCGAAGTAGAAGTGCGCGCCTGGACGATACAAAAAGCCTGGAAGGCCCCGCAGGCTGCGGGGGTGATTCACACGGATTTTGAAAAGGGCTTCATTAAGGCCGACGTGTATCACTACGAAGATCTGATTAAGTACAAATCAGAGGCGGCAGTCCGAGACGCGGGAGCGCTTCGCCTCGAGGGCAAAGAGTACCTCGTCAAAGACGGCGACATCATGCACTTCCGTTTTGCGGTGTAGGCTTCCAGAAATAATCAAGTTCGCTGGGGGTGGGGCTTGGCATCAGTACGGGCTCAGTCTTCAGTTTTTTTGAGTACCAAAAATAATTTCTAATAATCGATCCCACATAGTCCCGGGTCTCTCGGTAGGGAATCGACTCGATAAACTCAATTAAGCCCAGACTGGATCCATATTCCTTAATCCAACGCTCCACAGCCTGCGGGCCGGCATTATATCCCGCGGTTGAAAGCGCAAGATTTCCCTTAAACCGCTTGGACAAGAATGCAAGATAAGCGGTCCCGATCGTGACATTTCGGTCGCGCTCCCCCAGCTCCACCCTCAATACAGCAGGGTCCATGTCCAAGGCCGTTGTCGGCATCACTTGCATCAGCCCCACCGCGCCCGAGCTCGAGAGCGCTGCCTCATCAAAAGCACTCTCCTGCTTAATCAAACTCAGCGCCCAGATTGGATCGATATTCTTGGCCTTGGCTGCAGACTCAATTCGGCTCCAATGCTCTATAGGAAAAACGATCTCAGAGGCCCATTGAGTGGTCGCTGCCTTGGACCCTCTCTGAATCAGCTCTGTGATCACCGAAAAGGCCCCTAAGTGTGCGCCCGCCTCCTGATACAGCTGCGCGAGGTAGACCAAGAACTCAGAATCGAGGCCTTCACGGATCCGAATCTCACGCAGCTCCATGGCTGCAAGCTCGCTGAGGCCTGCCTTAAGTAGAACCTCTGCTCTCTCTAAGGCCCTCCATTCAGCCGGGTGCAAGTTGGGCGTTCTCGGGCTCTGCGAGGGCGCCTCTGGTGAGAGAAAAAGCGAAGGATCTTGATTGAGCTGTCTTGCCGAGAGGAGGCCGTAGAAGCTGAGCGGACTTTCGCGGGCCACCTGCTCCAGGAGAGAGAGCGCTTTTTTGTCTGGCCCGCTCTCAAGCAGGGAGATTGCCCACCAATACCGAACCTTCTGCCGGAGCTGCGAGCGAGGAAACTTCTCCAGAAACTCCTCGAAGTCAGAAGCCGCCCAGCGAAGGTTCCGCTCTCTAATTTTAGGCAGTAACTCCTCCCAGGCCTGCTGATCCGGATCGGGCGACTTGTAGGCCTGGTGAACTCTTCCACCTCCTGGGGCCAAGGGCATGCGCTCGAGCATATCGATGACCGCGAGCCAACGAGACTCAAGCGATTTCCGTTCGGGAGAGGCTTTTGGAAAAACTCCAAGGAGCCTCCTCACCCACAACATACAAACGTCCACTGACTCGCGCTTTTCCCAGCTTCCGCACGTATCGAGGTAGGAATCGACATCCTGCCACGAAACCCAGCTCAGAGGCATGCGCTCAAAAGCACTTTCAAAGTAGGCCCTCGCTGGGTCCTTTTTCTTTTTTGAATAGGCTGCGCGCGCCAAAACCAATTCTGCCCTTCCGATCTCATCCGCTACTTTTTTGAGCCAGGGGCTACCGGCTGAGACCTGTTGAACTTTGGCCCAATGGTCGATCGCCTTCTTCGCCAGACGAGTCGCATCAGAAACACGATTCTTGGAGAGAGAAACGAGCGCGCCCTGAGTATCTCGACGCGCCAGAATGGCCTGCGCGTGATCAAAGAACTGTTGAGACGGACTCAGCGCTTCAAGGTCCTTGTACTGATTTTTCTCCGTTGCCTTGACCAGCGCCCGAAGCGACGCGCTCTGAGCCGAGGGAGTTGGGGTGGCTGCCGCCACGGGCAAGGCCAGAGCAGATGCGAGAAGAGATACGACAAACGAACTGAGTAAGACTCCTGGGATGAGACCCTTGAGTCGCTTCAGTGCTCGCTCACACACCCCAAGAGGCTTCCAGCTGCAGGGGGCGCAGGCCTCATGAAACTTCTCCAAGGTCATATGCTCTCGAATGCGAGCCTGGGCTTCAGACCAGCTCAGCTTCTCGCCGTCGGAGAGCCCGAGAATTTTTTGATGAGCGGAGTCGAGTTGTTCGATCTTTGCGGCGCTCGTACAGCCTACCCCCACACGGTTGGGGCAGGGGGCACAAATCGTGTCAGCAGAGCGAGTCACCTCAATGAGGGTGTCCTCTTGAAGTGTGGACACCAGAGTAGAGTAATTGCTGACAAACTGCTCGGAGTAGCCCTTGCCTTCAAACCCCAGCGTGCAGAGAAAGTGGTGTGGCCGAAACTTCAAAACAACTCCAGACCCTCAGGACGAAGACTTTTTAGTCACGGCCTCTACCATGGCATTGTAGTTGGTTGCGATTTCCTGGAAGTGATCGGTGGACCGAAACTTAAGATCGCCCTTGAGTTGCCCTGTAGCGGCTGCTTCTTTGAGATACAAATTGAGCTTATAAACTGGGCCCGCGATTCGATGCGAAATAAAGATGCTGATCCCGACAAGAGCCACCAGAACAACGGCCTCTAAGATAAAGATCCCTGTCAGGATTTCTCTGCGGACATCCATGACAAGACTCACCTCTGGCCCGTTGGGATTGCTCACCAGCTGCTCTGCCAGCATCATAAAAGTCTGATTGAGCAGCACCGGGAAAATTGCGCTCAGAGCCAAGCACCAAGTGCTCATGTAGAAGGCAAACCGCAATTGAAACGGAGGATTAATGAAAAAGTTTCTACGCTTGAAGTTGAGTTCCACGACCTGAGTATACCCCAGGACTGAGGATACGAAAGGTGGCAAAAATTTGACCTTTTTAGTTCCTGTGTGGGGATTTCTGGACAAAGACTTCAGTTTCGTTTAGTTCCAATCTGGTTGTTTGAAAGTGTTGGCCAGTAGCTCAGTCGGTAGAGCAATCGGCTGTTAACCGATCGGTCGTTGGTTC
>Ga0169931_10012349_pt1 | contig 11860 bp, 12 predicted proteins | sample Kivu_15m_20L_FD_129675 | JGI IMG/M metagenome (GOLD analysis project Ga0169931, IMG submission 129675) | Freshwater microbial communities from Lake Kivu, Western Province, Rwanda to study Microbial Dark Matter (Phase II) - Kivu_15m_20L... | ecosystem: Environmental > Aquatic > Freshwater > Lake...
ACTCGACGAACTGGGAGGCGCTGATGGCGTGGATGTAATCATCCTGAATAATATTCTTAAGCCTCGTCAAATTTATAACCTTGAGGAGATTTGCACTAATTACGAAATCGAGAGACTCAAGTCCCAGGGCAGGTTTGAGACTCCTCGCAAAATCAAGGTTTGGGATAGAGTGGATTTGATCCTCAAGATTTTTGATAAGCACGCTGTTACAGCAGAAGCAAAACTCCAAATCGAACTTGCCAGCATTAAGCATATGGGTCCGAGAATTTTTGGTATGGGACTGGAACTCTCTCGGCAAGCGGGTGGTATCGGTACGGTAGGTATCGGTGAAACCAATATCGAGATCATGAAGCGTCACTTACAAAAACGCACTAAACTTATCGAAGAAAAAATCACTAACTACGGAGAAATCCAACGCCGCCAGAGAGAAACCCGCAAAGACCGCAACACCCGCACTGTCGCTCTTGCAGGCTACACAAACGCTGGCAAAAGCACTCTAATAAAGGCTTTGACCAAGAAAAAAGATGTCTATATCGCTGACGAGCTGTTTGCTACTCTTGACTCCAAGGTAGGAGAGCTATTCACCCAGCGCTTCACAAGCCAGTCACAGACTGAATCCTACGAAGATTATTCCAAAAAACCAAAATTCATGATCGCAGATACCATCGGATTTATCCAAGATCTTCCGCCAGATCTCATTAAAGCCTTTAAGACGACACTAGCCGAAATCATAGACGCTGACTTGATCCTACACGTTATTGATGTCAATGACATAAATATCCACCTAAAAATACGTGTGGTGGAAGAGATTCTAGATGAGCTTTTGGGCGAAAAGAAAACACCCAAAATCTATGTCTTCAATAAAGCTGATCTTATTAGCTCTAAGCCTTGGCAAGAAGAAGACCGCCAAAAATACCTTGATGAGCTGTGTTTTAGATACGCCCACTTCCAGCCTCGGGTCGTCTCGGCGCTGGATCCTGCCAGCCTAGCGGGTTTAATTGATAGTATCGCTAACTCTAATAACTAGAATTATAAACCAATCAAAACTTTAATCTTTTGGGGCTAAAGTTTTTAGCCTAAATACTCGATTAATCACCTAAGTCAAATGACCTAAGTGAAAACATGAAAACAAACAAAAAAGTCTTAGTTATACTACTTGCCCTTGCTGGCGCGCAGAGTCCGGTGTTTGCAAAAGAAAGTAGCAATTGTAAAACATTCGGCGATAGTCCTGAAATAACAGTATGCGTCAATGCTAAAGATCCTGAGGATAAGTTGGATCGTGAAAAATACATTCTTATTAAATCAACTGCAACAGATTTACTGGCTAAACAAAAAAAGGCTCTTAAAAAAATCAACTCAAAGCTATTATGGCACCGTCAACTCCCCTCTTGACTGGAACGACAGTCCTTACAAACACACCTGTATTAAAGCCCTATGTTGAGGTAGAGAATTTTGAAATTGAAGAACCTACAATTAAAACAATACCTGAGGGAGAAAATTATACTGAAATTGATGAAGATGATTATGATGATTTTTAATTTTTAAATTAAGGGGAGTTGATTACCAAATCAGGCTCATCGGTTAATTGCGTTGGCACATTTGGTAAACCATTTTCATCAATTAATTCCATCCATTCCTTTAAACCACTTAGATAAATAATAATCTGCAGTCCATAAGGAGTTTCTTCTAATGATACAGGGTTTGGCAATTTTTGAACATCGCAAGAAACATTAGATATTCTTGAGTCCCTTATCACGACAGGAGTGTCTAGGGAAATATCTAAACCAAGATTTAGTAAATATTTAATAAGCTTTGCGCTATTAAGATGAGCTGTTATTTGAGTCGAAGCATTTTTACCTAAGGGATTTTCACTTTTAGTAGCTGTTATCGATTTCAAAGGATCTTTTGGAGCTGTGAAATTGTCCCAACCGTTGAAATTATTTTCTTTTAAAAAATCCACAGTTGTCTGAGAAACAAAATCACCAACAGTAAACCTATAATTTATCAAATCATCTAAATTAGTGATCTAGGGGAAATACATCTCGAGGCTTTTTACCTGAAATGATTGATGGTTCAGAAACGTTAGCTTGATGAAGGGGAATCATAGATTTTCGAGAATTTTCAAGAGCTAAACTGGCTGCATTTTTTGCTGCTTTCTCTATTACATCAGTAGTTACGACCGGAGCTGTGCCAGTACCACTTAGCTTCGATGAAAAATCTATACCAGCTGTTAGTAGGCCCGATGAGAGTTCCTATTACCCCGGCAGCACCTATAATGGGCTTACTCTTAGCTGCATCTAAGAATGTTATAACTGGTCTTACAATTTTTATAATATTATACTTCGATACTAGTAAATCCCCCTAGGTAAAATCAAGTCCTCTTGTTTATTATTTTTATATATATTGTTAATTATATTTAAACTAGCGGAGGTGATATAAAGCAAAAAAATGGGAATAATAAGTATATATCAGTTTATAGGGGGAGGCTTTTTGCCTCTTTTATTTTGTGAGCTGATACACTGAGGGGGAAAAATTGATGTCAACGATGTTTACGCCGGTATTAGACGGCGTACAAAAAAAACACGCAAATATTTTTGAGAGGGCTGTTCAAAAATTTCATTTATTAAAAAGCCCAGCTGGCACTGCAGAAAAGATTTATCAAAAAATAAAACCAAAACACGAAGACATCGAAGGAGAGTATTGGGCTCTTTGGTTAAACCTTCAAAAAGCACACAAGCTATAAGGGGTTATTTATGCAAATAAAGTTTCGCGGTGGCAATATGGGAATAGCTCCCAGACCGGTTTTGGTGGATCTAACGTCAGATATTCCAGAACCAATCAGAGGAGCTGATATGTTCAAATCCGCTCTGGACAAGCAAAAGCTTCAAGAGCAGTTAAAAAAACGAGAGCTAAATTTAGGCGAGCAAAGCGAAAGCAAGCCATAGAATTTTCGTCTCCTAAGCGAAGCAATAAAACGCGTAATTGAAAGCGTTTTAGGCACTAATCATCAGCGCAAGATCAAGAAGATTTTGCGCTGATAGATTTTTACAAGTCTATTTATTAGCGTCTTTTAGAGATAAACTAATTCTTCTTTCGTAAGGAGAGAATTTTTTGATGAGGACATTAATCTCATCACCTGGCTTAACATAGTTATCCGGTGTAGGATCTTGCTCTTCGTTGGTAATCTCAGAAACTGGAAGTAAAGCTTCGACACCAGGATAGATTTCGACAAATACCCCAAAAACCGCAAGCTTAACGACTTTACCAGTCACCACCATGCCCTCAGCGAACTTACCTTCGATCTCAGTCCATGGATCTGGCTGAAGTCTTTTGTAAGAAAGAGAGATCTTCTTAGTAGCTTTATCGATCTTAAGAACTTTTACAGAAATCTTGTCACCGACGCTAATAACTTCACGCGGGTGAGAGATACGCTGCCAAGAAATTTCTGAAACTGGAAGCAAACCATCAATACCACCGATATCGATAAACGCACCAAACTCAGCGACTCTAACAACTTCACCAGAAACCACTTGCCCGATTTCAAGCTCGTTAATTGCTTTATCGCGCAAATCAGCTTTTTCGTCTTCGATAGCGACTTTTTGAGAGCAAATAAGCTTACCTTTACGCTTATCAAGCTCAAGAATTTTAAATTCGATCTTCGTGCCCTTAGCGTTTGACTCTCCGCGTAATCTTAATTGAGATACAGGAATAAAACCTCTAACTCCGTAAGCCTCAACGACAAGTCCGCCTTTAACAAGGGCCACAACCTCACCTTGGATGCTTTCGTCTTTTGACTTGACTTCTTCTAGCTTAACCCAGCCGCGAGCCTGAGCGACACGCTTGTAAGAAACCAGCAAAGGTGCTTTATCACTCGCTTCTCTTAAAATAAATAATTCGTACTCGTTGCCTGGATAAACAAGCTCTTCTGGCTTGGTTTCATCGTCCTTGTGAGTGACTTCCTTGAAAGGCAAGAAAGCTTCTGCTTTTGATCCGATATCGATCAAAGCTCCATCTTTTTCTAGCTGAAGCACGGTCCCTTTTATGATTTGGCCCACTTGATACTCTTCAGTAGAAGGTAACTTAGTAAGAATTTTTGAAAATTCTTGCTCTAACTCTTGTAGTAATTGATTATTTGACATTTTTGTTTTCCTCGATGTTCGATCAGCCCCCAAATCAATTGCCAGCGCAAAAGGATCATTGAACACAGTTAAAAAATAATAGCATATCGGGGGGCGGAGCGTCAGAACTCAGATTCCCAGCACGGACGCCAGTCCGTGCGATACAAAAAAAGACGACCCTCTCCAGGAGAGGGGAGCGAGGATTAAGTTTGAAAATGGAGCGGAAGACGAGATTCGAACTCGCGACCCTCTCCTTGGCAAGGAGATGCTCTACCACTGAGCCACTTCCGCATTATAAAATCATATATTAGCAAAGATAAATAAAAATTTTCACATTAATAATTTTTTTTAGTTTATTTTAAGCCGGCTTGCGCAGTGACTTCAGATAAACCCGAGCTAGTTCATGGTCGCGCGTTCGATAATATCTCTTTCGCGATGTTCAATAAAATATTTACGTCCACTCTTGCTTACTGACTGGATTTGAGAGACAGTAGCATCGATATGGTTCAGCACATCTTCTGCGTATTGATCAGCACCAATTTTTATTTCACGAGCTTTGTGGAGAGCAGATTCTTCAAGTGATTGGATCTTATCAAAGGCAAGTTTTCTCATTTCTTCGATCTCTTGAATCGCTTGCTGGCGCATCATTTCAATTTCTTCCAATACTTCAGTCTGGATACGACGAGCTTGATCTTCTGCCATCGAACGAACTTCATGCTTATCAACCAGTCTCTGTGACTCAGTTTGAGCGATGGTCATAAGTTTTTCACATTCAGCAGTAGTCTTAGCAAGAAGGGTCTCAGATTCTTTTTTGATTTTTTCGTATTCGTCTTGTTGCTTTGCTAAAACTTCACGAGCTTCTTTGATCTCAGCTGGGATTGAGGCGTAGAGCTCTTCTAACATCTTCATTAGATAGCTTGCATCCACCATTTTTTGTTTTAATACTGGAACAATTTTTGCTTGCTCGACATACTGTCCAATTTCATCAATTTTTTCGTAGATATCCACTAAATGCTCCCAATTAAATTTGATCTTATATGATCGCTATTATAATTACATTGTATTCCATATAGTGTCTTTGTGCAAATCTGGACACTAGGCTTACCACGGCTACGACTTATCGGACAAGTGATTCAACTCAGTATTTACAGAATCTGGGACCAGATTACTAATATCCCCGCCAAACTTCAATAACTCCCAAACCCGAGATGAGCGGATATATGAATATTGCGGGCTTGTCATCATAAAGACCGTCTCTAAACCACCAGAAAGCATGGAATTGATCTGCGACATCTCAAGCTCACTTTCAAAATCAGATGCCCCGCGAATCCCTCTTATAATCACGTTATAACCATGTTCAAGAGCGTAAGTGACCGTCAAGCCCGAAGTCGTTTTTATATCCAAATTCGCTATACCCGCCACAGCCCGCTTTATAAGTGAGATTCGCTGAGCAAGCGGGATTCGCTCTTTTTTATCTGGGTGCTCAGAAACTAAAATCGTAATATTTCTAAAAATTTTACTAGCGCGTTTAATGATATCGAGGTGACCAAGAGTAATCGGATCAAAACTACCAGGATAAATTGCGCGCATTGGTTTAATTATAGTACTTTTTTTGATTAGATTTGATTGAAAAACCTACCAAAATCAGCTAATCATTAGCGCCGGCCAAAAATACAACGTAAAAGATTACGGATAGGTCCCGTACGGTGAACTGGTCGCGGGCATTGGGTTTCGTTAGTTTTTGTGGCTTGGAATCCAGTACTCAAGCCATCTATCAAAAGCTCTGGATTAGCTAAAAGACGCTCAAGATTTGTAATTGAATCTTTTGCCAAACCAGAATTTTGTGCTGATGATAAAATTTCTTGCTTCTGTTTTTCTTTTGTATCATTATCAACCAAGCTTAGAGGGTCTTGAACAGCAGCAATAGCCTCAAGAATTTTTGGATCTAATTTTGAATCAAATTCTTGTTCATTAATCACATCCAACAAGGCTTTTGTTACCTGCTTTTGGGTATCATCACTAAATTGCATAACTTCTTTAAACTGATCAAAAGCTTTGTTTTCAACGCTCGTATCCTTTTTAATATTTCGGATTATAAACTGAAGTGGGTCTTGATAGTTCATCATAATGCCTGCCGCCTTAAAAACCTCTCTGCGAGCTTTATCATCAAGCTTTAAAATTATTTTACTTAGCATCTCTGATGTTGGTCTTGCTTGCTGAGGGCTTAGACCTTCTGCTTCAAGTCCGTTTTGAAAAGCTGATGCAAAAAGCTTTTCTGGATTTTTAGTTTTTTGACTAAAGCGATAAGCAATATCCAAAAATAATTCTGACTGCTCATACGCATCTTTGACCTTAGTCTTATCACCAGCCTTAAAACCTAGTGACATGTGCGACAGTTCATTTATCATCTCCTCTATATCCTTAGACTCCATACCCTGAGTTTTGGCTTCATGTAAAAAGTTAGCAAGAGTTCGAATTCCATACTCTTGTGCTGGAGACAAATCTCCTAAAACTGGTTTTGTGCGCTTTAATATGGCTTGCTCTAAAGCTTTTACCTGAGTAGTTTTCTCAGCCTCAGTAAAAACTTGATCTTTAAATTCTGCAAGTGCTGATTGAATCACACTATTAGTACCTCTAACTTTTATACTGGATAAAAAATCAATTTTTTCATCATTTTGCGGAGCTTGAGTAGAAACAAACTGATCGGCTGTTGCGCTTGTAGTCTTCTGCTTAGGAGATGGTAAAGATGTAGAAGCTGATAATGCTTGAAAATATAGAGATGGAGGTGTAACAAGAAGAGGTGCAATACTCATGATGATTAATTTCCTTTTGGATTGAGAAGACGACTAGGTCAAGCTCGGGAACAGATCTTAAAAATAAAAAGTTTTATCCTGGAATCATTGATATTATTTTTCTTAACTAGTGCTTAATTTATCTTCTTGGTGAAGAATAAAATGAGCCCCAAAATACTCAACCAGCCAAAAATGAATATCGAACACCAACTTATCAAAACCATAAAAGACAGTCTGGGTCAGGCTGGCACTGTGATTGGTGATGATTGCGCAGTTATAGATTTAAGCGCAGGCAAGTATCTTTTTTGCCTTGATAATTTTACAGAAAACACACATTTTAGTTATGAATATTTTAGTGTCGAGGATATCGGCTGGAAGTCGCTTGCTGTAAACCTTTCAGACATTTCAGCGCACGCAGGCGATCCTCTCTTTATCTTGGTTGGCTTATCCTTAGCTCAGAACATAAGTGATAAAAACCAATGGGTGAGCGAGTTTTACCGCGGATTAAACCTCTGCGCCAGTAAATTTGGTGGAGCGCAAGTAATTGGCGGAGATATTTCAGCAAGCCAAGCTCTTACCAGTATCTCTGTAACCGTTATCGGCAAAGCCAATCAAGCAGACTGTTTGCGCTCGATGGCAAAGCCTGGCGATAAGATTTTTGTGACCGGAAAATTCGGAAATAGCGCAAGCTTTTTATCCGGGGCCCGCCAAGAACCCGATAACAAAAAATATCATCTCAGACCCGAGCCACGACTTGAGCTAGCTAAAAATCTTATGCAAGTCAATTCCCGAGCGTCATTGATGGACTCTAGTGACGGGTTGGTGGCGAGCCTTTATGAGATAGCAAGCCAGAGCAAGGTAAATCTAGCGATCGACCTAAAAGCCGTACCTAAAGATGGTTTTGTGACTCTTGAGCAAGCCTTATACGGGGCCGAGGATTACGAATTAGTGGCCTGCGCGCCGAAGGCTCCTGCTGGTTTTAAAGAGATTGGGGTTGTAGTAGAGTGCTCTCAAAACCCGAGAGTTTTTGACTTAAGTCAAAAACTTTTAATCGAGCAGGATAAAATTTACAAGCATTTCTAGGGGCTTCTCTTTAGCGAAAACACTGGCTCCGACCCGAGGATTATAAAAAAATCCTAAATACTAGTATTTTCTAAAAACCCTTCTGGAAAATACGTATTACACCAGCCCCAAAGTGCTAATATTGTATATGTATTAACGCACCAATTGATACAAACGGTTAAACGGTTACGGTGATAAACAACACATTACTACCTCACTCAGAGTACTCCTCAGGGGTCAAGTCCTTAGATACTCAGTCTGCCGAAAAAAATTCTTCAGCTAAGACCAGCGCGCCTTCCAATACTAAATCATCAGACCAAAAGCTTCAGTGGTACGACAATATTATTTCATTTAAGAAAAAAGCCAAAGAGCCCGAAAAAGGTGCTTTTGTTGTTGGGATATTTAATGACGTTTTTAAGAACGTCGCCAAAATATTAACAGGATCCTTGCTGACCGACACCATCAAAACGCTCAATAAAAATGGAGATCTAACCTGGCAACAAGCCATCTACAAAACCCTCGTAGACAATGGTCCATCGAGAATTCTAACCGATGTTGTAAGTACATTCGCCGTTAGATTTCTAAATGGTAATCATAGCTTCCTTGGCTTATTCAAGCTTCCGTATATCGCACCTGAGTTATCCTCTCAAATATTTGCCTTGCCTTGTGTAACCTTCTCTCGAGCTATGACTCAAAAACAAAACGTTAACTCTATCTCTACGCAAGACAATATGAGCGACGAAAACAAACTAATCAAGCAAAAAATTATAGAAAACAATCATACGTTCTACCAGCTCAGCAAGTGGCTCAGCAAAGGCTTCGGGACACACATAAAACCTTACGTAGATCAATCACTGTCAGCGATTGGCATACACGCAGGCAAGCCGTTATTTGATAACGAGAACAATCCTGTTTACGAGAAACAACAAAATGGCGAAATCAAAACCAATAGCAAAGGGCAACCTATCCAACTAGAGTCCAATCCACAAATCGACATGAAACGCTTACTAGCTGTTACTGGTGGAAGCTTCCTCGGATCTTTCTTGCTGCCAAAAGGCACTACAGCTTTTGGATTCGAGGAAGCTAAATCTATACCAAGAGTTCTACTATCCATCATTACGACTTCGTTATTTAGACTGAACACTACTCTACTTCATAATGGAGTCGGCATGCACTTCAATGGCGGAGCGAACTTCGATGCTTGCCACAAAGCCAGCGTAGTCGAAAAAATGCTCGTGCCGTTCACGCAGTACGCGGCAGACGCCTTCGGTACTTACCTCAGCAAATTTATTCCATTTATGAACGGAGCAAGCTTATCAAACATACTCAGAATGATTGTCGAGATACCAGCGACCTATCTATCTAACGGCATTCTAAATGTAGCTAAAACCGATAGAATGTCTGATGATTGGACCTATTTAAGCCACAGAATCTGGAAGAGAACTTCGGATGCTATTGAAGATATAACCAAGCCTATATTTGTATTTTTATCCAAATACCTGTACGCACCGATTTTAGGAATGTTCGATCCAAAAATCCCAAATATGTACGGTGTCGATATTAGACCTGAAGCCACTCGCAACAGAGACCAACTCTCCCCAGAGATTGCCGAAAAATACAAAAGCAAAATTGGTATTTTAGGAGATCTTGGTTTTTATCTCAGTAAATCAGCAGTTATCCCGTGGGAGCTAAAAAGGTTATTCACCGAATGCGGTCAGCACTCCAGAGAAGTCGAACAAGAGCTAAAAGATAGAGTCGAATCCCAAAACCTCGAAATTCTTAAACGCAAGCTAGCTGAAATAGAAGCCAAGAAAAATCTAGAAAAAGAAACTACTCTTCTTCCGGCACAAAGTGCTCTAAAAGATTCAAAAACTAAAATAACTCAGATGGCGGCTTGAAACTATTAGGCTGCGCAAAGTTTTGCGGCAGTATCTCTCTTGGAAATATCAAGGGATTTAGCAGGTGTAATAGCAGAATTACTAGCAAAAGAGGTTTTAGCTGTAGGATTATTAGCAAGAAAAGTCAATGCTGGTATTAATGCTGCTAGTACTAGGGAAACCATTTTTCTCACCTTTTTGCGTGCAAGTCCAAAGAGGCTCGAGTGAACCTCTAAGGCTTACAACTAATCAACGGTTACGGTTGAACTATTAACTAATTTTTACGTGAAAGGAAGGACCGGTTAAATCTCTTCTTTCAAAACCAAGTTTGATACAGAAACTTGGAAAGATGTCAGTGACCTATTAATGTATTTCTTTAGGTTCTTACTATGATAACAGGGTTGAACCCCCATGTCTAGTCTTTACAACATTAAGAAATTATTAAATCTAAAGAAATAAATTATTGAGCTTTTGGCTTTGCCTCCCTGGTGAGAAATCACTGATTATCGGGTGCTATTATGCCTTATATGGTAAAAGCAGTTGTTTTAGCCGCAGGGCGCGGTTCTAGATTAAAATCCAAAATCCCTAAAGTTTTGCATAGAGTTTTTGATAAACCTATTTTAGCTTGGGTACTTGATAGCTTAGCAGATGTCGATCTTGAAGAAATAATTGTTATTTGCGGTTACAAGGCAGAAGAAGTGCAGGGATTTTTGCACGCTTACCCAGTTACTCAAGTTATCCAAACAGAACAGCTCGGCACTGGGCACGCACTGATGTGCGTTCGCGAAAAGCTAGAAGGCTACAAAGGCACGGTGCTAGTCGTCAACGGGGATTCACCGCTTATTCAGCCTAAGACTTTAAACAATATGATCAAGTTTCACCAAGAGAATGTTTTGGATATGTCCATATTGAGCTGTAATCTCCAAAACCCTGATGGCTACGGGCGTATAATCAGAAAAAACCATAACATCATGGCCATAAAAGAAGATAAAGATTGTAGCGAAGCAGAAAAATCTATCGTAGAAGTCAATGCTGGAGTGTATTGCATGGAATGGAACACTATCAGCAAAGGCTTAAACCATCTCGGCAACAACAACGCACAAGAAGAATACTATCTTACAGACCTGGTCGGTTGGGCTTATACCCAAGGACACTCGAGCTCTACTTTTGAGCTAGAAAATCCCTACGAAGTGCTAGGAGTCAATACCAGAGAGGATTTGGCGTTAGTATTCAAACTCAAAAACGAAGCCTATCTCCAAGAGCTCATGGAAAACGGTGTCACCATCATTGATCCAGCTAGCACCATGATTAGCCCAGAAGTAGAAATCGGACGAGATACTGTAATCTATCCGGGGACTTTTATTCAGCGCCGAGTAACTATCGGTAACAATTGCGAAATTGGCCCTAATACTTATATCTATGGACCAGCTGAAATCGGCTCAGGATCTAGCGTGATCCAGTCTCACTTCTCCAGAAGTAGTGTCGGTAAAAACTGCCAAGTCGGACCTTTTGCTCATATAAGAGAAGGCTGTGACATCGGTGATAATGTGCGTTTGGGCAGTTTTGTGGAAGTGAAAAATTCTGCTATCGGCGATAATACATCAGCTTCGCATTTGACTTACCTCGGCGATGCCAAAATCAAGTCCCATTGTAATTTTGGGGCAGGGACAGTGATCGCTAATTACGATCACCGTAGCGGTCTTAAGCACGAGTGCACCATCGGTGCCAATGTCTCTACTGGAGCTAATTCTGTATTGGTTTCCCCGATTGAGATTGGCAAGGATAGTATGATCGCGGCTGGCTCTGTAGTCACCAAAAAAGTACCAGAAAACACTCTAGCTATCGCAAGACCGCGTCAGGAACATAAGCCTAATAGAGCGTTTGTGCGTAAAAATTAATCCCAAAAAAATTTTTCTGTCCATTACCCGTCGAGATGAGATGGACAGAAAAATAGCGATTGGTTGGTTTGGGAAAGTTAAACCCAAATGTTAAGTTTTTCCCCGCAGAAAGC
>Ga0169931_10012351_pt1 | contig 11859 bp, 9 predicted proteins | sample Kivu_15m_20L_FD_129675 | JGI IMG/M metagenome (GOLD analysis project Ga0169931, IMG submission 129675) | Freshwater microbial communities from Lake Kivu, Western Province, Rwanda to study Microbial Dark Matter (Phase II) - Kivu_15m_20L... | ecosystem: Environmental > Aquatic > Freshwater > Lake ...
CTGGCCCCTTTACTTGCTGCCGTGCCTGGCTTTCAAGGCATCAAACGCCGTATGCAGTTGCGAGGCATCGCGGCGGAGGTGCGGGTCTTTGACGACTTCGCCCACCATCCCACCGCCATTCAAACGACCGTCGCAGGGCTGCGACGCAATCTCCGTCCGCAGGGCCGCGTACTTGCTGTTTTGGAGCCGCGGTCCAACACCATGAAGATGGGGGTCATGCGGTCACGTCTGGCCGAGGCGCTCACCGGCGCTGATCAGGTCTTTGGTTTTTCGGGTGGCCTCGACTGGTCCCTAGAGGAGGCGCTCGCGCCCCTGGGGCCGCGTGCCCAGGCCTATCCGGCACTCGACACCCTCGTCGCGGCCGTGGCCAAGGCAGGACGGCCAGGCGATGACATTCTGGTTATGAGTAATGGTGCCTTTGGCGGTATTCATGAGCGCCTGCTTCTCGCTCTGGCCGACGCCCGTCACCCAGACGCTCAGGGCTAGGGGATGTATTGCTTCTTTGAGGATGCGGGCCAGTATCGGGCCGGCAGAATTCTGACCAAGGCCGACACGAGCCTACAGCTGGAACTACAGTCCGGCCGTCGCGTCAAGATTAAGCAGGCCGCCTGCCTCCTGGAGTTCTCCGGACCCGAACCGGAGGCCTTCTTGGCCCAGGCCCAGAGCCAGGCCGAGGCACTCGACCCCGACTTCCTCTGGCAATGCGCGCCCCAAGACGACTTTGCATTTACCGACTTTGCCCAAGAGGTCTATGGTGCAGGCGCCTCAGAGCTCGACCAGGCAAGCCTTGCCCTGGCGCTGCATGCAGCGCCGATGTACTTCTACCGACGGGGCAAGGGGGTCTTTCGTCCAGCACCCCAAGAGGCGCTGCAGGCTGCACTTGCCGGTGCCGAGCGCAAGCGTCTGGCTGCAGAAGCACAGGCCCGCATGGAAGAGACCATCATCGCGGGCACGGAGCCCCTGCCCCCGGAGATCAGCAGCCAGGCCCTGACACTCCTCATTCGGCCAGACAAGCAGTCCATCGCCTACAAGGCGCTAGAGTCTGCTGCCCATCAGTTACAGACGAGTCCCGCCCGGCTCCTCCTTGCACGCGGCGCGCTGCCCTCAGCCTATGCCCTGCATCGTGCCCGGTTTCTGAGTGAGGCCCTGGCCCATCCCCATGCCACGGCGCCCGAGGGCCTGGACCTGGCCGCCCTCGCCCAACGCAAGGCAGCCCTGCTCGAGAGCCTTCCACAGGCCGCTGCCCCCGCCTTCTCTATTGACGACGCAGACACCTTTGAGGTCGATGACGCCTTTTCTCTGGTGCCCTTATACGAAGAAGCCTCACCCTCTGCGGGGGCGCAGACCGCAGAACATGCTGAGGGCTCCGAAGGCGCCGGCCCCTTAGGGCAGGCACCACGAGCACCATCGGGCTGGCGGGTCGGAATCCATATCGCGGCGCCCGGCCTTCTGATAGAGCCTGCCTCTGCCCTCGCCCAATGGGCGCGTGACCGTGCCTCGACGGTCTACTTCCCTGGCGAGAAGATCACTATGCTGCCGCCGGAGGCCATTGCCTTGGCCTCACTCGATGCGGGGCAGCGGGTTCCTGCGGTATCGCTCTACATCGACTTCTCGCTGTCCGGCCAGAGGCTTCGGCAGACGAGTCTGGTGGAGACCATCCAGATTGCGCAGAACATCCGCCACGGCGCCTGGGAGGATCTCTTCCAGACGATGGCCGATGGCCAGCAGGCTACAGGGCAGGCGTCCATCCTGCCCGCCCCCCATGCGCAGTCAGACAGCACCCCGTCGGGCCTACCCTGGGAGGGCCTGCTGCCCCTCTATCAGCTGGCCCACAGCCTGCGCAAGGCGCGTGAGGCCGTGCGCGGCAAGCCCGAACCCACGGGGCGCACCGACTTCCAACTCACGGTACGGTGGCACGACGATCCTCAGGCCCGGCTCCTCGGTCTGGGCGACCCAGAAATCGGCCTGCGGCGCCGTGGTTCGGCCTTGGACATTCTGGTCTCGGAGTTCATGATCGCCACCAATGTGGCCTGGGGCGAGGCCCTGGCGCTCGCGCAACTCCCTGGCATCTACCGCTGTCAGACCATGGGACGGGTGCGAATGCAGACCAGCCCCGGGCCGCACCAGGGCCTGGGGGTCAGCCACTATGCCTGGTCTACCTCGCCCCTGCGGCGCTACAGCGACCTCATCAACCAGTGGCAGCTACTTGCGGTGCTCGGCCAGCGCCGGCCGGTCTTTCGGCAGGCCGACGCCACACTCTTTGCCGACCTCGCCCACTTCGATGCCTGCTATGACCGGTATGCCGAATTTCAGACCCAGATGGAGCGGTACTGGAGCATCCGATGGCTGGGTCAGCAGGCGGGCCACGCCACAGAGTCCTGGGCCCGTGCCCCGCATCAGCCGCCGATCATTGAGCAGGCTGTCGCCGGCCGAGAGGGGAGCTTTCGCCTGCGGCGAGCCCCGGCACAGGTGCGGCTCACAGACTGGGCGCATCTTGCTCTAGGCACCGAGGTCAGCCTCGAACTCTTGAGTGCAGATGCCCTAGAGATTCAGATCACGGCACGCGGCAAAGAGGTGCTGCAAGAAAGGCCGCTTGATCGCTATGCCGTGCTCGGATTTCCGGTGCACCATAGTCGCTCCCCGACCATTCATCGCGCCTTTGCCCAGCAGTCTGACGAGGCCTTGCAGTACGAGACCATTGAGGTTCAGGCCGAGGCACTTGCCGACACCCTGACACGGCTTGCCCAGGAAGGCTACCGCGGCTTAAACCTCACCATTCCCCTCAAAGAGGTGGCCTTCGCCCTCGCAGGCGAGAGAGGCTGGCCGATCTCGCCACGGGCCCAACTCGCCGGTGCGGTGAACACGCTCATCCGAGACGCAACGAACAACCAATGGAAGGCCGACAACACCGATGGCATTGGCCTGGTCCGCGACCTGCAGCGACTCCTCGCGCAAGACACCCTCACGGGTCTGGATGTCTTGATCCTGGGGGCAGGCGGCGCGACCCGGGGACTCATCGGCCCCTTCCGCCAGGCGGGTATGGGCCGGGTGGTAGTGGCCAATCGGTCGCTGGAGAAGGCCACGAGCCTCGCGCAGCAGATGAATACCCCCAACGCCGCAGCACCGGAGCTTGGCGGCGCCCCAGTCACAGCGCTACCGCTCGCGGCGCTCGCGTCGGCAACGATGCCGGATGGCACCGCCTGGCCGTCTCTGGTCATCAATGCCACGGCAGCCAGCCTACAGGGAGTGGCCCTTCCCCTACACCCCGAGATCTTTGCCCGGTCGCGGCTTGTGGTCGACCTGATGTATGGCCCGAAGGCAGAGCCCTTCCTCGAGCAGGCGCGGGCCGCAGGCGCATCGCACTGCGCCGATGGACTCGGCATGCTGGTGGAGCAGGCCGCGGAGAGCTATTTCCTCTGGACCGGACAGAAGCCAGAGACCGGGCCGGTTCTTGACGCCCTTCTGGGCGCAAATTCCACCACGCATTCCGCGGTAGATGCAGCACCAGAAGGCGCAGACCCGGTAGCATCAGGCGCATGACTGGCACCACCCTTCCCAGCGAGCCCGAGGCCGCGCACCGCGCCCTAGAGGAGATCCAAGACCTCCTGGCCCGACTGCGCGTGGAGGCCGAGCTTGTCCATCGCGAACAACACCCCGCAGAGCCCGACCGTCAGGCCCTAGTGCAGCAACTGGTTGCCAAGCAGCAGCAGAACACTCTGGCCGCCCGAATCGCGCCCCTGCACGCAGCCGATATTGCCTATGTGTTGGAGGCACTGCCCCGAGAGCAGCGAGAGTTCCTCTGGCCCCTCGTGCCCGAGAGTCGCCATGGAGAGGTGCTGATAGAGCTCAGCCCGGCAGTGCGCGGGCCGCTTCTCGACCGCATGTCGCGCAGCGCCCTGATTCACATGGCCCAGTCGCTCGATACCGACGACCTCGCAGCCATGGCCGAAGAGTTGCCCTTCGATGTCGTCGAACGTGTGCGGCAGGGACTGAGCATTGAAGAGCGAGAACAGCTTCGTGCGGCCATGTCGTATCCCGAGGACAGCGTCGGGGCCCGCATGGACTTCGAGATGGTCACCATTCGGGACGACGTGAGCCTTGAGGTCGTGCTGCGCTACCTTCGACGGTTTGAGGCCCTGCCCGACCATACCGACCAGGTCTTTGTGGTCGACCGCAAAGAGCATCTGCAGGGCGCTTTATCGATTGATCAGCTCTTACTTAACGAGCCTGAGACCCTGGTGGCTGACGTGATGCGCCGAGACCTCTTGTCTCTGAATGCCAAAGACGATGCCTTTGAGGCTGCCCAGGCTTTTCAGCGCTACGACCTGGTCTCTGCCCCTGTAGTCGATGACCATGGCAAGCTCATCGGGCGACTCACGGTCTCAGAGGTCGTCGATGTCATCCGAGAAGAGAGTGATTCGGATGTGCTCGCCCAGGCAGGTCTGCGTGAGGAGGAAGACCTCTTTGCGTCGGTCTGGGCCTCCGCCCGAAACCGCTGGCTCTGGCTGGCGCTCAATCTCTGCACGGCCTTTTTTGCCTCCCGAGTCATCGGTGCCTTCGAGGGCACGATTGAGAAGGTGGTGGCGCTTGCCGCCCTCATGCCCATCGTGGCAGGTATTGCGGGCAACTCAGGCAATCAGACGATGACGATCTTTATTCGGTCGATGGCCCTGGGGCAGGTCACTCCCGGTAACCTCGCCCGCCTCTTTGCCAAAGAACTCTCTATCGCGGGACTCAATGGCCTGGTCTGGGGCGGCGTGGCGGGACTCTTTGCCTGGTGGCTCTACGCCGACTCCGCGCAAGGGCCACTCCTGGGCCTCACCATGATGATGGCCATCCTGCTCAATCTATTGATTGCCGCACTGATTGCGATTTTTGTTCCCATGCTGCTGCAAAAACTTGGCCGCGACCCCGCCCTCGGGGCCTCGGTGCTCTTAACCTTCAGCACCGATTCCATGGGGTTTTTCCTCTTCCTCGGGCTAGCGAGTCTCCTCTTTTAGACGCAGAATCTGCCTCCGCAGCACAGTCATCTTTGCATCGATCTGCGAAAGGGATACGAAGTCGCTGTCGCCCGCCTTTCTCGCAAGCGCGAATTGCTCCAGTGCCGCAGACAGGGCGCCCTGCAACCAATAGCGCTCAGCCTGGGCCGCATGGGCCTCCGTAAGCCGAGCCGCAGCCGCGGCGGCCTGAGACTGCAGCCTCCAGGCTTCAAGATCGTCAGGCCACTGGCTCGTCAGCCATCGAGCCCGTGACAAGGCCGCCAGTGGCCGCTGCAGCAGAAGTTCTGCCTCAATGGCGGTACGCACCAGAGGACGGGTCGAGACCGACCGCGGCCACAAGGCCAGGGCCTGCTCCACGCGTTCTAGGGCGGCAGCCGGCTGGCCTGCAATCAGCTGTGCCTGCGAAGCAATCACGGCCCAAAAGGGCGCGGCCAGGGTGGCAAGTCGTGGCGATCCCGCGGCTGTTCCCGCCGTCAAGCCCATAGGCCCTGTGGCCTGTCCCGCCGCTAGACGAGAGTCCGCAAGAAACCTCTCCACCGAAGGAAGGTCCCTCTGCAATAAGGCCACCCAGGCCTGACCATAGGCGACGCGCGCCTGGTCATGGGCAGAAGTAGACCCCGGATCGCTGCGACGGGCAGCAAGGAGGGCGGCCATGCGGGCAAGGCCATCCACCGACCGGACCGCGGTCGCCTCCAGGCGCTGTCGAATCCAAGCAAATTCCAGGCTTTCCTCGGATGCCTGCGGGGCCCTCGCTGTCTGGCCTGCCGACAGCCCGGCCCGCGGCGTCGATTCACTCGTGGCCAGTGACTGGATGCGGGTCTGGACATCGGCAATGCGCTCGGAGGTAAGCGGGTGGCTACGCAGCCAACTCGGGGCACCCGTCTCATAGTAGCGACCGGCCTGGGCAAGCTTCTGAAAGAGTCGGGCCATGGACTGCGCATCAAAGCCCGCATCGCGCAGGAGCATGAGTCCCACGCGGTCTGCCTCACGCTCAGCATCCCGGGAAAAAGACAGCTGGTCCTTTAAGGCCACCGTCTGGCCCAGCGAGACAATGCCCATCGCCGCATCCGGATTGCTGCCCGCAGCCATGGCCGCGAGTAAAGCCGCGGCAATCATGACGCCCGAAGACTGGCGCTGCTGGCCGAACATGCGCGCAATATGACGCTGTGTGACATGGCCAATCTCATGGGCCAGAACCGACATCAACTCGGACTCCCGCGCGGCCTGCACCACCAGCCCCGAATGCACGCCAATGTAGCCGCCGGGAAGGGCGAAGGCATTGATGCTCGGATCCTTCACCAGGAAAAACCGAAAGTCATGGGGGGCGAGACCCGCCTCGGGACCGAGTTCTCCTCGCGCCTGCGCGGCCGCTAAGAGTCGGCCCGCCTGCACCTGCAGATAGTCTTGCGCCTCGGGGTCATCGTAGACCACGCCGGCCCGCAGCAGCGTCTGGTAAATCGACTGGCCCAGTCGCCGCTCTGCGGACCCCGACAGGTCATCGGTCGAGGCCTCCCCCAAGGCAGGGAGCCCGGTGACGAGAGCATCCTGAGCCCTGACCGCGCCGCCCGAATGCAGCATCGCGAGCACCACTGCGGCGGACACAGTCGCCCACGCTCGGCGCTTGAAGGCTCCGCCTCGCAGCGAAGGGGACAGCACGGGTGAATGCACAGGAGAGCGGACCATGCCAGCTATCATAGGCGGATGAATGGACTGACTCACTTTGACAGCCAGGGCCAGGCCCACATGGTGGATGTATCGGATAAGCCAGATACCGAGAGAACGGCTGTCGCCACGGGGTTCATCAGTATGAGACCCGAGGTCATGCGCCTGGTTCAAGAAGGTACCGCCAAAAAGGGCGATGTCCTTGGCGTCGCACGGGTGGCCGCGATTCAAGCGGCCAAACGCACGAGCAGCCTGATTCCCTTATGCCACCCTCTGCCCCTGAGTCACCTCGCTGTGGAGTTTCGTAGCCAGGAAGATCCCACCGGCATCTGGTGCACGGTACGGGCAGTCACCACAGGAAAGACCGGCGTCGAGATGGAGGCCCTTACCGGCGTACAGATTGGGCTTCTCACCATCTATGACATGGTCAAGGCGGTGCAGAAAGACATGGTGATTTCGCATGTCCATCTGCGTGAAAAGCACGGTGGCAAATCGGGCAGTTACCTCAGCCCTACCTAAACACCACCGTCTTTCTGCCATTGAGCAGAATTCTTCGTTCCGCATGCCAACGTACCGCGCGGGCGAGCACCCGAGACTCGATATCGCCCCCAATACGCGAGAGGGCCTGCGGGTCGAGCGCATGGTCGACCCGTTCGACATCCTGCTCAATAATCGGGCCCTCATCGAGATCGGTGGTCACATAGTGGGAAGTGGCCCCGATGATTTTCACGCCGCGGGCGTAGGCCTGGGCATAGGGCTTCGCGCCCTTAAAGCTCGGCAAGAAAGAATGGTGGATGTTGATGGCACGCCCAGCCCAGGCCTGGCAGAGTCGCGGCGACAAGATCTGCATATACCGGGCCAAGACGATGAGGTCCACCTTGCGATGGGTCACTAGGTCTTGCAGGGCAATTTCTTGAGCATCTCGGGTATCTGGCGTCACCGGTAGGTAGTGAAAGGCGATGCCGTGGTGGCGTACCAGCCCGGCAAAATCCTCATGGTTAGAGGCCACGGCCACAATCTCAATGGGCAACTGCGCGCTCTGGCTACGAAACAACAAGTCATTGAGGCAGTGCCCGAACTTCGAGACCAGAATCATCACCCGAGGGCGCTCACCCGCGGGGGTGATCTCCGAGTGCATCTGCATCGACGCTGCGACCGGCGAAAAATCCGCGAGAAGTGATGCACGATCGCGGGACGTCGGCGCATCGAAATGTACGCGCATGAAGAAGAGACCGGTCTCATCGTCACCAAACTGCGCAGAATCGAGAATGTTGCAGCCCGCATCCGCAAGAAACTGGGCGACCCGAAAGACAATGCCCTTGGCATCAGGGCAAGACAGGGTAAGGATAAAGTCGTGATGCATCAGCTTGCAGGCCTCATGCGGGCCAGTCACGGCCAAGAAAAGAAAAAACTCGTCAGACCTGGTGGCTAGTGCGCCGCGACCTGACCACCCACGAGCCGATACTCCGTGCCGCAGTAAGGGCAGCGTGCCTTGCCCTCGGTAAGATCAAGAAAGACGCGAGGATGACTGCTCCACAGCGGCATCTGCGGGTTCGGGCAGTAGGCGGGCAAGTCTGTGGCGTGCAACTCCACCACGGCGATAGACGGAGCGTCAGAGTGCGACATCGCGAACCTCCCGCCTAGATTCGGCTCAGCCAGGAGGCATACTTCTCTGCGCGCCCGGAGACCACATCAAAAAACAGGGTCTGAATTTTTTCGGTGATCGGGCCGCGACGGCCCAGCCCAATGGTTCGGTCATCGAGTTCGCGAATAGGCGTGACTTCGGCCGCCGTGCCCGTGAAGAAGGCCTCATCGGCACAGTAGATCTCATCACGGGTAATGCGCTTTTCGATCACGGAAAGACCCAGATCCTGGGCCAACGTAATCACCGTATTGCGGGTGATGCCGTCGAGACAAGAGGCCAGATCTGGCGTGTAGACCTTGCCAGACTTCACGATAAACAGATTTTCGCCCGCCCCTTCAGAGGCATAGCCATCGGTATCCAGCAACAAGGCCTCGTCATAGCCATTCGCAGCCACCTCTTGGTGGGCGAGGATGGAGTTGATGTAATAGCCCGAGGCCTTCGCCCGTACCAGAGACACATTGACATGGTGGCGAGAGAACGAAGAGGTCTTCACACGAATGCCTTTGGCCAGACCATCTTCTCCGAGATAGGCGCCCCAGGGCCAGGCCGCTACCGCCACATGAATGGTGTTGCCCACTGCCGAGACACCCATTTTTTCTGAGCCAATCCAGACGATGGGGCGCAGATAGCACGACTTGAGGTTATTGCGCCGAACGACCTCACACTGGGCCGCCTCAAGCGTCGCCGCATCAAAGGGGATCTTCATCTGAAAGATCTTGGCCGAATTCAGAAGTCGTTGGGTGTGCTCCTTCAGGCGGAAAATCGCACTGCCGCCCGCGGCCTCGTAGCAGCGCACGCCTTCGAAGACGCCCATACCGTAATGCAACGTGTGGGTGAGCACATGGATCTTGGCATCGCGCCAGGGCACCACTTCTCCATCCATCCAGATCCAGCCATCGCGGTCGGCCATTGACATGCCAGCATCTCCTCGGGGTCGTCGACTTTAGAATTGCACTTCATCTCGGCACTACCGTTGCCCGAGATCACAAAACCACATTCTATCGAAGCTTGCCCCATGCCCTCTCCTTGCAAACCTCCGCGCCGCCGACAGGGCCCGGCTGCCCAGGCCTGGTCTGACCTCGGACCAGCCCTGGTAGCCGTGGGCATCTGGGGCGTGGTCACCGGAGTGGCCATGGTGAAGGCGGGCCTCACGCCCTGGCAGGCCGTCGGCATGAGTCTCTTGGTCTACGCGGGGTCCGCGCAGCTCGCGGCGCTGCCACTCATGGTCTCCGGCGCCTCACTGCCGATCGTCTGGATCAGCGCGCTCATCGTGAATCTGCGATTTTTCATCTACTCCCTCGGATTGCGGCCCTGGTTTCGGCACCAGAGGCCGCTGGTGCGTGCCCTCTACGGAACGGTCTCCACCGACGCGCAGGTGGTCGCCATTGCACGGCGATTTGAGAAGGGAAGCCGCTCGGCGGCGCGGCGGCGGCTCTTTCTTCGGTACTTTCAGGTCTCAGCCGCCATGAACTGGGCCTGCTGGCAGGTCTGCTCTTTTGTCGGCATTTTTCTGGGTGGCCTACTGCCCGCCGACTCGGGGCTTGCCTTCCTGGCATCGCTGGCCCTGCTGACCCTGCTGCTCCCGATGCTCAAGGGCCGACCCGCCTGGGGTTGTGTGGCCACCGCGGCGGTGGTCTCGGTGGTTCTCAAGCCCCTGCCGCTGAACCTGGGCCTGCTCATTTCCGTGCTGCTGGGGGTCGCGGTAGCCCTCTGGCTCACCCCGCCAGCGGTCCTACAGCAAGCACCGACCCCCCTGCCCGAGCCCAACCGGCGAGAGTCCGACCCCTCATGAGCACACCCCTGATGAGCCCACCCCTATGACCCCACCCCTATGACACCACCCCTATGACACCACTCCTTGCGACCTCCCCCCTATGACCTCCTTAGAGATCTGGCTGGCCATTCTCGGCATTGCGGCCACGACCCTGCTTACCAGAGGGATGCCACTTCTTCTGCCCGCCCGCTGGCAGCTGCCCGCAGGCCTCTCCTCTGCGCTGCGCTATGCCCCGATGGCGGGGCTCACCGCAATTCTTGTGCCCGATGTGGTCCTCTCAAACGGTGCGCTGGCTTTAGAGCCCTCCAACCTCAAGCTCTGGGCGGTGGGTATCGCCTTTGCGGTCTGGCTTCGCTGGCAGAGCACACTCATGGCATTGCTCATTTCTGGGGGCGTCTATCTCGGCGTGCGCCTCATCTAGCCGCACAGCCTCCGCAGTCCCGCATCGCATCTCTTTGCGTCCGTATGGGGTCTGCCCAGGGTCCGCGCTGAGTCGTTTCATCCGCCAACCGTCAGCCGCGTTCACGAATCTCCGATAAGGGCCGTATCACGGTCGGTGCATCGGAAAAGACCTGCTGCCAGAGGGCCTGCACAGCCGAACGCTCCGCCTGAAGATCTGCGGCGGCCAGCCGGGCAGAGCCCGCACCGGCCAGTCGCAGCCGATGTTGGTGTCGGCGAAAGAGCCGGTAAGCATCCGCGACCTGCTGGGCAAGATCGGCAGAGATCAGACCCAACTCGGCGCTCATACGCAGCAGCGCAATATTGCCAAGATTGGCGGTGAGCGCCGCATGGTCTGCGCTATAACGCAAGACCAAGGCCTGCACCATGAACTCGATATCGACCATGCCCCCGGTGTCATGCTTCAGATCAAAGAGGCCGCTAGCATTCGGATGCCCCTCATGCATTTTCTGGCGCATGGCAAGAATCTCTTCCAGCAGGGCCTGGGCATCCCGTGGAAGCCGCAGAATCTCAATGCGGCCACGCTCGAAATCCTCCCCAATGGCGGGGTCTCCGGCACAGAAGCGCGCACGGGTAAGCGCCTGGTGCTCCCAGACCCAGGCCTTGTCCTTTTGATAGGCCATAAATCCATCGAAGTCACTCACCAAGAGGCCGGCATTACCGTTGGGACGCAGCCGCAGATCAATCTCAAAAAGGCTACCAGCTGCCGTCGTCGTGGTCAGCCAGACATTGACGCGCTGGGCGAGCCGGGCATAGTTTTCCTGGGCCTGCTCATGGGGGTCATTGTGTAAAAAGATCAGATCGAGATCGGAGGCATAGCCCAGCTCCTTGCCTCCGAGTTTCCCGTAAGCGACTACCGCAAACAACGGCGTATCCCGATGACGTTTCGGGCTGGCAGTCCAGGCCGCCCGCAGGGTGGCGCCAATCATGACATCGGCCAAGGCCGAGAGCTGGTCGGAGAGCTTTTCTAGCGGCCAGAGCCCATCGAGGTCTTGCACCAGCAGGCGAAAGAGTTGGGCATGGTGGGCCTCGCGCAGGACATCCATCTGGCGCTCCACATCGGGCTGCCCCTGCACCACCGTATCGGCGAGTTGCTGTGCGAGGGCCTCTGCAAAGGCCTCAAATCGGGGCGGCTCAAAGAGGGTGCGGGCGTCCAAGAGTTCATCAAGGACAATCGGATGGCGACGTAGATAGCCACCGGCCCAGGACGATGCCTCGATCAGCCGGGCCACCCGCGACAAGGCATCTGGGTATTCATCAAACAAGGCCAGGTAGGCCGTGCGACGCTGAATGGCGTCAATGAGTCCGATAAGCCCGGC
>Ga0169931_10012352_pt1 | contig 11858 bp, 6 predicted proteins | sample Kivu_15m_20L_FD_129675 | JGI IMG/M metagenome (GOLD analysis project Ga0169931, IMG submission 129675) | Freshwater microbial communities from Lake Kivu, Western Province, Rwanda to study Microbial Dark Matter (Phase II) - Kivu_15m_20L... | ecosystem: Environmental > Aquatic > Freshwater > Lake ...
CATCCTCTCGGCAATTACCAGCATCAGTCTCGACCACACGCGGCAATTGGGGTCGACCGTCGAGGCGATCGCCCGGGAAAAAGCCGGCATCATCAAGCCGGGAATCCCGGTCGTCGTCGGCCCCATGCTCGCGAGCCCGCAAGCCGAGATCCTGGCAATCGCCCGCCAGCGCGGAGCGCGGACGATCACCCACGGCGACGGATACGCATTCGCCTACCATCCGCCGCGGGCCCTCGGCGACGGGGCCGCCCAGGGAGCGGTCGACTACGCGCTGCGGGAGGGCGCCGCGCCCGGCGACGGCACGGCCGGACTGACGCTCGAGCGGGCCCCGCTGGGGCTGCTGGGGGCTCACCAGGCGGCCAACGCCGCCGTCGCCCTGACGATCGTCGCCGAACTGCGCCGGCAAGGATGGCTGGTCTCCAGCGACGCCCTCCGCCGCGGACTGAGCGAGACCCAGTTGCCGGGACGCGTGGAGATCGCCCGACGCCGCCCTACGGTGATTTTCGACGTCGCCCACAACGTGGCCTCCGCCGAAGCGCTCGCGACGTGTCTCAACGAGAGTTTCGGCACGGACCATGCCGGAGCCCAGCGACGCCTGCTGTTGTTGTCGGTATCGCGCGACAAGGACGTACGAGGCATCGTCAGCGCTTTGGCCCCCTGCTTCCACGCCCTCTACGCGACGGCGTACCGCGAAAATCCCCGCGCTGTCGAAGTCGATCGCATGACCCGCATCTGCCGCGGCGTCCTCGCCGAACTGGGCAGGCCGACCAGCGAAGCAATCGCGTGCCCCACCCCCGAGTCCGCATGGCGACAAATGCTCGAGGCCGCACGCCCTGAAGATCTCGCCTGCGTCACCGGGTCGTTTTTCATCGTGGGGGAAGTTCGCCGGCTGGCGGGATGCCTCACAACCGGCGCGCCGTCGTCGTGATCCTCCGGCGCCCCCCGGACGCCGCTCCCCGCCCCGGGCGACGCGGCCCCAGGGTCCGCCTCACTCCCCCGGATACGGCAAGTCGTCCTCGCGCTGCCCCTCGCCCTCGGCGAAGGGGTTCGGCGGATCCAGATCGGCAACCGGACCTCGGCCGCCGCCGATCGTTTGACGGCGCTCCCGAGCCGCGGCCAACGCCTCGCGACGCCGCTCGCGACGCACTTCGTCCTGCAACTGCGTCACCAACCCGGCAATGTACGGATCGGCCCAAGGCAGCAACTGGCTCGGCCGCAGCCGGCCCGCTGCCGACGGCCGACAACGGGTCGCTACGGGCGACTCCGCGACGCGAACAATCGTGCACACCACGCGACGAGCTTGACGAGCAGCAACCATGAACAGCCTCCCTTCGATGAGGCGGGACGCGACGCGGCGACCCGCATAAAGCACAAGCGACCGTCACGACAAGATGCGATGCATCCGACGAGTGCCGCGGACCATCGCCGCGGGCGTTGGGCCGCGGCCTCGACCGGGGCGAGTCCCGCCCTGCTGGCTGGAACCCGCCGCGGCGTGCCGCGACGCCGTCTTCGAAGGATCCGTAGAGCAACGCTCGTGCCAAAGGCTTCGCCGACCTCGTCCGGACCGACCGCCCCGTCGCAACCTGCACCTGCAAGGCGAGTTGCGCTGCTCCGCAAGACGCGCGGGCCGACGGTCGAGGAACAGAAAAAATTTCAACGCCTTTGCAAGGCGCCGCAAAGTGGACCGGTGAGGAAGACTTTGCGGGCGGCTCGGGGGGGCGTGGACCCGACCTGCCGCACCAAGTCGCTGGCGTCGCGAGGGCGGGTGGGCGCGGCGAGAGGGGTCGCGCGCGCCGCGAACCTGCCCGCCGCCGCTGCGCAAGCACGGCGGCGGCGCCCGCTCGGATGGGAGCGGAACGTCGCTCGAGGGTTGCTCCGGGGCGACAAACCGCGGCAGGCCTGTCGAGCAGCGGCCGACTCAGGGCGTCGGTCCCTCGGGCGTCTGACCACGGAGCAACGCGGCCACCGCCAACTCGAGGACGCGGTCCCGGAATCCCGGAGGAGGCGCCCCTTCGACCTCGTTCCACTGCGGGTCGATGCGGGGATCGTCTTGGCTGCCGAACAGATCGCGCCGCGAGCGGTACCGCCGCCAGGCGAGGTACTGCGACTCGTCCAAGACGAGCGTGCAGCCGGGATCGGGAAGCACGCCCCAGGGGGCCGCAGGGCCGTCGGCGGGCATGCGGTGGATGTTCCTCCCGCTGGGCCGCCAGTAGGTGGCGGAAGTGATTTTGAGGAGGCTGCGGCCCGATTCGAGGCGCATGAGGCGTTGGACGGTGCCTTTGCCGTAGGACCGCTGGCCGACGACGAGGGCGCGGCGATAGTCCTGCAGGCAACCGGCGACGATTTCGCTGGCGCTGGCTGAGTTCTGGTTGATCAGCACCGCCAGGGGCAGATCGGGGTAGGGTCCGGCGCCGCTGGAGACGTAGCGTTCGCGGATGGCCAAGTCGCGACCGCGAGTCGTGACGATCGGGAAACCGGCGGCGAGAAACAGGTCGCTGATCTCGACGGCGGCGTCGAGGGCTCCGCCGTAATTGTCGCGGAGGTCGATGACGAGTCCGGCGAGGGGCCGGGCGTGGAGTTCCGCCAGGACGACGCTCAGTTCTCCGGCCGTCTTGTCGCCGAACTTCGTGACGCGCAGAAAGCCGACTTCGGGAAACTCTTCCAGCCGGAAGTTCCACTTGCCGGTTGCGTCGCGGAGATCTCCGAGAACCGATTCGACGGTGATGACCTCGCGCGTGATCACGACGTCGTGGGGATTCGGCGCCCCGTGACGTTGCAGCGTGAGCGTGACGACCTCCCCCTCGGGTCCGCGAATCATCTGGGTGACTTCTTCCAGCGTCTTGCCGGCGGCCGATGCGCCGTCGACGGCCGCCAGCCGATCGCCGGATTGGATGTCGGCGTCGCATGCGGGCGTCCCGGGCTCGGGCGGTCCGACGACGGTCGGCATGGGCGGCTCTCCCAGGAGGCGCACGCGGATGCCGATTCCGCCGAACTCCTGGCTGATGTCCTCGCGGAACGATTCGGAGCGCAGCGACGAGACGAACTGCGAATGCTCGTCTCCCTGCTTGTGCAGCACGTCGATCATGCCGTTCATGGCGCCTTCGAAGAGCGCCTGGTCCGGCGCATCCTGCAAGGCCCAGCGATCGACGATGGCGTAGCCGGCGGCCAGGTACCGCGCGTACGGGTTTTGCTCAGCCCGGATGTAGCAGGCGTACGACGCGGCACAAGCAACCAACAGGAGAAGCAGGTTGCGGCGCGACATGGGGCGTGGGCGGAGAGGCGTGGTTCAGGAGCGGGAATCGCGGGCCGCATCCCGTCGCAGTCGCCGGAGTTTGGCGTGGAGTTCGGCGTGCGGTCCCTCGCTCAGCGCGTGGCGATCCTCGGCCAGGATACCAGAAATTCCGGCCGAAGGTTCGATCTGGCGGGCGGGTTCCGCGCGGCGGCGAAGGGGAACAGCGGTCGCCGCCGCAGGCCGGGGGACGATCCGCGGCTCGGCGCCGGCCGGAATCGGCGCGGGCCAGGGCCGCGGCGACCGTTCGGCCTCGGAGGCGGCCGCCCCTTGCGGTGCGTCGGCGACCGACGCCGCTACGGTCGCCGAGGCCGGTTCCGCGGGAGCCGGCCACGCTGCCGCGTCGCCGGCGGGTCCGAAGAAGTTGCCGAGCGGTCCCACCAGGATGGCCGGCAGCAGGAGCAGATCGCCGACCAGGGCGACGGCCAGCATGGCAATCATCAGGTAGCCGAACTGCTGGGTGGGGGTGAAGGTGCTCGTGGCGAACACGGCCAATCCCAGGCCGCCGATGAGCGTCGTCTGGAACATGGCGACGCTGCAGCGTTCGTAGGCGGCCATGGCGGCGGCCCGCCGCGAGAGACCCTGGGCGATGCCGCGGCGGAACCACGTGAGGTAGTGGATCGTGTCGTCGACGGCCACGCCGAGGGCCACGCTGGCGGTCATCATGATGCCGATGTCGACCTTGACGTTCAGCCACCCCAGAGCGCCGAACGTGACGAAAATCGGAAACACGTTGGGGATCATCGACACCAGCCCCGCGTACGGATTGCGGAGCACCAGCATCATCACGAAGGCGATCAGCACGGTGGCCCAGGCGATGCTTTCGCGGAGGCTCACCAGCAGTTGGCGTTGCGTCTTGTAGACCAGCGGCACCATGCCCGTGTAGACCGCCCGGACCGGCTGGAATTCGGCCTGCAGCGTCAGCGGGTCGGAGGCGGCTCCCGGCGGCGTCTCGTGGCCGAACAGAATCCGCGACGCGTCGATGACGTGCAGACCGTCGGCAGCGAGCCGCCGCGCCGCGGTTTCCTCGGCGGGAGACGCCACGACGAGGGCGTCGTACTGACGGAAGGAATCGAGGGCCGCCTGACGGTACGCCTGATCGGCTGCAGCGCTGCCTTGTTGGGGATCGTCGAACCTGGCAAGGTTGTAGGGAATCATCCCCTGGCGGCGGAGATCGGGCCCGCTTTGCCGCAGCAGGTGCAGCAGCAGGTGCTCAGGGTCTTCTGGCTGGAGCGTCTCGTCGCGTGCCGGCGAACGGTACAGCAGGACGAACCGGCCTCCCTGCAACTGCTTGCCGGCCGCGTGCAGTTGCCGAATCACCTCGTCGCGCTGCTCGTAGGCGCGCAGCACCGGCTTGACGCAGGCCTCGATCTCGCTGGCGAATTGCCCGTAATCGACGCCCGCGTCGTCCGCGGAAAGGGCGGCGACGCGAGCGCTGAGCCGCCACAATTCCCTGGCGGACGCGGCCTGCCCGCCGGGCGGGCTTTTTTCCTTCCGCAGATACTCGCCCCGCAGCAACTCCTGGCGATGCTCCTCGAGGCTCTTGTTCTTGGCGTAGTCGCCGCTCGTATCGGCCGCCCCGATGCCCGAATCGGTCACTTTTGGAGTGAACGTGGCGACCGACATGACGCGGCTGATCTCGGGCAACTGCTCCATGCGCCGCTCGATTTCACGGAGCAGTTCCAGACGCTCGAGCATCGTCATCCGGTAGAAATCGCCGGACGACTCGGCCTGCTCGTCGGCCGTGCGGCACTTTTCGGGCGGAATCGCCAGCACGACCTCCATCGGCACGAGATTTCCCAGATTTTTCTCGAGCCACGCGTAGTCGTGGATCAGGTCCGCCTGGGGATCGAGGAGTTTAAGCAACTGGACGGAGGTGCCGATCCGCGCCATGCCCGCCCCCACGGCGAGCATGACGAACATCCAGAAGGCGAACACGAGGCGATGGTGGTCGAGAACGCCCTGGAACAGTCGCCGGGCCCACCAGGGCAAGGCTTCGCGGGAACGGTTGGCCGACTGGCGGCGGATCAGGTCGTCGCTGACCGGAAAGCGATGCAGAAAGACCGGCAGCAGCGCGAACAGCACCCCGACCGTCGCCACCACGGCAACGCCGGTGAACAGGCCGAATTTCTTGATGGGCAGGATGTCGCTGGTGGCCAGCGACCCCAGCCCCAGGGCCGTGGTGAACGCCGCCAGCGTGCACGGCCACCAACCGTCGCGAACCGCGGCTTCGGCGGCGCCGAAAATGCCCCGCTCGCGGCGGACGTCGCGGTAGTAGTTGACGGTGTGGATCGCGCCCGACAGTCCGAGCACGTACACGACCGCCGGCATCGACATCAAAATCGCGTCGACCGTGCCGAACCGCGGCGCGTCGCGTCCCAGGCCGAACACCTCGAACGCGCCGAAGTAGAACACGATGGCCAGGCTCATGCCCGCGCTGATCACGCCGATCGCGAAGACGACGCCGGTCAATCGGAGACTGCGGAAGCACCAGTAACAGAGTCCGGCTCCGACGATGCCGGCCAGGGACGCCAGCCGCACCAGCGTCCGCTCGCCTTCGACGTCGATCGTGACGTTGTCGACGGGCGGGCCGCCCATGCGGAGCCGGCTGGCGGGGATGCCGCACTCGGTCGCGGCGATCTGGGCGACCTTCTCGATCGCCGCCCGCATCGTCCGGTTGTCGCGGGTGGCTTCCGGCGACAGGTACACGATCAAGCAAGTGACGCGGGAGTCGTTGCCCAGGGGCTTGCCCTGTGCGTCGCGCTGGACCGGGCCGACCAGGGCCCCCTCCAGCCGCTGCAACGCCTCGCCGTACGACAGACTGACCGGCGGAGAGGTGAGTTGCTCCAGCACGCCCGGCCCGGTGACCACGCGGGCATACCATGCGCGGCGGAGCGCGTAATCTTCGCGCAGCGCGTCGCTGGCCCCGGCGAACTCGTGGGCCTCGGCAGCGGGAGCCAGTTTCCGCGCGAGGAACTGGAGCTTGTCGGCGTCGCCCAGCGTGCAGCCGTCCCAACTCACCAGCGCGAACTGTTCGCCGACGAAGTGGTTGCGAAACCACTTCAGATCCTTGGCCTCCGCGTAGCTCGACGGCAGCCAGTCCTCGGCCTTGTTGGTATTGCTCTCGACCGCCTTGCGGGCGCCTCGCGGCACCAGCGCGACGAGGAACGCCGCCGCCATCGCGATCAGAAAATAATGGGGCTGGCCCAGGGTCTTGCGGGCGAGAAAAGACGTTGGCGGCATGGGCGTGGCTTGCGCGGATGTGGGCGTTCGCGTCGCTCGTCGCCGCCCCCCCGGGTGGGCAGGGCTCCGCCGTCGCGCGAGAAAAGGTGTCGTCGGCGCTCTCCCAGGTCTCCCGCGGAGCCCGCGCCGCAAGGGGGCGGTCTCGTTCCTCGCGGAGCCCGGCGTGCAGCCGGCGGCCTGCTCGCGGCGGCGAGCCTCCGCCGACGCGGCCCGTCGGCTCCGCGGGACGTCTCCCGGCGAGCCGCCCGCGGCGGCGCGTTTACCAATAGCCTTCCCAGCCGATCGACGCGCCCATGAAGACGCTGTCGGCCGCGGCCGAGACGGCGGGGTACGATCCTGGAATGAAGTTGAGATTGAAGGGCGCGACCGCGATGGAGTCGACCCACAGCATTTCCAGGCCGGCCCGCAACGAGGCGTTCGGGCGGACGTGCCACCGTGCGAGCAGCTGGCCTTGCCAGATGAGCGCGAGGTTGTCGACGTCCGAGTTCGTGGCGCCCGCGCCGAGCTGGCCGTTGGCGCCGTTGATCGCGAACTCCGAGTCGAGGTCGATCGAATTCCAGTAGGCTCCCGCCTTCACTGTCGCCCCCACGCTCCAACGGCCCGTTTCGTAGCCCATGCCGCCGCCGATCTGGGTGCCGAGCAGGTTGTTGTCCACGTCGACGTGGTAGAAGCCGGATCCCGTGTTGGCGTTGTTGTTCGACGCGTCACGCACGCCGGCGGCGGTCCAGTCGAGCATCTCGCGAAGATTCATGTACCGGGCGCCCGCCAGGAAAGAGAACGTCCGGGTCGGGTTGGCCTCGCGGACCCACTCTCCCGTGGGCCGCAAGACCATGCGATCCTTCTCCATCCGCCGCTTGACGACGTAGTTCCACTCGATGCTGTCGAGCGTGTGGTTGTAGTCGTACGCCATCGACCGGGCTCCGTCGAACGACGGATTGCCGATCGGACCGGCGTTGCTCGGGCGGCTGCGATCGACGAAATCGTTGACCTGAAGTCCGCCGCTGGTGACGGCCTGCAACTCGCCGTGCTGCTGGAATTCGCCGGCGCCGAACCACGTGAACTCGGTCGAGTGGTCCCGGTTCGCCCCGTCGCGGAACAGGAACATGCCCAGCGTCACGCGGGGCATCCCCTCCATGCCGGGCTTGCCGGCGGCGATCTTCAGTTCGTTGCCGACGTCGGTGACGATCAGCGGGATTGTCGCATTGCCGATCGAGTCGTTGGGCACCTCGCCGATCACCGTCTCGCTGGCCAGCCGCAGACCCCGTTTGTCCCACTGGCGATTCAGCAGCAAAGCGTCGACCTCGGCATACCAGAAGCCTCGTTCCAGCCAGGTGCCGGAACTCTCCATGAGAGCCGGCAAGGCGTCGAAATAGCGCTCGCGCGTCGGTTCGCACAGGTCGCCGCCGACCAGCGACCCGCCCGCCAGGGAACCGTCGGGCGAGGGAGCGAGCGGCGGGCCGTCAGCCGAATCCTCGAGAACCTCGCCGCTGGGGGGCAAGTCCCCGGCATCCAGCTCGTAAGCGTTCGAGCCGACGGGCTGCGGAGGCACAAGCAACTCCTGCGCGGCGGCCCCCCAGCTGGACGTGCCCAGCAGCACCACCGTCGCCAGTGCGCACAAGTGTTTCACGGGACGACTCTCCCCTCGAAAAACGCGGCTTTCCGAATCGACGCCCAGGGCGCCGGCGTGGTCACACCTGTTTCATCGTCCGACAAACGTCGGACGAATAGGAATTACCGGCAGATTCGAAAAAAACCGAAGAGCCGTTAGAATCGTCAAACAGCCCGGCCGTCGGCGGGAAATCCGCAAGCCCCCCAGATTCGCGCGCTGCCGCCGTCGCCGGGCGGCCCCACGACGCACCGCCGCGGCCGGAATCGGCCGACCGTCCCCGCCTCACGCCCCGCCCCCTCTCGCAGGAATCGGTTCATGACATCGCCGCTCGCGTCGTTGGTTGCCACGGGGACCAGACTGTGGCTCGATTCGGTCGATCCCGAGCTCATCGCCGTCAATCGGCGGTTGGGGGCGACCGGCGCGACCTCCAATCCGATCCTGATCAGCGACTTGATTCGCACCGGTCGGTTCGACCGTCGCCTGCAGCAGTTGCTGGCCGAAGGCCACGCGGACGAGCACGTCGCCTGGTCGCTGACCGACGAACTCGTGCGGGCCGCCCAGGAGGTCTTTCTGCCGGTTTGGCAGGCCACCGACGGCGACGACGGCTACGTGAGCTTTGAACTCGACCCGCTGCTCGAAGACGCCGCCTCGCCGCTCTCGCCGGCCGAGAAGACCGAGCGGTACGTGGAGCTGGGGCGCCGCTGGTCGCACGGCCACGCCAATCGGTTGATCAAGGTGCCGGCCACCCCGGGAGGGCTCGGCGCGCTGGAGAGCCTTGCCGCGCACGGCGTGCCCCTCAACGTGACCTTGCTGTTCACGGTCGCCCAATACCGCCAAGCGCGGGAGGCGGTCTGGCGGGGGGCTGCGCAGTTGCCGCACCGGGATCGCTTCAAGTGCGTGTTCAGCATCTTCGTGTCGCGTCTCGACGCGTACACCCGCCAGCACGTACCCGGCCTCAGCCCGGCGGCCCAAGGCCAGGCGGGCCTGCTCAACGCCAAGCGGATCTGGCGCGACAACCAGGAATTCTGGGCGGCCCGCCCGACGCACTTGCGGCAGGAAATCGTCTTCGCCAGCACCGGCGTCAAGGACGCCGCGGAACCTGCCTGGAAATACGTGGAGGCTTTGGCGGGCAGCGACATCCAGACCAATCCGCCGGCCACCAACGACGCGGTGGAGCAAAGCGGCTTGACGTTCCGCCGCAACATCGACGAACTCCCTGCCGAGGAAGTCGTCCGCGAGATTGCCGAGAAGGTCGACGCCGAGCTGCTGGAGCGGGTGCTGATGGCCGAAGGCCTGGCCAAGTTCGCCGAACCGCAGCACCGTCTGCTCGCCCTGATTGGCGAGCGGCGGCAGGCGTTGATCGCCGGCGCGGGAACGACGTCGGAACGGGGAGGGAGACCTCCCCAACGCGGGGCGAATTGACGGCGGACGCTCGCCCCCCAAGATCCTCTGTGCTACGATCCCGGAACCGCCGAGCCTCTCCGCTCCGTCAATCAGGACCTGTCCTCCATGGCGATCGATTCGTACGCTCTCTGTCCTTGCGGCAGCGGCAAAAAGCTGAAGTTTTGCTGCGTCGATCTCAGAGCCGACCTCGAGAAAATCGAGAAATTGGTGGCCGGAGAGCAGATCCACGCGGCCTTGCAGCACGTCGAGCAGCTGCTGCGGGAGCATCCCGGCCGGCGATCGCTGCTGGAGATGGAGCTTCGCCTGCACCTGCGGCTGCAGGACGCCGAGGCGGTGGCCCGCAGCGCGGCCCGCCTGGTGCAAGCCGCGCCCGACTATCCGTCGGCGTACGCGTACGCGGCGATCGCCGCCGCCCAGAACCAGGAGGAGTCGGCCGCCGTCGAGCGTCTGCAAGACGCTTTGGAACGCGTCGCCGGACCGCCCGCCGCCGCCTTGATCGAGGCGCTGACGGTCGTCGGCCACGCCTTGCTGCTCGCCGGAAACCTCCCGGCAGCCCATGCCCATCTGGCTCTGGCGGCCCAGTTGCAGCCCGATCCGCGGAATCCGGCCGCCGAATTGCTGCTGCGGCTCAACCTGCAAGGCCGCCCGCCGCTGCTGCTGCGAGAGCAGTTGCCCCTCGCCCGGGAACCGGAGCAAGCCGCCCATCGGCCAGCGTTCGAGGAGTCGCTGCGACGAGCGGCGGAGGGCCAGTGGCGGAAGGCGGCCGACGCGCTGCGACCCTTGCTCGACGCAACGCGTCCGGACCCCGCGATCGTGCGGAACCTGGCCCTGCTGGCCGGCCGTCTCGGCGACGTCGACGAGCTGTCGCGGGGCTTGTCGCGGTACGCCCGCCTCGACGTCGCCCCGGAAGAGGCCGGCGTCGCCGAAGCGGTCGCGCAGATGGTCTCCCGCGACCTTGACGAGCCGCGGTTGCCGACGGTGCGAATCGCCTTCCAGGTGCGCGACGCCGACGAATTGGCGGCCCGCATGGGCGCCGATCGGCGGACCGAGAACTACGCCCTGGATCCGGAGCAGCTCGACGAGGACGAGACCGCCCGCCCGCGGAACACGTATCTGCTGCGGGATCGTCCGCTGCCGGCGGACGTCGAGAACTTGACTCCCGCCGAGGCGCCGAACGTCGCGGCCTTTCTCTCGCTCTACGGACGGCGGACCGATCGCGACGCCCAGCTCGTCGTGACGACCGACGTCGACGACGCGTTCGAGGGCACGCTGGCGTTGTTGCGTGAAATCGGCGGCGATCAAATCGGTCCCGAAATCGAGCGGACCGTCGTCGGCGAAAAATCGCTCAGCGAGCATGCGTTGAACTGGAGATGGCGCCTGCCGGACGAGACGCCCCCGGCCGTGCGGCGGCGGTTGCTGGAAGTGCGACGCCGCGAGGCGCTGCTGCAGCGGTGGCCCGAGGCCCCGCGCGCGGCTCTCGGCGGTCTGTCGCCGCGCGAAGCGGTCGGCAACGCGGAACTCCGCGCGGCGTTGTTGGGCAGCGTCGTGATCCTCGAGCAGTCGGCGGCGACGCCCGCGGAAGCTCCGGTCTTCCAGGAACTGCGCGCCCAGTTGCAGCTTCCGCCCGGACTTGCGGCGCTGCCCGCCGGGACGACGCTCGACGCCCTGCCCCTCGCCAGCTTTCTCCATCTCGATCTGACCGGGGCGCCCCTCGACGCGATCGAACGGGCACTCGACCGGGCCTTCGCCGCGGGAGCGATCGTGGTGGGCGTCCGCGCGGCCGAAGAGGCGGTCGGGCGCGAGGACGATGACGAACTGCGCGAGTCGGCCTGGGGCTATCTCGTCCGCCAGCATCCCGATCCCGACGTCGGCTTCGAGCGGCTGCAGGAGGCCCGCGCATGGGCCCGTCGGGCGGGCAAGTCGCAGGGGCCCTGGCTGTTGATGGAGTTGGAGTTGCAGCTGGAGCGCGGCGATGCCGCCGGCGTGGAACGGTGCCTGCAGGAAATTCGCAACGACTGCCGCGACGAACCGGAAATCTTCGAGTCGGCTTACCGCCTGCTGCAAGCCGCCGGACTCGTCGCGCCGCTGGAGGAAGCCTACGCCGCGCGCCGCGCGCAACGGCCCGACCCCGGCACGCCGTCGCCGAGCAATGCGGCGCCCCCGTCGCGGTTGTGGACCCCCGACAGCGATCTGCCGGCGAACAAGCCCAAGTCGGCTCTGTGGACGCCCTGAACCATGCCGGAGATTTCCGCTGGCGACGCGTTCGGCGCGGAAGACGCGGCCCACATGGCCCGCGCTCTGGAATTGGCGCGG
>Ga0169931_10012353_pt1 | contig 11858 bp, 11 predicted proteins | sample Kivu_15m_20L_FD_129675 | JGI IMG/M metagenome (GOLD analysis project Ga0169931, IMG submission 129675) | Freshwater microbial communities from Lake Kivu, Western Province, Rwanda to study Microbial Dark Matter (Phase II) - Kivu_15m_20L... | ecosystem: Environmental > Aquatic > Freshwater > Lake...
GCCCCTTTGGCCTGCCTGGGTAACCGACCTCTGTGATGTTTGCCCCCCGCAGCGCCTATCTGCACATTCCTTTCTGCCATCGGCGCTGCTTTTACTGCGACTTTGCGGTGGTGCCGCTAGGCGACCGGGCCAGTGCCGCGGCGGGGGCACCCGGCTCGGCCACGATCGCCGCCTACCTGGTGCTGCTGCAGCGGGAGATCGCCGCCAGCGGCAGCGGTCCGCCGCTGAGCACGGTGTACCTGGGCGGTGGCACCCCCTCACTGCTCAGCGAGGACCAGGTGGCGAACCTACTGGGGCAGCTGCACCGGTGCCATGGCCTGGCCCCCGGCTGCGAGGTCACCCTGGAGCTGGATCCAGCCAGCTTCGATGAGACCCGGCTGAGGGGCTACCTGGCCGCCGGCGTCAACCGGGTAAGCCTGGGCGGCCAGAGCTTTGATGACAGCGTGCTGGCGGGTCTGGGACGCCGGCACCGGCGCCACGATCTGCTGCAGGCCATCAGCTGGCTCCGCGCAGCCATGGAGCAACGCGAGCTGCGCAGCTGGAGCCTGGATCTGATTCAGGCGGTTCCTGGGCTTGCCGGGGCCTCGGCCCCGCCGGATCAGGCGGCCTGGCAGGCGCAGCTGCAGCAGGCGATCGCCACCGGCGCGCCCCACCTGTCGGTCTACGAGCTGACCCTGGAGCCCGGCACGGTGTTCGGCAAACGCGCGCAGCGGGGCCAGCTGCAGCTCCCCGATGAGGACCTCGCCGCCGACCAGCTGGAGCTCACCAGCGCCTGCCTGGGGGCCGCTGGCTACGGACGCTACGAGGTGTCGAACTATGCCCTGCCAGGGCATGCCTCACGCCTCAACCGGGTCTACTGGAGCGGGGCCGACTGGTGGGCCTTTGGCCTGGGGGCGACCAGCTGTCTGGGTGGCCAGCGCCTGGCGCGGCCCCGCACCCGCGAGGCCTACGCCGCCTGGGTGGCGCAGCTGGAGGCAAGCCCCAACCCGACAAGCGCGCCCAGCCGGCTGCCCCTCGATGAGCGCTTGCTGGTGGGGCTGCGCCGCCGCGAAGGGGTGGTGCTGGAATCCCTGCTCGCCCAGGCCGGGCTGGGCCAGGGGGCGACCTTGCTGGACGCGCTGGGGCAACACCTACAGCACGAACGCGACGCCGGGCTGCTGCTGCTCGAGGGCAACCGCTGGCGCCTCAGCGATCCAGCGGGGCTGGGCCTGAGCAATGCGGTGCTGCGGTCTCTGCTGCGCGCGTTGGGTCCCGTTGGGTCCGAACCCACTGCCGCAGGGCCGCAAGAGCCTGTCCCCTGAGGTCTACCGCAGGCCTGGCAAAAGGGGGCTGGCACGCGCTGATGCCCAGCAGGTCAGCGGTGACCAGCACCTGGCCATCGCAGTGGGGGCCGGCGCCGATGCCGATCACCGGGATCGCCAGCACCTGCTGCAGCCGCTGACCCAGCGAGGCCGGTACATGCTCGATCACCAGGGCAAAGCAGCCGGCCCGCTGCAAGGCCTCGGCTTGGCGCTCAAGCCGCTCCTGACGGACCGGATCGGTCGCCTGGCGGCGGTAGCCGAGTTGGTGCACCGACTGCGGCGTCAGGCCCAGGTGCCCCATCACCGGGATGCCGCTACGCACCAGGCGATCGATCACGGCCAGCGTCTCGGGCTCAGCACCTTCAAGCTTGACCGCCGCCGCCGGCGACTCCTTGAGCACGCGACCGGCGGCGGCAACGGCGTCGTCGGCGCTGCACTGATAGCTCAGAAACGGCAGATCGCAGATCAGCAGCGGCTGGGCCGCCGGTGCAGCGATCACCGAAGCCACGCCACGGCCCACGGCGCAGCAGTGGTGCAGCATCGCGTCGAGGGTGACCGGCAGGGTGGTGGCATGGCCCAGCGCCACCATCGCCAGCGAATCGCCCACCAGCACGGCATCCACCCCGGCCTCGGCCACCCAGGCGCCGGTGGGGGCATCCCAGGCCGTGAGCACGGCCAGGGGGGCACCTTCCTGTTTGCGGCTCAACCAGTCGCCGGGGCGCAGCATCGGGGCCCAACTCAGAGCAAGGAACCCTTGCTAGCATCCAAGAGACTCGGACCCACGCGGCCCTGACGCCCAAATCTGGTCAGGACCGGAAGGGAGCAGCCACACGGGATGCTCAAGGCAGGCGTGGATTCCGGGTCACCCTTTCCAGGCCTCAACATTGATCCGGCCCGGCCTGCACAGCCGGATCGATTCAGACTCCTGGAGTCAAATCCCCTGATCAGAGGGCTTGGCCTGGCGATTGAGCAGGAACGGCGGAATTTTGGCGCCACGCTCCTCGATGGTGGTGGTGAAGCTGGCCCCACCAAAGGCCGGCCGCTCGGCCCTGTAGGGGGTGCCACTTTCAAACCCGGTGGCGATCACGGTCACGTGGATCTCGCCCTCGAGCCTCTCATCGACCACGGCGCCCACAATGATGTTGGCCTCAGGGTCGACCACGTCGTAGATCACCTCCGAAGCGGTGGTCATGTCCTCCAGGGTCATGTCCTTGCCCCCGCTGATGTTGATCACGCAGCCCTTGGCCCCGTCGATACGAGCCGACTCGAGCAGGGGGCTGGTCATCGCGGCCTGGGCGGCTTCGCTGGCCCGGGAGCGTCCCGAGCCCACACCGATGCCCAGCAGGGCGGTGCCGGCATCGGCCATGACCGAGCGCACATCGGCAAAGTCAACGTTCACCAGACCGGGCCTGGTGATGATGTCGCTGATGCCCTTGACGCCCATGCGCAGCACGTCGTCGGCGGCGCGGAAGGCTTCGTTCAAAGGGGCGCCGGCGATGGCCTCCCGCAGGCGGTCGTTGGGGATCACGATCAGGGTGTCGACATGCTCGGCCAGGCGGGCGATGCCCTCCTCGGCCTGGCGCATGCGCTTGCGCCCCTCAAAGCCGAAGGGCTTGGTGACGATCCCCACGGTGAGGGCGCCGACCTCCTTGGCCACCTCAGCCAGGATCGGGGCCGCGCCGGTGCCGGTACCGCCGCCCATGCCGGCGGCAATGAAGACCAGATCGGCACCCTGCAATGACTGCTGCAGCTCGGCGCGCGACTCTTCAGCCGCTTTCTGGCCGATCACCGGATTGCCACCCGCACCCAGACCGCGGGTGAGCATCTGCCCCAGCTGGATGCGCTGGTCGGCCGACGACTGCAGCAGCGCCTGGGCATCGGTGTTGAGCACCCGGTAGCCGAGGCCCTGGAGCTCGGCGCTGATCATGCGGTTGACCGCATTGCTGCCACCGCCACCGACGCCGATCACTTCGATGCGTGCCGACTGACTGGGGACGATTCCCGCATTCATGGAGGCGGCTTGGGTCATCGGGGCCTCAAGGCCGTTGCTGGGTGGCTGCATTATGTCGGTCAAGGTCGCGCTCGTCACAAAGCAATGCCATACCTTTGCGCGTTTCAGCGCCGGACGCAACGACCTGTCTTCAGCGGCTGGCAGCGGCCGGTGGGGCGGCTCGGGTCGGGCCGGGCAGGCTGATCTCGGGCTGTTCCGGATCGCTCAGATCAAGGGACTGCAACTGACGCCCCTTGAGCTGGGCCGGCAGTTCGCGCAGCAGATGCTCCAGCACATCGATGCGGCGGGCCAGGCGCTCATCCAGGGGGCCGAAGCGAACCGCGCCCAGGGTGCTGGTATCAAGCCAGAGACTGCCGCCCGGTTCAAAACGGATCTGCTGCACGGCAGCCCCAAACTGGGGGCGACGGGTGAGCAGCTGGGCCAGGGCTGGCCGGTACTGGGGCTGCCAGCCCTTGACCATCAAGGTGAAACGACCGGCATCGGGCGGTGCCACCAGAGCCCCAGACTGCTGCTGCGCCGTCATCCAGTTGCCGAGCTGGTCGACGTAGCCGATCTCCGGACCCTGGGACCCGCGGCGCTCGGCCCGGGCCACCGCCCTGCGGTCCACCAGCTGCACCCGCAACCGCGGCGGGGCCATGAGCCGCACCACCTGCACCTGCTCCACGGGCAGCGCAGCCGAGAGCTGGGCGGCCAGGCGGTTGGGTTGCAGGGTGAGCAACGGCAGGGGAAACCGCAGATCGGCGGCCTGGATGAGCTGATCGCGCTGCACCTGGCGGCTGCCGATCAGCTCCACCTGGTCGGGCCCGCGCAGCACCCAGCCATGGCGCAGCAGGGTGGTCCCCAGCCCGACCGCCACCGCAGCAAACACCGCGAAACGCCAGAGCTGGCGCAGGGTTTCATCACGACGCTGCAACCGCAGCTGACGCCGCCGCTCGGCCTGGGTCACAGCTCGCAGCGGGAGCGGGACATCAGCTCGTCGATCCAGCGACGGGCCCGCTCCGCATCGGCAAAGGGCAGATCCTTCTGTTCCCCACCACCGACCAGGCGCAGGCGGCAGGCACCCTGACTCTCGTTGGTGAGCGGGGCTTCTCCAGAGCGCAAGGCCAGCAGTTCGACCAGTTCGAGCTGCTTGATCACGAACGCATCAACCGGCTTGAGCTGACCCGCCTCAAAGGTGCTCCAACTGAGGATGCCATCCACGAGCCGGGCGGCGCCCATGCCGTCGAGCTTGGCCAGCTCGGCGCCCTCGGCCCACTCGCGAAACAGCCGCTGTCGCCGCCGCTCCAGCCATCCGAGGGCCGTGAGCAGCACGAACACCAGCAGCAGCGGCAGCCACAACAATCCGTGAGACATGGCAGATCAGGCGGCGGCCAGGGTCTGGCGCCATTCTCCTGCGCCCTGCACCAATTGGTGCAGAAGCGTTTCCAGATCCACGCCCGATGCCGCCCACAGCATCGGATACATGCTCAGGCTGGTGAAGCCCGGCAGGGTGTTGATCTCGTTAAGCCAGAGGTCGCCGCTCGCCGGGTCGTAAAAGAAATCAACCCGCGCCAGGCCGCTCGCGGCCACGGCCTGGCAGGCCGCGATCGCCATGGCCCGGGCGCGCTCGCTGAGGGCAGCGGGGACCTCTGCCGGAATCATGGGTTGACTCTTGCCGTCGCTGTATTTGGTGGCGTAGTCGTACCAATCGGCGTCAAAACAGATCTCGCCGAGCACCGACGCCTCAAGAGCCCGCGTGCCGCCGCCCCGGACCGCGCATTCGAGCTCGCGCGCCCTGACCCCCTGCTCCACGACGATGCGCCGATCCAGCCCGGCGGCCAGCAGCAGACCGCCCAGGAGCTCGGCGCGACCGGTGGCCTTGCTGATGCCCACCGACGAGCCCAGATTGGCCGGCTTGATGAAGCAGGGGTAGCCCAGCTGGGCTTCAAGCCGATCCAGCAAGGGTTCAGGCGCGGCATGCACCTCGGCCGCGTCGACGGCGGCGTAGGCCACCTGGGGCAGGCCGGCAGCCGCAAAGGCTGCTTTCATCGCCAGCTTGTCCATGCCCACGGCCGAACCCAGCACGCCCGAGCCCACAAAAGGCTTCTGCATCAGCGTGAACAACCCCTGGATGGTGCCGTCTTCGCCGTTGGGGCCGTGCAGCACCGGGAACCACACATCGACAGCCAGCGCCCCCGCGGGAAAGCCTGAAAAGCCCCCGCGGGCCAGCTGCTCGCGGGCCGCGGCCTGCCCCGCAGGCACGGCCGCCTCGGGAGCCGCCTCAAGAGCCGCCTCGAGCTGGTCCTGGCTGGCCGGTGTGCCCTGCTCAAGGACCGCGGCAGCAAGACCGCCCCCCCACCAGCGCCCCTGTTGATCGATGTAAAAGCAGCGCAGCTGGTAACGCTGGGCGTTGGCACCGCGGCGAAGTCCAGCGGCCACGGTGGCCGCCGAACGAATCGAGACCGCATGCTCGCCCGAGTCACCGCCATAGATCAGACCGATACAGGTCGGGGATGCGGCGGCAGTCTGGCCAGTGGCAGTCGGGCCCATCGGTAGCGGTCGGCAGCCTGACGATGCAGGCCGTCCCAAAGGTCAGGCCAGTGTGCCGCTCAATGAGAAGGCGCGCACCTGCTCGATGCGCACGTCGACCAGATCGCCGGGTTGCCAGGTCGCACCCGGCACTCCATCGGCAGTGGGTCGGGCAGCCGCAAAGAAGGTGAGCCGGTTGGTGCGGGTGCGCCCCATCACCTGATTGGGGTCCTTGGGGTTGATGCCCTCCACCAGGATCTGCTCAACGCGACCGAGGTAACGGGCGCTGCGTTCTTTGGCGATGCGCTCCACCAGGGCATTGAGCTCCTGCAGGCGCGCCACCTTGACCGCCTCGCCCAGCTGGTTGGACCAGTCGGCCGCGGGGGTGCCGGGGCGGGGCGAGTAAGCCGCAGTGTTGACCTGGTCAAAGCCGATCTCCTCGATCAGATCGAGGGTGCGGCGGTACTGGGTGTCGGTCTCCCCCGGAAACGCCACGATCACATCGGCGCTGATGGCCGCCTCGGGCATGCGCTGTCGGATGCGGTCGATAATGCGGCGGTAGCGATCGATGGTGTAGCCACGGGCCATCGCCTTGAGCACCTCGTCATCCCCGCTCTGGAACGGGATGTGAAAGTGCTCACAGACCTTGTCGAGGTCGGCGCAGGCCTCGATGAGGCGCTCGGTGAAATAACGCGGATGGCTCGTGGCAAAGCGAATGCGTTCGATTCCCCTGACGCCGTGCACGTGGTGCAGCAGGTCGGTCAGGGTGTGGGCACGGCGCCCCTCGGGAGTGATGCCCGGCAGGTCGCGGCCGTAGGCGTCGATGTTCTGACCCAACAGGGTGATCTCCCTGTATCCCTGCTCGGCCAGACCCTCGATCTCGAGCCTGATCGCTTGGGGCAGACGCGACTGCTCGCGGCCCCGCACCGAAGGCACCACGCAGTAGGTGCAGCGCTCGTTGCAGCCGTAGATCACGTTGACCCAGGCGCAGACCTGACTGTCACGCCGGGCGGTGGTGATGTCTTCAAGAATGTGGTGCCCGTCGGTGGCCACCACCTGCTGCCCCTGCTCCACCTGGCCCAGCAGGGTGTCGAGCCGGTTGGCGTGCTGGGGGCCCATCACCAGGTCGAGCTCGGGCACGCGCCGCAGCAGGGATTCGCCCTCCTGCTGGGCCACACAACCCGCCACCACCAGGGTGAGGTGGGGATTGGAGCGTTTGCGCTGGGCCTGGCGTCCCAGGTAGCTGTAGACCTTCTGCTCAGCGTTGTCGCGGATCGTGCAGGTGTTGTAAAGAACGAGATCGGCTTCCTGCTCAGCCTGGGCTTGCTGATATCCCATCGATTCGAGGATTCCGGCCATCCGCTCGGGATCCGCCTTGTTCATCTGGCAGCCGAACGTGGTGATCCAGTAACTGCCCCGTGCGGAGCGCGCCGCAGTCTGCCCAGGTGGGGTGATCGATGTCGCCGTCATGGATCCAGTGTCTCCCATGGTGGGCTGGCTTCGCCGAGCGCGAGGGGTGGGGAGTGAATGGATCCCATGCAGGGCGCTGCTTGAAGTCCCCCGTTGGAGGCTCCAATTGAAGTCGGCTCCCATTGGAGGCCCAATTGGGACCAAATGGACGTGGTCTCGTTCAGGGGAGTCTCAGACGACGCGTCCGGAAGGCTGTCGTTGCGGCCTCGGTTCGAGGATTCTCGATGGGTCGCACATCTGATTCTCGAATCCAAGCCCTTAAAAAAACCATGCCAGAAAACTGGCGTGGTTTTGAAAGGCTGCCGAGGGACTGGCGCCAACCGGCTAGCCCACCGAGTGGACCGGTTCATGCGGGCCGGAGCTGGCTGCCCATGGCAAGTTGTCAGCGGGAGGTCAGCTTGATGCACCTGCGCCTGCGACGCTTTCGGCTCACCAAGGCGGTGCCATTGGCGATCAGCCGCGGTCGCAGCAGCGGTGCCGAGCATCTGCTAGTGGAGCTCGCGCATGGTGACCGCATCGGGCTCGGTGAAACGGGCAGCTTTGACACCGGGCATCACCGCTACGAAACCTGCGCCATTGCCGCCGAGCTGGAGGCCTTTGCCCCCCGTGTGGCGCAACTGGGGGAGGCACTGGAGGCCCGCTTGACAGCGCCCACCGTGCAGGACCTGCCGCCGCGGGCAGAGCTGCCCGCTGACCTGATCAACCCGCTGCTGGCGGGGCTGAGTCCGCCGGCGCGCTGCGGCCTCGATCTCGCCCTGCACGACTGGTGGGGCAAACGACTCGCCCAGCCACTGCATCGGCTCTGGGGGCTGGATCCAGGGGCGTGTGTCGCCACCAGCGTCACCCTGGGGCTCGGAGAGACCTTGGCGGTGTTGGCGCGGCTCGAGCGCTGGTGGCTGCAGCTGCCAGCCACCCGCATCAAGCTCAAGCTGGGCAGCCCCGATGGGGTGGAGCACGACCGGGCGCTGGTGGTCGCCGTGGCTGAGCGGCTGCGGCAACGGCAGCAGCAGTGCGGCGGGGCCTGCGAACTGCAGGTCGATGCCAATGGCGGCTGGACCCTGGAGACCGCGCAGGCCATGGCACCCTGGCTGGCCGAGCGGGGCGTGGTGCTGCTGGAGCAGCCCCTGGCGCCGTTGCTCGACCCAGACGCCGATACGGCAGGCTTTGCGGCGCTCAAGCCCCATTGCCCGTTGCCGCTGGTGGCCGATGAGAGCTGCTGGAACCGCAGCGACGTGGCGCGGCTGGCCCCCCACATCGACGGCATCAACATCAAGCTGCTCAAGTGCGGTGGCCTGCACGAAGCCCTGGCGATGGCGCGCGACGCCCACACCCGCGGCCTGCAGGTAATGCTGGGCTGCTACGGCGACGGCAGCCTGCTCAACGGCGCCGCCGCCCAGCTGCTGCCGCTGGTGCACTGGCCTGACCTCGACAGCCACCTCAACCTGGTCGACGACCCGTTCAGCGGTCTCGAGCGGCGCGCTGACGTGCTGCTGCCACCCACGGGTGCGGGGCTGGGCATCAGCTGGCACGACCCTTGCGAGGCTTGAACCATGCCGATGAACGCCCCGCTTCAACCCGAGCAACGCCTGGTGCTGCTGCTGCATGGGGGCAGCAACAACCTGAGCGGCAAGACCGGCCTGGCCATGCTGCGCTACAGCCGCGCGCCAATCGCGGCGGTGGTAGATCCGGACCAGGCTGGACGGCCACTGCAGGTGATCTGTGGCATTGACCACCCGGCGCCGGTGGTGGCCTCGCTGGCCGAGGCCCTGCCCCACGGACCGCAGGTGGCCGTGATCGGGCTGGCTCCCTCAGGGGGAGTGCTGCCCGATGCCCTGCGCCGCGATGTGGAAGCCGCGCTGCGCGCCGGGCTCAGCGTGGCCAACGGACTGCACACCCGCCTGGCAGCCGAGCCGACGCTGGCAGCGCTGGTGCAGCAGGGTCAATGGATCTGGGATCTGCGCCAGGAACCAGAGGGTCTGCGGGTGGCTGCCGCGCGGGCGGCTGCGCTGCCCTGCAGGCGGCTGCTGGCGGTGGGCAGCGACATGGCCGTCGGCAAGATGAGCGCCTGCCTTGAGCTGCAGACCGAAGCCCTGCGCCGCGGCCTCGATGCCCGCTTTGTGGGCACCGGCCAGGCAGGCATCCTGATCAGCGGCGGCGGAGTGGCCCTCGATGCGGTGCGGGTCGACTACGCCGCCGGTGCCGTGGAAGCGGCGGTGCTCGAAGCGGCGAATGGCCCGCGCCCAGGGCTGGGCCCTGTCACCTCGGCCAGCTGGATCCTGGTGGAGGGTCAGGGGTCACTGGCCCATCCCGGCTCGACCGCCACGCTGCCGCTGATCCGCGGCAGCCAGCCCAGCGACCTGCTGTTGGTGCACCGCGCCGGTCAAGAAACGCTCAAAGGCCTGCCCCAGATAGCGGTGCCGCCCCTGGCCGAACTGATCACAGCGGTGGAGGCTCTGGCCGCCTTGGCACGCCCCGATGGACGCAAGCCACGGGTGCGGGCCATTGCCCTCAACACCGCCCTGCTCGATCCTGCCGAGGCGGCCGCAGCCCTGAACGCAACCCATGCAGCCACCGGTCTGCCCTGCCACGATCCGGTCCGCGGGGGGGCGGCTGCGCTGCTGGACGCACTGCTGGGTTGATCGCACCCGCAGCGATCAAAATCCCCGCCAACGACAACCGAGCCAAGGAAAAAGGGCGAGCGAGGGGATTCGAACCCCCGAGTGGCGGCGCCACAAGCCGCTGCCTTAACCGCTTGGCTACGCCCGCCGCGGAACCGGAATCTACCAAATGGGCCTTGAGCAACCGTGCCGATGTGCAGCAAGTCGGGGCAAAACCATGACGAACCTGCCAGCCTTGTTCACACTGTGGCCCCTGGGTCTTGGCAGAGCGCGGTACCCGACAGCTGTGGTGTGCGATCGCCGCCCTAACGGTGGTGGCCGTCGGTGGTCTGCTGGTCACCAACCCCGGCAAACGCGACTTCGAAGATTTCGCCGGGCACCGCCTCAGCGCCCTTCTCGATGAAGAGCTCTGCCAACGATCGGCCATGCCGTTGCTGCTGCAGCTGGTGATTCAGAACTGCAGCGAAATGATTCGCGCGCAACAGCAGACCCTCGGGCAGGTGGCCCGCGACCACAGCCGACGGCTCAACCTGGGCGTGGCCAGCCTCTACACCACCCAGTTCGGAGGCCAGCAGCTGCTGGGTCAGTGGAAACTGCCGCAGTACCGGATCACGACGCTGGCACTGGCCGGCCAGTTTGTGGTTCTGCAAACCAGCAGCCAGCCCTGACATGCGTCTGCGCGTTCCCCGCTGCCTCATCGACGCCCGCCTGCAGGACCTGCCGCCGGCCGATGACGAAGGCCTGGTGACGGTGCAGCTGCAGCTGGAGGCGGGGGTGGTGCGCCGCCTCCAAGCCGCCCCCGCAGAGGTAGGAGCAGCCGCGCCCCTGGCGATCACGCCCCCGGTCGACGCCCACGCCCACCTCGACAAGACGTTCAGCCACGGTGACTTCCCCAACCCCGGTGGCACCATGGCTGGCGCCCTGGCCGCCAACCGCCTTGAGTTCGCGGCCCGAACGGCCGAGCAGGTGCAACAGCGCAGCCAGCGGGCCCTGCAGCAAGCCTGGCGCCACGGATTGCGGGCGATCCGCAGCCACATCGACAGCGGCGCTGGCCCCGCCAGCGAAGCCAGCTGGGAGGTTCTCAACGACCAGCAACGGGCCTGGGACGGGCGGGTCGCCCTGCAGCTGGTGGCCCTGGTGCCGATCCACCACTGGCTCACGCCCGAGGGTGAGACCCTGGCCCGGCGGGTCGCCGGCTCCGGTGGGCTGCTGGGGGGCGTGCTGGGGCCCCCGTTCGGCCATGGCCTCCAGGATGCGGGTGCGGTGCGCGCGCTGCTGCAGCTGGCCGAGCGCCATGGTTGCGGCGTCGATCTGCATGTCGACGAGGGCGACGACGCTCCTGGGGTAGGCATGGCGCTGGTGGCCCGCGAAACCCTGGCGCTACGGCCCGGTGTGCCGATCACCTGCAGCCATGCCAGCAGCATGGGCCTGCTTGGCGCCCCAGCCGGCGAGCGCCTGGCCGAGCAGTGCGCCAGCGCCGGGCTCAGGGTGGTGGCCCTGCCGCGCACCAACCTGTGGCTGCTGGGCCGCCGCGCCGAACAGACCCCCTGGCTGCGGGCCCAGGCCCCGATCCGCATGCTGCAGCGGGCCGGGGTAGAGGTGGCCGTGGCTGGCGACAATGTGCAGGACCCCTGGTACCCGGGCGGGGACTACGACCCGATCGACCTGGTGCGGCTCTGCTTCACCACCAGCCACCTCAACCCCGGCCAGCGGCAGGGTCTGACCCCGTTCACGACCGCAGCGGCGCGGATCATGGACCTGTCCTGGGATGGGGTGCTGCGGCCCGGCTGCCCCGCCGACCTGCTGGTGCTGGCCGCAGGGAGCTGGGCCGAGGTGCTGGCCAGGCCGCCGGCCCGCCGGGTGATGCGCAGCGGCACCTGGCTGGAGCCTTTGCCAGAGTCGCCCTTTGCCGGTGCTCTGCCATGAGTGACCTGCCATGAGCGTCCTGCC